>JACCDT010029569.1_pt1 | contig 34201 bp, 34 predicted proteins | sample 7446291 | NCBI WGS metagenome assembly JACCDT01 (sample SAMN15323446, study PRJNA562643) | freshwater metagenome | isolation source: river surface water | place: USA:Blue River Watershed | collected 2017-08-17
ACTAGTGCAGAGGGCGAAGCTCTACTTTTCTATTACATGCCTTCGACGCTTCAAAGGCTAACTTCTTCGCTACATCAGCATCGGCAGCTTCAATAAGCCAAAGTCCGCTGTAATGCTCTTTCGTTGCAAATAGAGGTTTTCCAGTCTCTATATTCGCTCCCTCACGATTATCTATCACCGTCGCCGTCTCGGGTGCCTGAAGTCCCCAGGCAAATATCCAATGCCCGTTCTCGCGCAGATAATCATTAAATGCGTTGATTGTAACCATTTCTTCTGGTGTTCCCGAGTTAGAGAGATCATCAATGACCGAAATAAGAAACTTCATTTAGATATCTTAATTCTTCTCAGCAATTTCTTTCAAACGTACAAGCGTCTTTGCAACCGCTAACTGAGTCCATGGGTAGGCTTTGCGAAAATTGAGCCAAACTTGAGCAATTGCCGGAGCGAAACTTCCATCAAAACTTTCAGTTACTTGTGTTGAGCCGTTACCTAGATCGACTAGTTCATAGCGCCATCGCCAACGACCTAAATGGCGCCAGGCAATCAGTTTGTCTTGTTCGTACTCAACCACGGTATTTCTAATCCAGTAAGTGATTCCCAGCCTCATCTTCATTCCAAATTTAGAACCCATGACCAAAGTTTCTGGGCCACTTACATTGGAGGTAATCGTTGCGCTGCCATCGATATCTTTATGGCGCTTTGGATTACTTATGATTGAAAATATCGTGGACGGACTTGCCTGAATAAGAATTCGCGCAGATTTAATCTTGGGATTGCCAGTGTTTAGAATCTCGGAACGCACCTTGTCGGCAGTCATGTATTTAGAGTAACCGAGAGTCGCCCTATAAGCCGTTCTTCCGTCGGAAGACTGCAACTATCGCATTTGCGTGGCCATGCCCCATCTCGAATTTCTCCTTTAGATGGGCAACTTGCTCCATATGTGCGAGCTTTGAGACTTTCTTAAGTTCTTTCATCCAATGTTCAATTGGCTTGCCGTACTTCTTCTCAATTGATGGGAAGTAAGAAGCAGGTCCCATGACTTTTTTCTCGGCCATGACTTTATTGTAAATCTAAGAATGGAAAAAGAAGAGTCGCCCTATAAGCCGAAGGAATTGGAAAGGGCCCCGATCTCTCGAGGCCCTCCCATGCATATCTGCTGCAGCTCTTTTGACCATTACCAATAGATCGAGCCAAAACAGTTAAGACTGTGGTGGAGGCGACAGGATTTGAACCCGCTCCGATGACTTGGTAAACCAACAGGCTGCCAATTACAACACGCCCCCAACACGCGAGCGAAGTTACGGCTTTCCTGACCCCAAAAATTAATTTTCGGTGGGATCTGTGGATAAGAGTGCAAGTGATGAAAAGCAAAAAGGACTTGGCAATAAACCAAGTCCTAATTACTACCAAGTCACCGTACTCAATTATTGCATAAGTACTTGGTTACTCGCAGTTACTATTATGTGAAGAAAAGTCGCATTAGATTTGAAAAATGGAGAAGCCCCCCGCCTAATTCAGCGAGGGGCCTCATGGTGTTATATGAGTCGCCCTATAAGCCGGATCCTGTCGTTCTTGCGAACGGATCACCATCCATCTAGATCTGTAATTACTTACAGATTCAAGCGACCTACCCGATAGCTTGAGCGCGAGCAACGCACTATCTTCTTGGTCTTGCTTCAGGTGGGGTTTACATAGCTACGTATATTGCTACACGTACTGGTGGTCTCTTACACCGCCGTTTCACCCTTACCAATCTCTAGCAAGCTAGATATTGGCGGTTTGCTTTCTGTTGCACTTATCCCGTGGATTGCTCCAGGTGGGCGTTACCCACCACCTTGCTCTGCGAAGTCCGGACTTTCCTCGGTGCCTTGCGACAACGCGGTGATCCGGGCGACTCAAGAGCAAATTGTACGGTGTATTTAAGCGCCATGAAATCGCTATTTTTGAGGGTGAATCACTACTTTCATAGCATCTGGATGAGAGGTGGCTTTGAGCCCCTCTTCAACTTCATCCAATCCAAAATGATGAGTAACAATCGCATCAAGATTCACTTTCCCTGAAGCCAGAAACTCAATGCCGATTGGCCAAGTATTTGTATATCGAAATACCCCGGTAACAATGATTTCGTTGTTTTGAATGTGAGAGATCGGTAGAACCATCTCATCGCTTCCCAGGCCAACAAGTAGTACGCGGCCAGCAGGTCCTGTTGCCAGAATGCCTGCATGTACGGCAGATGGGACACCACACGCATCAACAAATACATCAAACTTTTCTTGGCCTATTGAATTAGTCGCAGTATTTATTGTGCGGGTAGCTCCATATTTTTTTACAAAATCCAAACGCTTCTCTTGAACGTCAGTAACAACTACCTCAGTTGCACCAAATGCTCGGGCAACCTGCGCCATGATGACTCCGATTGGTCCAGCACCAGCTATCAACACTGTCGTACCAGATTCAATCTGAGCCTTCTGTGCAGCCCATATGCAAACTGACATGGGCTCGATGAGCGCTGCAGCATCAAAAGAGATATTTGCAGGCAAGTCATAAGCAAAGTGTGATTGAATTTTTACAAATTCACAGAAAGCGCCATCAATTGGTGGGGTTGCATAGAATTCAATTTCAGGACAAAGGTTGTAACGGCCAGCTTTACACTGCTTGCATACCTTGCAAGCTCGCTGGGGTTCCACTGCAACACGTGAACCAATACGTTCTTTGGAGACTCCAGAACCCACTGCTGTAATAACTCCTGAGAGTTCGTGGCCCAGAATGATGGGTTTTTCGACAACATATGGCCCAATAGCTCCGTGCTTGTAATAGTGAACATCGCTTCCACAAATACCAACAGATTCGACCTGCACGAGAACTTGATCAGAATCTAAATCTGGAAGAGCGATTTCTTCTGTGTAGATACGCTTAGATTTATCTAGAAAGGCGGCCTTCAATTGAGAATCGCCTCCAGTGTTTTTTGAGCACCCACGCTATGAAGTGAGTTAAGAGTCTCCAGATACGGCTCTGCAAAACGAGGATTTTGCGCCAAATCTCCAAAAAGTTTTGAGTTTTGAATAAAAGCTTTGGGATTTTGTCGTTGAGTCTTGGCGATGGCAATCAACTCATCCTTGAGGGGATCTACAACATGAATTGGATTTCCTTGCTCATCTGTGGCTTCATCATAACGAGCCCAACTGGCGACTATGGCTGCGCTCAAGGTGACTTGACCATCTGCATTGAGTTGCTGGCGCACAACCGGAAGTAACCACTTGGGAATTCGGTCAGATGATTCTGCTGCTAAGCGAGCAACTGTGTCTAGAACCTGTGAATTTGAGAATCTCTCAATGAGCTGATCCTTATATTTATCTAAATCAACCCCTGGCACGGGAGATAAGGTCGGCGTTGCTTCTTCATCCATATACCGACGCAGTAACTTCACGATTAGGGGATCTTGCATAACCTCATGTACATATGTGTAACCGCTGAGTCTTCCGAAGTAACATAAACCTTGGTGGCTGGCATTGAGCAAGCGCAGTTTCATCAATTCGTACGGCATCACATCTTCTACCATCTGTACATTTGCCTTTTCAAAAGGCGGACGGCCTAATGGGAAATGATCCTCAATCACCCACTGAAAAAAAGGTTCGCACGGAACTGGCCATGTATCTTCAACCCCAAGTTTTTTAGTGGCCAGCTCGACATCGGCTGGTGCAGTGACAGGGGTAATTCGATCTACCATGGAATTCGGAAACACCACATTTTCAGAAATCCAAGTTGCAAGTTCTGGGCTCATCAACTTAGCAAATTCAATAATCATCTTCTTCGCAACATCACCATTACCTTGAATGTTGTCACAAGATTGCACTGTAAATGGTGCTATTCCTAGATCACGGCGACGCTTTAGGCCTTCGACGATAAAACCAAAGGCAGATTTAGGTAGTGTGGCTCCAGCCAAATCTTCTTTTACACCTGGCGTAGTTGGATCAAATTCACCAGTAACGCGATCAAAACTATAACCACCTTCGGTAATAGTAAGAGAAACTATTCGAATTGCTGGATCAATTAACTTTTCTAATACCAATTGTGGGTTTTCGGGTGCAAACAAATATTCAATGATGCTGCCAATAACTTGATAGTGAATTTTGCCATCGGGATGCTTGGTAATGAGCGTATATAGACAGTCTTGTGGCTTAAGGGCTTCAGACATGCGCTTGTCGGACTCAAGTAGCCCCACGCCCACGATGCCCCAATCTTGTGCCAGTCCCTGTGACAGCAATGAGTCGATTGTGAGCGCTTGATGAGACCGATGGAAGGCCCCAACTCCAAAATGCACAATTCCCGGAGTGACGGCATTGCGATCATAAGTTGGGACAAGGACATCTTTAGGTAGTGCTGAAAGAACCTGGTTTGAGAGACGAGTCATCTTTATTTCACAGCTCCCATTGCTAGGCCACGGACTAATTGTTTCTGTGCAAACCATCCTGCAAGAATTACAGGAAGAGCTGCCACTGTCGAAGCCGCTGACAGTACTGCAAGAAATTGTCCGCGCCCATCAACGAAACTCGCCAAAAATGGTGGAGTAGTTTTAGCGTTTGCACTTGTTAACAGAACAGAGAAGAAGTATTCATTCCATGAGAAAATAAAGCATATAAGTGCAACTGCAGCGATTCCTGGAAGAACTATAGGTAAAACTACGCTCCACAATTCAGTCTCAAAATTTGCTCCATCAATTCGCGAAGCCTCAATAACTTCGTGAGGAACTTCACTTAAAAATGATCGCATCATCCAGATTGCGATTGGCAAATTCATTGCAGCATAGACAAGAGAAAGCGCAAAAATATTATCTAGGACGCGCAAGTTTTTAAAGATGATGAAGAGCGGGAGAATTGAAGCTGCGGCTGGCATAAAACGGGTAGAGATAAAGAAAAAGAGAGCATCCTGAACCTTTACGATAGGACGCACGCTGAGCGCATAGGCGGCAGGAATGGCCAGCAATAAAACCAACGCAGTAGAGATAACGCTTGCCATCAAGGAGTTGGTGAGGTAATCCACCATTCCTCTATCTGCTAAGCGAGAGAATCCCTCAAGTGTTGGAGTAAAAATAAATTTAGGTGTCAGGCTGGCAGCATCATTTTCGGTCTTGAAGGAATTAATGAACATCCAGGCAACAGGAAAGAAGTAGGTGACAGCAATAATCCAGGTTGCGCCTGTAATTAGGGTGGCCTTAGTTGATTTCATTTGCTAACTCCCGAGATAAAGACCTTGAAGAGACTTCGAAGTGAAATCGTGGCCACGATTATTGTCAGAATTACTGTGACTACTCCATAGGCAGCCGCCTGCCCAACATTCATACCCACGAAGGCGCGCTCATAGAGCAGGTAAGCCAGGGTCTTTGTGCCACCGGTTCCTTTGGTCATGATGGCTACAGGGTCAAATGCCTGTAGCAACATGATCGTTCCAAGCAAAATTGCAATTTCAATGTATTGCCGTAAATGTGGCAGAGTTATAAATGCAAAGGTGCGCCAGACACCAGCGCGATCTACAGATGCTGCTTCCAAAACTTCTCGACTCTGAGATTGCAGTCCTGATAGCAGAATAAGCATCATAAACGGTGCATATTGCCAAGTAAGAAGAATAATTACTGAGATATATGGGTACTGAGTACTCCAACCAATTGCTGAGAAACCAAGCTTTTGAACGACAAAATTGATGATACCTATATTGGTATCAAACATCGAAAATTTCCAAATGAGAGCAGACGCTGCTGGCATAATCAAAAATGGAGTAATAATGAGCGTGCGAGCAATGCTTTGGCCACGGAACTTTCGATCGAGTAATACTGCGAAGAAAAGTCCGACCAGCAACGAACAAACTACAGAAAATGCCGTTAAGCCAACGGTGGCAATAATTGCAGGCAGTAAGTCACCAGTTTTAAAGACATAAATATAATTATCAATTCCTGCAAAAGCCTTTTCTTGCGGCTTAAGTAAGTTCCACTCCATGAGGGAGAAATAGATTGTGACTAAAAATGGGACCTGTGTGAGCGCAATACTGAAAATGAGAGCCGGCGCAATGAGCTTGCGCGGAAGGAATTTCTCCTTAGCCGCACTTTTCGCTTGCTGCTCAATCTTTGTGCCCGAGGCCATGAATTCTCAATCCTTTTTACTAATTCTATAAGGTTTCAAGAAGAGATGCTGTGCAAGGAAAGTCGTAAACCTTGCACAGCATCTCTCTTACTTGAGTTGATGCATTACTGAATTACTTCTGAGCATCTCCTGCAGCTTGTGCAATTACTTGACCCTTGTCGAGCGCTTCCTTAACGGTTATGCGTCCGGCAATGGCATCTGCAACGAGCTGTGCAACCTGATTTCCAACATCCTGGAATTCAGGGATCGCTACATACTGGATACCAACCCATGGTTGTGGGTTAACGCCAGGTTGCTTTGGATTCACTGCGCTCATAACTTCCAATGTGATTGGAGCGTAAGCAGCAGCTGCTTCCTTGTACTCAGGAATTGAGTAAGTTGAAGTACGAGCTCCTGGTGGAACTAGTGACCAGCCAAGCTTGGTTCCCACGAGGTTGTGGTATTCCTTGCTTGTTGCCCACTTGATGAACTTCACTGCAGCTTCCTTATTCTGAGTGTTTGCAGGAACTGCAAGGTTCCATGACCAGAGCCATCCTGCTTCCTTTGTCTTTACGACTGGAGCATGTGCGTAGCCCATCTTGCCCTTTACAGGTGAATCATCTGCTTCAAGCATTGATGCTGCAACTGATGCGTCGTACCACATTGCAACTTTGCCTGTCTTGAGAGCTGTGAGGCACTCATTGAAGCTGTATGAAACTGGGTCTTTCTGTCCTGCTGATGCAAGAAGATCCTTGTAGAAAGTAACTGCCTGAACGAATTCAGGTGCGTTTACCTTTGCATCCCAGTTCATGTCATACCAAGTTCCACCAAATGTCTGAACGACAGTTGTAAGTGGAGCGAAGAGATCTCCCCAACCTGGCTTTCCGCGAAGGCAGATACCTGCTGTATCGGCGCTATTTACTTTCTTAGCTGCTGCTGCAACTTCATTCCATGTTGGATTGTTAGAAAGCTTTACGCCCTTAGCATCAAGGATTTCCTTGTTGTACATAAGAATTGAAGACTCTCCATAGAATGGAACTGCGTACTGCTTTCCATCTACTGAAAGAGCATCCTTTACTGGAGGCAAAATATCGCCAACATCATAAGCTTCGTCAGCAAGATCGGAAGTGAGATCTGTTAGCCAACCATTTGCTCCCCACTGTGGAACTTCGTATGCACCGATTGTGACGATGTCATACTGTCCAGCTTTGTTAGCAACATCTGAAGTAACAGCAGAGCGTAGGTCGCCTTCTTCCATTACCTGGAAGTTGACTTTAATACCTGGGTTATCTGCTTCGAACTCGCTCTTGAGCGACTCCATGTCCTTCATCTGGCCGTTGTTCACTGTGGCAAGTGTGAGAGTGACATCTCCACCTGACTGTTGCTGAACAACTACAACGCCGGCAATAGCGACAACTACGATCGCAATCAGCGCCTTTACTTTGTTATTCATTTAATCTCCTATAGGTAGGTGAACGGCTTGCTTCAAAGGCTTACTGCGAGGGAGACCTTTGAGTTGAGCCGAATTTTGGTAGAGATTATTGAGTTTCTCGCGAAAATAGGTACTTTTTTATTTCGAAGAATGGTACTTTTTTGCAGGGTTCCTTGTGTGAACTAGGTCTCAAAATGTTATCGATTTTCAGGAGGTTGATATGCCTAAGCGTAGTTCCAGCCTCGAACGCGCTCGTGCGCAAGAGGTAACACTTGAAATCTTGCCGGTAAACGCTTTTCAATCATTTAGATGTTTCATGCACGACTATCCAGCTCCTGGCGCCCGTTATTGCGTACACATTGAATATGAAATTCACTTGATTCGAAAAGGCTCAGGGCACTACAAAATTGGAGACAAGATTGGAAAGTTTAAGGCAGGCCAAGTTTCCATTGTGGGTTCACGAGTTCCTCACGACTGGGTGAGCGATCTACGCAAAAATCAAATTATTCGTGATCGAGATGTAGTTATTCAGTTCTCGCGAGAGTGGCTTGAGAAGGTACGCAAGACTATTCCTGAAATCACCGATTTTGAACAACTTTTAGATCAGGCGCAGAGAGCCATCATCTTTCATAATGAAAGTTCAGCTGCTGCCGGCAAGATTCTGGAAACGATTACTCGCTATTCAGGTATTGAGCAGGTTATGAAACTTATGGAAGTTCTTCTAATCATGAGCCGCGCCCCGGAAAGTGAACGGGAGTACATTCTTGAAGATCCTTACCAAAACGACAGTGGACCTATGGCTCGACTTGCAGCCGAGAAAGGTGTTGCATACATCTTCAATAACATCGACAAGAAGATTCGATTACAGGATGCTGCCAAACTTTCCTTTATGTCAGATTCACAATTTTCAAGAGTATTCAAAGAAGCGTCTGGCCTTACTTTTAGCGAAATGATTAGGAAACTCCGGATTTAGTATGGGTGCAAACTACTTGGCTCGACCGATCTCTCAATTGCGGCCATCTCAAAAGATTGTGGATTTACCAATCTTTCAAACTTTAATCGCCAATTTCTTCGCGAAATGGGTATCACGCCACGAGCTTTTAGAGCGTTAAATCCAAAACTACGTGTAGGACTGCTCGAACGAGTATTTGGCCATAAAAATCAACTACTTCAGCAGGCAAAAATCAACGTATATATTGATAAAAATAGCTCCCAAGTTTCAGAGTTTATGACTCAGATTCACTCGAAGCGCAGTGAGCGCCCATAAAATCGCGATTACATCGATTACCTCTTGAGCGATAGCTCCCTGGCTGGCGTTGGTAATCCCAAAAGCGCCGGTTCCCATAACGACAAATGAAAGACTCATTCCGATACCAGCAGCTTGCAGCGCCTTAGCGCGCGATGCTTTGGCGATACGAATAGCGCGAGTAAGGCGATCTATCGAATCTTCGACGATGACAACATCAGCAGCCTCTGATGCAGCTGATGCGCCTCGTGCGCCCATTGCAACTCCAACATCTGCTGCTGCAAGTGCTGGTGCATCATTAATTCCATCTCCGACAACGATTACTGAGCCTTTCGACTTTAGTTTGGCGGCTTCTGTAATCTCTAACTTTCCAGCTGCAGTTACCTTGGAATAAATCTCAGTGATTCCTACTGAGTTGGCGACTTCTTGTGCAGTGTCATCACGATCACCTGTAACTAAGGCGATGTGTTGCACTCCCGCATCCCTTAGATCAGAGACCATCTGCTTAGATTCAGCACGAATCGGATCATCTAGACCAATAGCGCCAATTAGTTCGCCATTTCTAGTTACAGCGACCATGAGCGGCTGAGAAAAGCGCAACCAGCTAGGCGCTTCGACTTTAAACTGACCGACTACAACATGAGCTCCGTTTAAGGTCGCTGCAATTTCGTGGCCAGCAATCTCTTCAATATCTGAACAACTATCAAGGGTTAGCCCGCGAGCCTTTGCTTCCTGCACAAGCGCCTTGGCAACAATGTGCGGGCTGTATTGATCAACAGATGCTGCTATCTGTAGTACCTCATCATCGTTTAAACCTGGAGCTGAATTGATGTCAGATATTGCAGGTCCGCCATGGGTAAGCGTGCCAGTCTTATCAAGAAGAACTGTGTCTGTGCGCGCAAGCATTTCTAGGACTCCGCCGCCTTTGATGATTGCGCCGTTCTTTGCAGCTTGCGAAAGTCCAGAGACAATGGCAATTGGCACTGCAAGAATTAGCGGACAAGGTGTTGCTGCAACAAGAACAGCAACTGCTCGATCAACATCGCCGCTGAGCCACCATGCAAGACCTGCAATCAAGAGCGCTGCAGGAACAAAGCGCAGAGCCCATTGGTTAGCCAGCCGAACACCTGGAGCAGATTTTTCTTGCGCCGCCTCTACCAATTTGATGATGGCAGCATAAGTGCTGTTTTCGGAAGTTGTCATTGCGATGTACTCAAAGGGCGCTCCCGCATTGAGTACACCACTGGAAATTTCCTCATCCGCGATTCGCGCTACCGGTAGCGGTTCGCCGGTAAGGGCTGATTCATCCAAAGTGGCGCCAACTAGTAACTTTCCATCAGTCGGAGTGATCTCACCGCTGCGGATAAGAATCTTGTCACCAATGACAATCTCTGAAATATCAATCTCTTGAATAGAACCATCATGTGAAACTCGATGGACATTCCGTGGCATACGCGAAAGGAGCGCCTTTAATTGTCGCTCGGCCTGCCCTTCTGCCCAACTTTCGAGGACGCGGCCGGTCGCTAACATCACTGAAATAACTGCGGCTGCAAAGAGTTCTTCGGTGAAGAGAGCTCCCAAGAGTGCTAAAACCGCAAGCACATCAGAGCCCATCGTCTTATGTCGAAGATCGTTGATGAGCCATGTGATTGCGGGCACCAAACCAATCAAGCCCGCAAGAATCCAGAAAGGTTCGATGAAAAATCCAAGAACCAGGGTGACAGATGAAGATAAGAACAGCGCGCGATTGAATTGTGCCCCAGTCATAGAGTCAAGGTTACTTCTCTTTTTAACCGATAGCCTTAGCCCATGAGTGACGTAACAATTGCTTTCCTAGGTGCCACAGATACTGTCACCGGAAGCCGCGCTCTAATCTCAAGCCGGCAGAGCAAAATTTTGGTCGATTGTGGACTTTTCCAGGGAATCAAGTCAGTGCAACGCAAAAACTGGGATCCATTTCCTATCGAAGCAAAGCACATCGATGCTGTTGTGCTAACACATGCACATCTTGACCACTGTGGCTATCTTCCGTTGCTTGTAAAGCAAGGCTTTAATAAAGAGATTTATGGAACTCGCTACACCAATGACATAGCCAAAATTATTTTACGAGACTCTGCCCATTTGCAGATGGAAGATGCCAAATATGCAGCAAAGAAGGGGTATTCAAGCCACAAAGACCCTAAGGCGCTCTACAACTTAGCTGATGCTGAAAAGGCAATTGATCACCTCCGGGAGCGACCATTTCGTGAAAAAGTTCAGATTGCTGAAGATGCTTTCGTAACTTTTTACCCATCCGGTCATATCTTGGGTTCAAGTTTTGTTGAAGTAGAAGTTGCAGGTAAATCATTCCTATTCACAAGCGATTTAGGACGCAATAATCACCCGCTGCTTTCTAACCCAGATGCTCCTCCAGAGCGCGCCTTTGATGTGGTTGTCACCGAGTCCACTTACGGAGATCGCACACACGACACAACGCCTGAAACTTTTGCCCAAGAGCTCAATGATGCGATTGCTCGCGGTGGCACTATCCTGATTCCAGCATTTGCGGTAGATCGCACTGAAGTTATCTTGATGGCGCTGAAGGAACTCATTATTGAGAAGAAGATTCCAGCCCTTCCTATCTATGTCGATTCTCCTATGGCCCTTGCCGCCCTCAATTTCTATCGTGAAGCAGTTGCCTCGAATTCACCAGAGATACGAGCTGGAGTCTCTGAAAGGTTTGCTAACCAAGACCCATTTGATGCTGGGTTGCTCCACCAGATGGCGACGACCGAAGAGTCAAAGGCAATTAACGATGTCACAGGTCCTGCAATCATTATCTCGGCCAGTGGAATGGCAACTGGTGGTCGCGTAGTTCATCACCTTGTAAATATGTTGCCGAACCCTAAGAACACGGTGATTTTGGTGGGATATCAAGCCGTTGGCAGCCGTGGACGAATCCTTGAAGAAGGTGCTCAAGAGATTAAAATCCACGGAGAACTCATTCCAGTTAAAGCACATATCTCAAAAGTGGAGAGCTTCTCAGTTCACGCCGATTCAGATGAACTCATTACTTGGCTCAAGCAAGCAAAAGCACCAACGCAGGCATTTGTTGTTCATGGTGAATTAGAAGGCCAGCAACATATGCAGCAACGCCTTACCGATGAATTGGGATGGAAGACAACGATTCCTAAATCAGGACAGGTATTTCAGGTTTAACGAAGATGTCCACGCTCATTAAATGAGCGAAGTGCACGCAGGCCATCTGATGGCCAGATTGAAATAGAAGAGATAGAGCACGGTGTGGCATCCATGTGGAATACCGCATCAGCGGGAGCGCCCACGGCCAACTTCACAGCAGTTTTGATAACTCCGTTATGCGTGACGACAATGATTTTCTTGCCAGGATATTCAGCGACTAATTTTTCTAAGGCTTCTTCGATTCGTACTGACGCCTCGTCATAGGACTCTCCACCACCTGGTGCATAGGCAGTTGAATTAAGCCACGCCTGATATTGATCTGGTTCTTCAGCACGAACTTCATCGGTAGACCGTCCATCCCATGTGCCAAATGAGAGTTCATACCAGGATTCATCAAAGATAATTTCAAGGCCTGTGGTGCGGGCTATCGCTTCAGCAGTCTGTTTGGTGCGCTTTAAAGGAGAAGCAATCAATACATCAGCACCTAATTTGGCGGCCTCTGCTGCAACTAAATCTGCTTGCTCTAAGCCATCTTGCATCAGTTCTGGATCAAGTGAGCCTGTTCCAGAGAATTTACGCTCCGGGGTTAAGACTGTTTCACCATGTCGAATAAAGTAAATAAAGGTCGGAATCTCTGCGCTACGCAGGCGATCTGTCAGAAAGTTCTGCTGCACAACTGCGATTGGCTTATGTGCACTGCCGCCATCTAGAGCCTTATTAGCTAAACGATCAGCGTGTGAATTTTCATCGCGCGGAATCCATGAGTAAGTGACTAGCGATGGGTCATGTGCTGCCCTGCACTGCTTAGCAAGATCTCGCATATCAGCATGTTTAATCTGCCAACGCCCCGACATCTGTTCTACAACTAACTTCGAATCCATCGCTACTTCAACAGTTGCCTGTGCATCTAATTGGTGAATATGTATTAAGCCTGCGAGCAACCCGTTGTATTCAGCAACATTGTTTGTGGCAATTCCAATGACATCAAATAGTTCGGCAACAATCTTGCCTCCTTCGGTGACAACAGCACCGTAACCCGCTGGCCCCGGATTTCCTCGAGAACCGCCATCTGCAGTCAGGCGAAAGCTTCTTGCCATTAGCGCTCACGCACCAAGATGCAGCGACATTCTTCGCATCGAACAACTTCATCCTCAGCAAGACCTGAGATGCGTTGTAATTCAATTGTGTTGAGAGTGAGGTTGCAGCCTTTGCATTGGTTGCCAGCAAGAGCTGCAGCCCCAATTCCATTATTTGCTTCTCGAATCTTTTCATAGAGTGCAAGAAACTCAGCACTTACCGATTGTGTTGTCGCCTTACGGTCAACATCAATTCCCTCAAGCTCAGTATGGATTGCAGCGAGTGCATTCTCTTTACGGATGTTGAGATCGGCAATTTCAAGGGCGAGTTGATTCTCTTGCCCTGACAAAGCAGTGATTCGTTCCTTTATCCCATCAACGCGCATCATGATTTCTAATTCAACTTCTTCAAGTTCAGCTCTACGAGCGCCAAGAGTCACTAGTTCGTGCTGTGTTTGCTCGAGTTCCTTTGGTGTACCAGTGCCTGATGAGAGTCGCTTCTCATCACGTTCAATACGAGTGACAATTTGCTCAACATCGCCTTCAGCGCGGGCGAGTTCACGTTTCACATCGCTGAGTTCAGTCTCGGCGGCAATACGAAGATCACGAGCATTATTTTGTTTGATAGTCAGGCTACTAATCTCTGTGATTTCAGGAAGATTGGCAGCCTTGTTGCGAAGTGTTGAGCTTTGTAAATCGAATTTTTGAATATCCAGGATAGAACGCTGGTCGCTGGCGCTTGCTTTCACGGCGTTCTCCTTTGGTTACCGGGGAAATCAATGTTGAATTTTGTAGTCGTACCATACTTCATACTCCGGACAACTGTAATATCCAGTCGTGGCACCGACATCTCCCGCATCAGTAAAGAACTTATACTCCATTGCTCCCTCACCTCAGCGCGAGACGATGTTGGAGATGCGAAAGCGAATTCTTGAGATAGTCCCTCAGGCCGAAGAAGTCGTTAGTTACGGAATGCCGGCATTTAAAATAGATGGGAAGATTTTTGCTGGTTTACTCGCAAATAGAAAGCATGTTGGGTACTACCCATTTAGCGGGTCAATTCTTCATCTATTTCCAGATGAGCTAGCAAAATTCGGTTCCACCAAAAGCGCTCTTCATGTGCCAATTGATAAACCGCTTACAAAGACTCTTTTAAAGAAGTTGATTACTGCGAGGCGCAAACAGATAAAGGAAAATGGTTAGACAGCATTATCTTTTTCAAACTGATCAAAAGCCCATAAGTCAATGTCATCAAGGCTTATAGGAATATAGCCTCTAAATTCGAGAGCATCTATAAGCTGTGCTCGATGTTCAGTGGCATGATGCACAGCCTGTGAAAGTATGGTTGAACTCCATCGTTGCAAAGTTCGACCATCGCGCACCCATTCGAGTTCTTGATCCTCGAGTCCAGCAGCGGAAATAAGGTTTGCATCGTGCCTAGCTAGTGCTGTGCGTAGCTCTGAAATTTTCTGTGGTTCCTTTAACGGAGTATTTCTAGGTCCTACCCCAAGACGGTAGGCATAAAAGCCAGCACTATCGCAAATATGGCTAAGAATTTCCTCGGCGGTCCATTCGGGCTTCAGGAGATAGCTCTGTAGAGATTCTTCGGGAAGTTGCTCAACTGCACTAAAAACTTTTTGGTTTGACCAGGCCATATGTCTTAATGCGCGCTCAATTGAAATCGTCATAATCCATTGAGTCTAGGGTCTTAACTTGAGAGACGGAAGAAGTATCAAATTGTGGGCGGTGAGGGTTTCGAACCCCCGACATCCTCGGTGTAAACGAGGCGCTCTACCACTGAGCTAACCACCCGGCGTGCTTGCGAATACTACTTTATATATCCGAAAGAACGAAAATCGTGCGTGTAAGGCGATGAATTAAAGGGCTGCGATAGCGCTCTTGTAATCACCGTTATTTCGAGCATCTCCGAGACCGTTTACAACGCTCCAGCGAATAATGCCCTGCTTATCTATGATGAATGTTCCGCGAAGTGCGCAACCTAGATCTGCATTAAAGATTCCATAGGCTTGAGCTGTTGCTCCATGTGGCCAGAAATCTGAAAGAACAGGGAACTTATAACCTTCTTGCTCGGCAAAGATTTTCTGAGTAAATGGTGAGTCGCAAGAAATAGCAATTACCTGCACATCATCATTTTGGAATGCAGCTAGGTCATCACGGATTGCACAGAGTTCGCCAGTGCATGTTCCGGTAAATGAGAATGGAATAAAGAGCACGACTACGTTCTTGTTGCCCTTAAATGATGAGAGCTTTACCTTCGCACCATGTTGATCTTTGAGTTCAAAATCAGGTGCTACTTCTCCGACGCTAATTCCTGCAGGTAGTTGAGTCATGGCGCGAATCTATCGCTTGCCACCCTTACGTGCCACTAGACGTGTGGCGGTCCAATCTTTTGCAACGGCAACAGTAGAAGTTTGGCTTAAACCGCATGTGGGAGCCGCATCTTGAATATCGCTCGGTTCAACATGGCCATCTCGTCCCATCTTTGGGGTCAAGACCCAGATAGGTCCAGTCTCGGATAGATATGTCATGGCATCCATTAATTCATCAACGAGATCACCATCATCTTCGCGGAACCAGAGAAGGACTGCATCAACTACTTCGGTTGTGGAACCTTCCAGAAAATCAGTGCCCACAATCTCTTTAATCTGTGCGCGTAATTCATCGTCACAGTCAGGTCCGTATCCGACTTCCAGGACGAGTTCTCCTTTAGCAAAACCCATGCGTATTGCCACGGGATAAGTCCAACGGATGAGACGGATATTTACAAGGGTTTTTCCTGCCTCAGAGCGTATTTTTTTGCTCTCACACCCATTTGGCGCGAGAATACGCCTATGACCGAATTCGCTGGACATCCAGATCAGATAATCGACCAACTAGTAGATACCGATCCCAGCGAGACAGCTGAATGGCAGGCATCCTTCGATGCCGCTCTACAGGCTGCAGGTCCAGTCCGTGCCCGTTACCTGATGTTGTCACTTCTCAAGCGAGCGCACGAGAGAAACATTGGACTTCCTTCACTTCGTACAACTGATTACATCAACACTATTTCTCCTGAAAACGAACCAGCGTTTCCGGGTGATGAAGATATTGAGCGTCGCATTCGTTCTTACGTTCGCTGGAACGCAGCGATGTTGGTCCACCGTGCGCAACGTCCTGGCGTCGGCGTTGGTGGACACATCTCAACTTATGCGTCATCTGCGGCTCTATATGAAGTTGGCTTTAACCACTTCTTCCGCGGGCAAGATCACCCAGGTGGTGGAGACCAGATTTTCTTCCAAGGACATGCCAGCCCAGGAATGTATTCACGTGCATTTCTTGAAGGACGCTTCACAGAAGATCAACTAGATGGATTCCGTCAGGAACTTTCACATACTGCAGGTGGTTTATCTTCATATCCACATCCACGTTTAATGCCTGACTTCTGGCAATTCCCAACTGTGTCGATGGGTATTGGTCCAATCAACGCTATCTATCAGGCGCGCTTTAATCGTTACTTACATAACCGCGGCATCAAAGACACCAGCGATCAGAACGTATGGGCATTTTTGGGCGATGGTGAAATGGATGAAGTCGATACTTTGGGTGCAATTGGCCTCGCCTCTCGCGAGAAGCTAGATAACCTCACCTTCGTTGTTAACTGTAACCTGCAGCGCCTTGATGGGCCGGTTCGCGGTAACGGCAAGATAATTCAAGAGCTCGAATCAATCTTCGGTGGCGCTGGTTGGAATGTCATCAAGGTTGTCTGGGGCCGCGGATGGGATCCACTTCTTGCCCAAGATCGCGAAGGCGCACTCGTGAACATCATGAATACAACTCTTGATGGTGATTACCAGACCTTTAAGGCTGAAAACGGTGCCTTTGTTCGCGAACATTTCTTTGGTCGCGATCCACGTACTGCTGCAATGGTTGCCAATTGGTCTGATGATCAAATTTGGAACCTCAAGCGCGGTGGCCATGATTATCGTAAGTTGTTTGCAGCATATACAGCAGCAACTGAAAAGAATGGTCGCCCTACAGTGATCTTGGCAAAGACCGTCAAGGGATGGACTCTCGGGTCGCACTTCGAAGGTCGTAACTCAACTCACCAGATGAAGAAGATGACTCTGGAAGACATCATTGAATTCCGTGATCGTCTTGAAATTCCTTTGGCTGATGACAAGCTTGATAAGTACACACCCGCTTACTTCAAGCCAGCGCCAGATTCACCTGAAATGAAGTACCTCGAAGACCGTCGCCGTGAACTTGGCGGAACTATTCCTCGACGCCGCCCAATTTCGCGTCCATTGGCTCAGCCGGCAGATGATGCATACGAATCTGTGCGACGCGGTTCAGGATCTCAAGAAGTTGCAACAACGATGGCTTTCGTTCGCATGCTTAAGGATTTAGTCAAGGATCCAGGACTGGGCCACCGTTTAGTACCAATCATTCCTGATGAGGCACGTACATTCGGTATGGATTCACTCTTCCCAACGCTAAAGATTTACTCACCACATGGTCAGCAATACCTTGCCGTAGACCGTGAACTTATGTTGTCCTACAAGGAATCAACATCAGGTGTCATTCTTCACGAAGGTATCAACGAAGCAGGATCCGTCGCATCCTTCACTGCAGTGGGCTCGTCATACTCAACACATGATGAACCGATGATTCCTATCTACATTTTCTACTCAATGTTCGGCTTCCAACGCACTGGTGATGCATTCTGGGCGGCAGCTGACCAATTGGTCCGCGGCTTCGTTATGGGAGCAACCGCTGGTCGCACAACTCTTAATGGTGAAGGTCTGCAACATGAAGATGGCCATTCGCATTTGTTGGCAGCCACCAACCCTGCTGTTGTTGCCTATGACCCAGCCTTTGCTTACGAAGTAGGTCATATCTTTAAAGATGGTCTACGACGTATGTACGGAGAAAATAGTGAGAACATCTTCTATTACCTCACCGTTTACAACGAGCCATATGTTCAGCCAGCAGAACCAGAGAACTTAGATCTAGATGGTCTGCTCAAGGGAATTTATCTGTACGCACCTGCTGCCAAGCAACGTAAGAAGAATGCGCAAATTCTGGCATCTGGCGTTGGAGTTAACTGGGCTGTTAAAGCACAGAAGTTGCTCGCAGAAGATTGGGGCGTTGCCGCCGCTGTCTGGTCTGTGACTTCATGGAATGAACTTCGTCGTGATGGTCTTGCTGTTGATCGCCACAACATGCTCAATCCAAAAGATAAGAAGACGGCGTACGTTTACGACAAACTCAAGGGCACAGAAGGTCCAGTCATCGCTGTCTCTGACTTTATGCGCGCAGTTCAAGATCAAATCTCTCCATGGGTTCCAAATCAATTCCACTCATTAGGTACTGATGGATTTGGACTTTCAGATACCCGTGGGGCACTTCGTCGCCACTTCAAGGTTGATGCTGAATCAATCGTTGTCGCAACATTGGCCGAGCTAGCAAAGGCTGGCGAAGTGAAGGAAGCAGTGGTTCAAGAAGCTATTGATAAGTACCGTATTTTCGATGTACGTTCAGCAGATGCTGGAAATACCGAAGGTTCAGGTTGATTAATCGAATTCCCGTCACCGACATCTCCCCTGTAGTTTTCTTCGGGGGAGATTTCGTTCCTGTAAAGGCAATCGCCGGTGAAGTAATTCCAGTAAGTGCAACCATATTTCGTGAGGGCCACGACGCTCTTGGCGCCGATGTAGTTCTCTATGACAGCGGTAAAAAAGAGATTGCTCGGGCTGTTATGCAAGAGAAATGGCGCGGCGGAGATGTGTACGAAGGCGCAGTAACAATTCCAGCACGTGGTGATTTCACATTCACCATCGACTCTTACGATCATCCTTTTGCTACCTGGCTCCATGATGCAGAAATTAAGATTCCAGCCGATATCGACGCTGAACTCATGTGTGCAATCGGAAAAAAGATATTTGAAGAGAAGTTAGGCCAAGATCCATCAGCTAGAGCCTTACTTTCACCTGCTATCAAAGCGCTCGGTGATTCCACACTCTCTGCGATGAATCGTTTCTCACAAACTTCAACGCAAGAAATCCGTTCATACTTCACGGCAAATCCCCTACGCAGACTAGTTACCTCAACAGAACACTTTCCTATTCGTGCAGACCACGAACGAGCTCTAGTCGGTTCTTGGTATGAGTTTTTTCCACGTAGCGAAGGTGCGAAAGTTAGCGCAGATGGAACGGTAATTTCTGGAACCTTTAAGACAGCAGAGCTTCGTCTACCTGCAGTGGCAGCAATGGGCTTCGATATCTTGTATCTACCTCCTGTGCATCCGATTGGTACAAATTTTCGTAAGGGGAAGAACAACACACTGACCCCATCGGCAACAGATCCTGGAGTTCCTTGGGCGATTGGCAATAAAGAAGGTGGCCACGATGCCATCAACCCAGAGCTGGGAACTCTCGCCGACTTCGAAAACTTTATTAAAACTGCAAAGAAGAACGGACTAGAAGTAGCGATGGACTTTGCGCTCCAGGCTTCTCCTGATCATCCTTGGGTGAAAGATCACCCTGAGTTCTTCACCACCCGTCCAGACGGCTCAATTGCATACGCTGAGAACCCACCTAAGAAGTATCAAGACATCTATCCCATTAACTTTGATAATGACTATGACGCTATCTTGAATGAGTCGCTTCGCATCTTGCGCTTCTGGATCTCTAAAGGAATCTCAATCTTCCGTGTAGATAATCCTCATACCAAGCCAGTGCATTTCTGGGCTGATGTCATGAAGACCATTCGCCTTGAATATCCTGATGTCATCTTCTTAGCTGAAGCCTTTACCAAGCCTGCGATGATGCATGCCCTTGGCAAAGCTGGATTCCATCAGTCATATACATATTTCACCTGGCGCACCAGCAAGCAAGAGCTCACTGAATACAGCATCGAAGTTTCACAACAGACCAGCGCTTTCTTTAGGCCAAACTTCTGGGTCAATACTCCAGATATCTTGCCTTTCCATCTGCAATCCGGAAATCCTGCAATCTTTGCAATTCGCGCAGCGCTTGCGGCAACGTTAAGCCCTTCATGGGGAATGTATGCCGGTTATGAACTCTATGAACACCGACGCTTTAAAGAGGGCGGCGAGGAATACATTGACTCTGAAAAGTACGAGATTAAGGTGCGTGATTGGGAAGGTGCGACCAAGAAGAAGTTAACCTTGGCTCCATTTATTACCCAACTCAATGCTATTCGTAAGAAGAATGTTGCGCTCCAGCGCCTTCGCAATTTACGCTTTCACACCACTGATAATGATGCCATTCTCGCGTATTCCAAGCGCGAGGGAGATAACTTAATTTTGGTTGTCATCAATCTTGACCCAACTTTTGCACAAGAAACCGTCGTGCATTGGAATATGGCAGAACTAGGACTGCAAACAGATAACTTTGCGGTAACGGATTTGATTGATGGCGCTAAATATGACTGGTCTGCACACACCTATGTGCGCCTTGATCCAACAAGGTTGTCTGGAAAAGTTGTTCACATAGCGCAAGTAAAGCTTTAAGATTGCGCATGTCTTTCTTCTCGCGCCTCTTCGGCGGCGCAAAGCCCAGCGAAGAAAACGCCTTTATTGGCCATGGTAGTTATCTCAATCCTTATTCAACTCTAGGCGAACTCGACTTTCATCTCATCTCTGAAGGTCGCCATGAAAGACTCTGGGAAGTTCTGGGTGCACATGTAAAGCGCGAAAGTGATGGCACGCTTATCGGCACCGCATTCTCAGTGTGGGCTCCTAATGCTCAAGCAGTCAGCCTCGTTGGTGATCATAATTTCTGGGATCGCAATACCCATCCCATGGTGCGCGCTGGGTCTACTGGAATCTGGGAAATTTTTATCGCTGATGTTGGACCAAATACTTGCTACAAGTTTGCTATCTGCACTAGCAGTGGTGCATGGGTAGATCACGCAGATCCCCTGGCCCGCGCTACCGAACATCCGCCTCGCACAGCCTCTGTGGTAACCGAAAGCAAATACACCTGGATTGATACCGATTGGATGAACAAGCGCACGCAGTATCAACCATGGCGCTCACCAGTTTCTGTCTATGAAGTCCACGCCGGTTCTTGGCGACCAGGGCTTTCTTATATTCAGATGGCGCAAGAGTTGGTCGCGTATGTGAAAGAGCAAAACTTCACACATGTTGAATTCCTACCGATTACCGAACATCCATATTCACCATCTTGGGGATATCAAGTCACATCATTCTTTGCACCAACTTCACGCTTTGGATCTCCTGATGAATTTAGATTCCTGGTAGATGCACTTCACCAAGCAGGTATCGGCGTCATTCTTGATTGGGTACCTGCTCACTTTCCTAAAGATGAGTGGGCGTTAGCTAAATTCGATGGCACAGCTCTTTACGAACATGCAGATCCGCGTCTGGGCGAGCATCCCGACTGGGGAACGCTCATCTTTAACTTTGGTCGCAATGAAGTACGCAACTTCCTTGTCGCTAGCGCGCTCTACTGGTTGGAAGAGTTCCATATTGATGGGTTGCGCGTAGATGCTGTGGCATCGATGCTCTACCTAGATTATTCACGTAAAGAAGGCGAATGGTTGCCCAATAAGTTTGGTGGACGTGAAAATCTTGAGGCAGTTCAGCTGCTGCAAGAAGCCACATCTACTGCATACAAGCACTACCCCGGCATCATGATGATCGCTGAAGAATCAACTGCATGGGGTGGAGTTACAAAAGATACTTCTGGTGGCGGCCTTGGCTTTGGCTTTAAGTGGAATATGGGTTGGATGCACGACACTCTTGAATACCTACAGCACGAACCAGTTCATCGGGTTTATCACCACAACGAAATAACATTCTCAATTCTTTATGCTTGGTCTGAAAACTTCATGTTGCCACTTTCACATGATGAGGTTGTGCACGGTAAAGGATCCCTCGTCAATAAGTTCCCAGGTGATCGCTGGCAGAAACTTGCAACACTGCGTGCGCTTTATGGATTTATGTGGGCACACCCTGGAAAGAAGTTGCTCTTCATGGGTCAAGAGTTTGCACAAAATGATGAATGGAGCCAAGAGGCAGGCTTGCAGTGGTATCTAACCGAATTTGCAGAACATCAAGGTGTGCAGAAAGTGGTTAGCGACATTAACGCTAACTACAAGCGCATTCCAGCCTTGTGGGAGAAAGACATCGTCGCAGATGGTTTCCAATGGATTATCGGAGATGATGGCGCCGGTAATACTCTTGCATTTACCCGTTGGTCAGATAAGGGAATCCCACTGGTGGCTGTCACAAACTTTTCTCCTGTCCCCCACGAGCAATACCAGCTCAGGTTTCCTGTTTCTGGAATCTGGCACGAAGCGCTCAATACAGATGATCTCAAGTACGGCGGCAGCGGCGTAACAAATAAGGACTTCACTGTGGATGTAGATACCAACCTCTATGCCACAGTGCGCATTCCCCCGCTAGCTACAGTCTGGTTTGAGCGAATCTAACGCTTAGCTTGCGAATCTTCTTTCAGTACATTTGCAAAATAAATTGATGCAAGCAACATTGCCGTTGGAATCATCATGGCTAGCGCAATTGAGCCAGTGAGCTGAATAGTCCAAGCCACAATCCATTTGATGACAAATGTCATCACGTTATTTACTACGCCAAATTGCCCCACAACAATCGCGTTGGGCAAGCTTGACCGACGAGTTGCAGCTCTAAAGAAGCTGGGTCCAATAAATGATGAGCCAAGCCCACCTAAGAAGAAGCCAAGAACGAAGAGCCAGTAAGACCACCACTTCATATCTGCCGGCAGATGAGTAGCGATAATGATGCTGCCGCCAAAACCGAGTCCACCTAGAAGCGCTGCACGTTTGACCCAATATTCAAGTGGCGCGTGTGGCAAGAGTTTATGAATAAGAAGTCGGCCAAAAATCATCATCGCCGTGAAGACAATGTATGGAATGGTACTTAAGCCAGCCGAAACCTCTAGGCGATCCTTGGTAAAGATTGTTCCCCAGTCACCAACAGCAAACTCTAGATAAATAGCACAGGCCATTCCAAGACTGACGGGCCAGTCAATCCGAAACGAGGTGAATATCTCTTTGATTGAGTATTCAGTTTCGGTATCTGTATTTGCTGTAAGAAGAACTGGGTGCAACGAAAGGACAATCGCAACCATGGCAACTGCCATCGCCAAAGAAAGGACGGTGATATGAACAACCAAACTGATTCGATCTACCAAAAACCCTGAAGCGATAGCGGTAGTTAGGGCTCCAGCGCTCCAGTAGCCGGCGCTACTTGTAACAATATTTTTTCCACTTCGGTCATTAAAGTGAAACGCTTGACTATTCAGGCTTACGTGAATGGCTGTGATTCCAAAACCAAAACCGATGCTAAAGAGAAGGAACGGGATTGTTGAGCGGATGTGCACCAAACTGATAAGTGATACATAAAGAATTACTATCGAAACCACCGTTACTTTTTTCACACCAATTCGGTGAATGATGTGGCCCGCTGTAAGAAGCCCAAAGAATGCACCGATAGAACCGGTACTCATCAACGAGCCAAAAGCACCGTTATCTAGCTGTAAGTTGGCACGTACCTCAGGAAAACGAGGTACCCAGGCCATGATGCCAAAACCGAAGAGAAAGAATAGTAAGTGGATGAGCTTCTGTTCGCGGCCATGGCCGATATCTACTTGTGACATCACTTAGAAGAGCGCATTTGCGAGTTGAGCACGAGCTTTGATGACAAGCGGATCAGCGGGATCCACCAGTGTAAAGAGTTCGAGGAGATGATCCTTTACTCGCTTCTGTTCATCCCCTACAAGAACCACAAGCAAGCGAAGCAATCTGTCAAAGGCAGAATCTATATAGCCACTCATGACTTCAATATCTGCACATTGCAATTGTAAATCGATATCTTCTGGGCGCTCGATTGCCTGTTCCATAATCTTTGCACCATCAAGATCAATAGTGCGAATGAGTAACTGAACTTGAGCAAGTCCTAACTTGGCATATTGGTCATTTGGTTTGCGTGCCAGCAAACGCTTATAGGCAGCTTCTGCAGTTAGGTAGTCGCCTTGATCTAGTGCTGCTAGCGCCTCTTCTTCTTCAGGCTCTGCTTGCTCAACAGGCTCTTCGCCAATTCCTTGTTGCGCAGCGAGAGACAAAATCTTGGCAATTACTTCTCGTAGCTGTGCTTCAGTCAGAGGTTGCTCGAGGAAAGGAATTGCCTTGCCACCTATAAAAACGATTCCAAATGGAATGGTTCGTACTTGCAGCGCTTGTGCGACAGGTGCTTGTTCTTCAACGTTGACGTGAGCCAAAACCCACTTGCCTTCATCTTCACTTTCAATTGTTCCAAGTGCGCGCAGCATTGTGACTGAATCTGCAGATCGGGGGCTCCAACAGAGAATAACTACAGGTTTTCCTTCAGATAATGGAAGAACTTCTGTCTGCAAATTTTGTGGAGTGATTTCAAGTCCTGGCATCGGTGTTGATGTATCCGCAGGCGGCTTTCCAAGTGAACTTAAATCAACTGCTTGTGAGAAATTTGGCGGTAGCGTCATCTTGATGTCCTCACTGCTGAATCATGCCATCTTTACGCACATCTACGCCAGAATCGCGGCGATAGGGCAAGACATCTGCAACATAGGATTTAGCAGCGAATTCAAGGCCCACATCATGGCCAGCTTTCTCACTTAAATACCAACGATGCTCAAGAACTTCATGGAAAAATTGAGCAAGTTCAATTCTGCCCTCGAGTTCCGGTGGAATTTGATTGACAGTTGGTCGGAACACTTCATCGAGCCAGCGTTTTGCAGATTCTGCTATCGGAGACTTTGGAGCCTTCTCGCGGCCGCGATAACGATCAAAAGATGCTAACAAACGCTTTGCTTGTAGCTCTTCTGTATCTAACCCCATCAATTCACGAAGTCTGTTCTTGTGATAACCGGCCGCAACTAGTTTTGGCTGGAAGATAAGTTTTTCTGCTCCATCACTTTCTTGCACAACGACAGATACTTCTTCAACAGCAAAACCAAGGTCATGCAATTGACGCATGGCGCGTTCGACTGCATGGCGATCTTTAGGGTCAAGGATCTGTCTATCTTTGAGCGCTCCCCACAAACGGTGATACCTCTTAATCAGTGCAGAGCTCGCACGAATCGGATCTAATCCTGGGTAGAGAACTCCAGAAAGTTGTAGATCTTCTAGTTCGGCTGCAACGTTGAAGTGCGCAATCTCTAAATCGTGTTCGCGTTGACCATCGCTTAAGGACTTCTGAAACTCTCCAGTTTCAGCATCTACAAGATAGGCGGCATATCCTTCTGCATCACGGCGAAAGAGAGTGTTGGAAAGTGAACAATCGCCCCACCAGAAACCAAGTAGGTGAAGGCGCACCAACAACAAGGCCAGCGCATTAGCCATCAACGTGACATCTTCTGCAGTAACGGTCTTATCGCTCAATACAACGCGGTAGGGAAGCGAGTAAGGAAGGAACCGTGTAACCAACGCGCATGGAAGCTCTTCACCCGCATTATTTGTACGACCTTCAATTACAGCGATGGACTGGACATTTGGAGCATCTAAGTGGGTAAGCTCTCTCAGAATTTTGTACTCACGATTAGCAAACTCCGAAACCGTTTCCTTGACTGCATAAACCTCTGAATCAGGATCATCGGTAGAGCGCACTAGGCGCACGATGTGGCGAGAGATACCGCGCTTTTCGGCCAAGAGCGGATCTTCAGGCCATTCCTCAAGTGAGACGTTCCAGGGTAGGCCGGTGACAGCTGCGATTTCCTCACCGAGTCCTGTAATCCGTAGCGCCATGGGTCATATTCTCTCGTACGCTTTACAATAAATCATGGCTATTTCAGACCGCATCAAGAAAAAAACAAAGGAATCCGTCACAGTCTCTGATTTTGGGGCTGCAGGTGCTCCAATCGACCGCGGTAGCCCTTTCTACTTTGGATTTGTTGCAACAATCGGAGCGCTTACCGCATTTGTACTTATGCGCGCACTCGCTAGCGCAAGTCAGGTGTTTGTCTTAATTTTGGTTGCTCTCTTCTTGGCAACTGGTCTTAATCCAGCTGTCGAAGCTATTCGCCGCCGTGGTCTCTCACGAACAGGCGCAGTCGCAATTATCTTTTCTGGTGTTTTATTAATGGTCATTCTCTTTGGTGCACTTGTTGTTCCACCTCTAGTTTCGCAAGGTACATCGTTAATTGAAAGCGCACCAGCTCTTCTTGATAACCTAAAAAACAATACAACTATCGCATCCATCAATGATCAATATGGAATCATCGATACGCTTCAGAAGAAATTGAATTCTGTCACTTCCGATGGGACGCTATTAATTACAGCATTTGGTGGAGTGATCGGCGTCGGAAAGAGCGTTCTATCTGGAACATTTACTGCGCTCACTATCTTGGTCCTAACGCTCTACTTCATCACGTCGCTACCCCAGGCAACAGCACTTGGTTTGAAGTTAGTGCCGGCAAGCCGCCGTCCACGAGTCGCCTCTTTAACTGATGCGATTATTGCCCGAGTTGGCGCCTTCGTCGGCAGTCAGATTCTGATCTCATTTCTAGCCGCGCTCTTCATGACCCTCTTTGGTTTAGCTCTTGGTCTGCCATCACCCATTGCAATTGGCATCATCATCTTCGTCTGCGGACTAGTTCCGCTGATCGGCCACTTCATCGGAGCTGCAATCTTTACCTTAATTGCACTGACTGAGACTGTAGCAATAGGTGTAATCGCATTCGTTGGCTACGTGGTTTATGTCCAAATAGAAAATTACCTGCTGACTCCCAAGGTGATGAAACGTAACCTGAATGTTCCAGGTGCAGTCACAATTGTTTCAGCGCTCATCGGTACTTCGCTACTAGGACTTGTCGGAGGCTTACTCGCGGTACCGGTTGCCGCATCTATTATTTTGATTCTGGAAGAAGTTGTCTTTCCGCGCTCAGAACGATCTTAAATTTCAGTAGGAAGTGGCAGCCTTGCTGGCGCGACAATCTGAGTAATCTCAGTTAAGACGCGATGCACCATCGGTTCTCCAACCCATAGATGTTTAGCGCCAGCAACTGGAATCAACTTAATCTGTGGAATGACTGCAAAGCGCTCTGCAGCTTGATCTGGCTTTAGATAATCATCATATTCTGGAATTAACGCTGTGATAGGTCGGCCATCGTCTGCCCAAAATTCGAGATCGCCTTCAACAATATCAAGCAGAGTTGGGCTTAAGAGAATTAAGCCTTTTATACGCGGATCGCGCGCATGGCTGATTGCAATACTTGTTCCAAATGACCAGCCAACAACCCACAGCTCTTTGAGTTGCAAGACATCAAAGCAATAACGAATCATCGCTTCTACATCGAATTTTTCTGCACGGCCGTTGTCGTAGCTACCGGTACTTGTTCCTGCTTCGCTAGTAGTTCCACGTGTGTTAAAGCGAACCACCGTTATGCCAGCCATCGCAGGAAGCCGGTTTGCAGCCTTCTTATAAATATGGCTATCCATCATTCCCCCGCCTGTGGGATTGGGATGGCAACAAAGAATGGCTGCAGTTGGGTGATCGAGTGGGGCGCTGACTTCTGCGATGAGAGTCTGTCCATCTTCGGTGGTGACTGTAAATGGCGTGCGCTGGGCGGCAAGGACGGTGCTGGGGCGGATTGGTTCCGACATAGTTGCAGTCTAGTCTTTGCCTATGAGCCTCACCAAAGTGCAGACATTTGATTCGCTCAACCCTGTGACCGATGCAGTAATTGCAACTCATCCCATCACAGATGAAGCTGGTGTGCGTGCAGCAGTATCCACAGCACGCGCCGCATCAGTTCAATGGCAAGAAATTGGATTTAGTGGACGTAAGAAGGTTCTACTTAAATGGAGCACCTACCTTATGCAAAATGTTGATGAGTTGGCAGAACTGGTCTCACTTGAAACTGGAAAACCAACTAGTGATGCCAAGTTAGAGGCAGCACTCGCAGCAGGTCACATTGCATGGGCTGCCCGTCACGCCGAGTCAGTGATGCGTACTTCCCATCGCTCTCCAGGTCTTTTGATGGCAAATATGTCCGCAACTGTTGAACGATCTCCTGTTGGTGTGGTCGGTGTTATTGGTCCTTGGAATTATCCGGTTTTCACTCCACTCGGATCCATTGCCTATGCACTCGCTGCCGGGAATACCGTCGTCTTCAAGCCGAGTGAATACACACCTGGGGTTGGCCAATACTTGGCACGTACATTTGTCGATGCGACTTTATTTGCAGATGTCTTCATATGTATTACAGGTTTAGGTGAAACCGGAAAATTCCTATGTGAGAGCGGTGTCGATAAGTTAGCTTTCACTGGTTCAACTCGGACTGCAAAGATTGTGGCAGCAACATGTGCAGCTCACATGACTCCAGTAGTTCTCGAATGTGGTGGTAAAGATCCTGTAATCGTGGCTCATGATGCTGATATCTCGCGCGCTGCAGATGCCACCGTCTGGTCTGCATTTTCCAATGCTGGCCAGACATGTATCGGCGCTGAACGTGTTTATGTCGATGAGCGCGTAGCCGATAAATTCATAGAGAAAGTTCTTGAGATTGCCAAAACCATTCAGCCAGGCGCTCCTGGTGTCGGCAAGTACGGCCCAACCACAATGCCGAAGCAGATTCCCATTATCCAGAGCCATATTGATGATGCCATAGCCCGTGGCGCCACAGTCTTAATGGGTGGATCAAATTCGGTAAAAGCTCCCTTTGTTGAACCAGTGATTTTCTGCAATGTTCCAGAGGATTCAATTGCAATGACTGAAGAAACTTTCGGGCCAACAATTGCAATCAACCGCGTAAAATCGATGGCCGAAGCAATCAAACTATCGAATGACACTCGTTATGGGCTTGGTGCATCTGTTTGGTCTAAGCGACGCGGCAAGCAGATTGCATCGCAGCTACATACAGGAATGGTCGCAATTAATTCCACAATCTCTTTTGCAGCCGTTGACTCAGTCCCTTTTGGTGGCGTAAAAGATAGTGGTTATGGCCGAATTCATGGACCAGAGGGTTTGCTTGAATTTACTTATCCTCGCACTGTTGTTCGTGCTCGCTTTCAACTTCCAATCGCCTTTACAAGCTTTAGTAGAACTGCAGGCAGCGACAAGTTAATTGTTGCGGTGACGAAATTTCTCAAGGGGCGCTTTAGTTAATTTCTCGTATTAACTATTAGTAACGAGGGGCGTTTCGAGTGCGTTCAGTTCGGGGACCTCGGTTATTACGTTTGGCCCAACATGCGTTATGCCAATGGCGACGGTTATCTTCGTCACCATCGAGCCATGCAACAGTATGTGGCGTTGCCATAGGAATTAATTGATCGCATCCAGGACAGCGGTAGGGCTTATTTGCAGCTGATCCCGTTAACTTTCTTACAATCCATAAGCCATTCTCATCTTCTTCAAAACTTTGATTGGAAGGATTTAGTGGGCGATCTTCATCGTTATTTTTAGGCCTACGATTTTTGGGATAATTCTTACGCGGGCTCATAGACTCATTTTCTCGCACTTTTACCCAGTCAATGACAAGATAGCCATATGAGCACAGTCATCAGCGTCGCCGGCTTGAAGAAGAGCTACGGCGCGAATCAGGCGGTCAACGGGGTCGACCTGCAGATATCTCAAGGAGAAATCTTTGCGCTCTTGGGGCCCAATGGGGCCGGCAAAACCACCACCGTTGAAATCCTCGAAGGCTTTCGCGATCGTGATTCAGGTGAAGTGAAAGTCCTGGGTTTTGACCCTGCGACCAAAGGCGCTGCAGCACAAGCCTGGCGCGATCGAATTGGCATCGTTCTGCAGTCAACGGAAGATGCTGGAGATCTGACCGTTTACGAATCTGTCTCGCACTTTGCCAAGTACTACAAATCTCCTAAAGACCCGCGCGAAGTAATTAATCTCGTTGGATTAGGCGAAAAAGTTGATGCGTTGGGTCGCACCTTGTCAGGCGGACAGCGTCGCCGGCTCGATGTCGCTCTCGGCATTATCGGTAGCCCAGAAGTGATTTTTCTTGATGAACCGACAACTGGTTTCGACCCAGAAGCGCGTCGCGCATTTTGGTCTCTGATACGTAACTTGCGTGATGAAGGCGCCACAATTTTGCTGACTACTCACTACCTCGATGAAGCTGAGGCTCTCGCCGATCGAGTCGCTGTCATTAACCATGGGCAGATTATTGAAATCTCTACACCTGAACTTCTTGGCGGGCGAGCAACCTCTCTTGCCACAGTCTCTTGGCGCGAAGATGGATTTACAAAATCCGAGAAGAGCGAAAACCCAACTGCCTTAGTTTCACAACTATCTTCTAGATTCAACGGAGAAGTTCCAGAGCTCAGCGTTAAACGTGCATCGCTTGAAGATATATATCTTGAAATGATTGGAGGCGCACATGAGTAAACCAACTGCGCTCTCAATCGGAATTCAACGCGGTGGCCTTGAGATTAGACAATTTATGCGCCAACGTGAATCAGTTGTATTCACAATGCTCTTTCCACTTATTCTCTTGGCAATCTTTGGATCGGTTTTTTCAAATCAGATTGCTGAAGGTGTGACTTTCAGCCAATACTTCGTCGCTGGCATGATTGCATCCGGGCTGGTTAATACCGGTTTCCAGCAACTCGCCATCATGATTCCGATGGAACGTGACTTTGGAACGCTAAAACGCTTGCGTGGTACTCCTATGCCAGCCAGCAGCTACTTCATCGGAAAATCCATTCTGGTTACGCTCAGCATGCTGGTTCAGGTCTTCTTATTACTTGCCGCAGGCGTTGCTTTCTTTGGTGTTAATCTGCCTACGAGCGCTGATAAATGGCTCATTCTCTTGGCTCTCCTTGTTATCGGCAGCGCCTGCTCAACAATCCTTGGAATTGCCTTCTCCAATGTTCCAAAGACTGGCCGAGGTGCATCTGCAGTGGTCTCACCTGTTGTGATTGTGCTGCAGTTCTTTAGCGGCGTCTTCTTTATCTTCACCGATCTGCCGCAGTGGATGCAGCAAGTTGCCGCAATCTTTCCTTTGAAATGGATGACCCAAGGTGCGCGTTCGGTCTTCTTGCCAGATTCTTTTGCAGCACAGGAAGTTGCAGGTTCATGGGAAACTGGCCGTACCTTTGCCATTATCGGTGCCTGGTTGGTCGTGGGAATTATTTGGGCTATTCGTAGCTTTAAGTGGGAGCGCCAGTGAAGAAAGTAGCCCTACTTATCTCCGTAGCCCTAATCGCTTCATCGAGCAGCGCACTTGCTGCAACCAAAAAACCAACACCTACTCCGACTGTTAAGAGCACAGCAAAGGCAACCGCCAAACCAACTGTAAAGCCGACTACTCAACCATCTGCAAAACCAACTGTTAAACCTACGGCCAAGGCAACAGCGAAGCCAACTACTAAACCAACTGTTAAACCAACTGCTAGCGCATCAGCTACGCCAACTGCCACTGTTAAAGCAACCGTCAAACCTAAGCCGAAACCAAAGCCAAAGAAGACAGCGCGCAAGAGTCCGTCGCCAAAACCAGTGTGGCCGCCTGCTGGTTTTGCGATTGAATCAGGCGTCTATGCCAAGGTGCCTAGTAGTAAAGAGCTGATTGGAATTCTCTCTGCTCGCAACATTTTGGCTTCACAGGTAGAAGCGTGTACAAAGTTTGTTTGTGGGGCCGTGCTAGTTGCATCTGAACCTGGTTGCCGTTGGTGGGAGGTTAATTCGAGAGTTTATGCCCCTGATAAGAGCGTCATTGGCTCACTTCAGACGATCTCTGGAGAATCAAAGCCGAAGGAGATTAAGACCATTCTTTTAATCTCACCGGAACCTTTGGAATCTCTTGAATACATCACTGGGATAGAAGTAGTCTGCCATCAAGAGGAAAAACCGTCTGGTTATCCTTCAGTTACATTTACAAAGGTGCAAAACTAATGTTAGGCGGAACCAATAACTACCTCTTCTTTATGAGCTTGGCTGGTTTTCCCGTTGTTCTCTTTCTCATTTTGATTCTTAAGTGGGCGACCAGGCCAGGTAAATCTCTGATTGCACGTCGAGCAGTACAGGGTGGCGAAGGCGATTATGGATCTCTTGTGGCAGTTGCCAGCCCAAGTAACCATATTGAAGGCGAGATGTTGCGCCAGAGATTACTTGCAGTAAAAATCAGAGCGACGTTGACGCAGACCAATGATGGTCCTCGCATCTTTGTCTTTCCTGAAGAAGAGAGCGCAGCTCGCGCGCATCTCAAAAGTTTTTCTTAGCGGTTAGCTCCTGGAACCCAAAGCTGATCGCCAATGCTCTTATTGGCGTGACGAGCAAGAACAAAGAGTAGATCTGAACAACGGTTAAGGTATTTAGCTGTAAGTGGATTTACCCCCGTTCCAAATGCGTGAATCGCAGCCCATGTGCAACGTTCGGCACGTCGCACCACAGTACGGGCAACATGTAAATGTGCCGCTGCAGCAGTACCTGAGGGAAGCACAAAGGAGCGAAGTGCTTCAAGATCCGCGTTGTACTTATCAATCTGCTCTTCTAGATAGACAATCTGGGATTCGAGAACGCGAAGCGGTTCAAATGCTGGTGCATCCACAACAGGTGTGCAGAGATCTGCTCCCACATCGAACAAGTCATTTTGAATGCGCACCAATAGCGCGCGAACATCTTCGGTTAATTCATCAGTAGCGAGGACAACTCCGATAGTTGAGTTCGCTTCATCAACTGTTGCATATGCTTCAAGACGAGGATCGTTCTTTGAAGTGCGGCTCATATCTCCGAGAGAGGTAGTGCCGTCATCGCCTGTCTTTGTGTAAATACGCGTTAAATTAACCATGTCCGTAGCCTATAAGTAGTATTCGGATATGGCATCATCGAAAGCGGCAGAGCTAGACCGCTTCAGAATCACCGGCGGATGCCGCCTCCAAGGCGAAGTCAGCGTTACCGGGGCGAAGAATTCAGTCCTCAAGTTAATGGCAGCATCTCTGCTTGCTGTCGGCAAAACGACTATTCGAAACGTTCCGGATATCGCAGATGTGGACATCATGGCCGATCTCCTTACTCGCCTCGGTTGCACCGTAAAGCGCGAAGGTTCTGTTGTCACTATCGATGTTCCTACTACTCCCATGCACCGCGCTGATTACGATCTTGTCCGCAAAATGCGCGCATCAATCAACGTCCTTGGTCCACTCGTTGCTCGCGTTGGAAAAGCAGAAGTCGCACTCCCTGGTGGAGATGCCATCGGTTCACGGGGATTAGATTTTCACATCAAGGGACTTGAATCCCTTGGCGCTAAAGCACGAGTTGAGCATGGCTATGTCATCGCCGAAGCTCCGAAAGGTCTTACTGGAACATCTATCGAACTAGATTTCCCATCGGTAGGTGCAACAGAAAACCTCATGACTGCCGCAGTGCTTGCTAAGGGCACAACTGTTATCGATAACGCAGCGCGCGAACCTGACTTGGTTGATCTTGGTGAATTTCTTATCGGAATGGGTGCAAAGATTGAAGGGCTAGGAACTCCCACAATCACCATTTATGGTGTGAAGGAACTTAACCCAACAGATCACACAACCATTACTGACCGCATCATCGCTGGCACATGGGCATTTGCAGCTGCCATGACGCAAGGTGATATCACTATCCATGGTGGACGCGCGGATCATATGGAGGTAATGCTTGAGAAGTTAACTTCTGCCGGCGCCATCATTACTTCAATACATAACGGCATCCGCGTGCAGATGAACCAGCGACCAAAAGCCATCGATGTTGCAACACTTCCCTATCCAGGGTTTGCCACCGACTTGCTGCCGTTCATCATCGGCATGAATGCAATCGCTGAAGGTCACTCAATAGTTACTGAAAATGTCTTTGAATCACGCTTTATGTTTGTCAATGAACTGATGCGCTTAGGCGCTCAAATCACTGTAGATGGCCACCACGCCTCTATCGACGGTATTCCTCAGCTATCGGGAGCACCTGTCGAGGCAACTGATATCCGTGCCGGAGCTGGTCTTGTATTAGCCGCACTTGTATCGGACGGTGAAACAACTGTTGATGGCGCATTCCATATCGATCGTGGATATCCGAAATTCGCCGAGCAATTAGTAAGCCTCGGAGCAAAAGTTTCTAGAGAGTAAAACTTTCATTAACTAGAAAGCGAATCCTCTTGTCGCGTGCCAA
>JACCDT010001649.1_pt1 | contig 34200 bp, 47 predicted proteins | sample 7446291 | NCBI WGS metagenome assembly JACCDT01 (sample SAMN15323446, study PRJNA562643) | freshwater metagenome | isolation source: river surface water | place: USA:Blue River Watershed | collected 2017-08-17
ACTTGCAGGGCTTACGCTTGCCCATTTCGCACTTACGTTTTCCACAGTTCATTTTGTTGTACTCCTTGTATTCCATCATGTCTTCCGCAGCTTCGATGGCCTCGTCGGCCTCCTTCATGCGGCGGTAAAGCATACGTTCTTGGTTCTTGTAACGACGTTCCTCTCGATTTTTCATGTTAACACCCCCAAGCGCGTCTAGACCAGAAATTTGCAGACAGCTTATTGGTCTTGCCCTTGATGCCGCCAGAACGAGCGCAATAGCTCTTCTTACGGGAGGGCTGGTTCTTCTTAATGGTCATGTTGGCATCCCCAAAGCGGACGATGCGCTCCTGTCCATTCTGGCACGCGAGTACCACGAATTTCTTTCCGCCCTTCACCTCGCGGCGCGGGACGTTGCATTTCATGGCCTTCTTATTCATCACCTTTCAGGAGCTTAATCAGCTTTGTAACTGTGTATGCAATAGAAACTAGTACCAGAATAAAGGCAGCGATTTCATTCACTTGAGTAAGTGTAATCGTTCCCAAGGAGCCTCCTACGGTTACAGCTACCACTTTAACGATGTCGTTATCGGCAATCATTTGCGGATTAGGCTGGTCATCCGGCTACCGAACCACCAAGCAACGGAGGTTCCAGCCAACATCATAAAGCTCTGGATAGCTTCTACTTTTAGGTACTGGTCTTCGATTAGGAAGAAGCTGATGAAAGAGCCAAGGACTAGCCCAGTGGTCAGGAAGGGCCGGGTGACAGCGCGGACGTTAGCTGCCCACGGAGCCACCTTCTCGGTCATGTCGCTTGCAGATGCGGACTGTGATGCCGCAAATGCATTCCACGCCGCAAGTGCCTCAGCACTAGCAGCTTGCTTATCAAGCATATCTAGGGCAAACTTGTTGTCCTGCCGCTTTTCCCAGATGCGGATAACGCTCGTCGCCAACGAGCCAAAGAGACCAAACAGACCTCCCGTTCCGGCGTTGAAGAGGAGTTCGGTGATTACGCTCATGTTAGGTAACGTAATTCACCTGAGCCACGCCACGCCAACGGGTACCGCTGTCGTCCGTGATGAACACAAAGACATGGGTCTTACCTGTGCTAAGAGTTGGTGCCGTATCGTTGGGCCATTTAACGGCAGCAGGCCAGCTAATCGTGCCGGACGTATTCTCGATCTCCACAATCATGCCATACGCACCGCTAGGTACGTTGCTGAACGTAAAGGTGGAGTTGCCGCTAATCGTCTTCGTGAAGTAGTTGCCCTGCGAGCAATCAATATCTAGCAGGGTGATGGCCGTAACCGACCCCTTGTACTGCCCAGTCACTTCAAGACTCGTAAACTTGCCAGAATTGGCCGTAGAAGAACCAATAGGCAGGGGGCTGGCAAACACTTGAGCCGCCGTAGTCTTGCGCAGGGCCGTATCGGCTGAGCTATGAACTAGGATGGTATCGGCAGAGGCGAGGACGGTCTTGGCCGTCTGATCCGTAATGGCTCCCGGCAAAAGCACCGCATCATCAACGTGGTTGTTGAGATTGGTCGAAGTAACTAGGTTCGACGGCGAGGTCGTCCCGTAGGTGGTGCCTTTTTGAATTTGAGCCATGACTTAGTATATCAAGGCTTTGTGGGCCAAACTACATTATGCGGAAACCCTGCCTGAGAGGGAACATCGCGGAGAGCCTGACGGTAGGCCGTCCATTGAATCTTGGCGGCGTTGTCCAATGGGGTGTCATTAAGCTGGGTCCAATCACACTCGGCCAACTTGGTATTGCGCTCGCGGCGCATCTGATCCGCCTTCTGGCTATCAATCTCAGCCTGCTCTTCAGCCGTGTAAGAACGCCAAATCTTTGTTTCCACCACTTCGCTAGGAAGGATGGCAAACACCGAGCCAACAAACTTCTCTTGAACATCGCCCTCCTCAAGGCGGACAGGAAGCCAACCAAGCTCTCGAAGCCCATCATTATCCATCTGGTCGAGGCCAGAGATATTACGCCATGAACGGGGAAGTCCACGGGGGCCGTCGGCAATAACGCCGTTTTCAACGAAGCAGTAGTTCATGGGAATAGTTTAGGCTCTTAATTTCTTCAAAAGGGTGGGTCCAGTCGCCATACTTCTGTTGGCGGAACAACCGCATGGAGTTGTAATAGGGCGTCTTATTGCCGGGTTCGGCATACAGATAATACCCCATAATTGGAATGACAACCCACGTTGGGACGCCCATTGCCGCAGAAAGGTGGCTTACGGACGTACAGGACGAGATTACGAGGTCGCAGGTGCTTACGGCGGCTTGAGTATCAGACCATGTATCAAGAGGCACCGTTTGCACCCAATCGGGCTTATATTCCAAGTCTGCGTCCCGTTGCAGGCTAATGAACTCTACGTCGTCCCGCTTAACGGCATCAAAGAACAATTGGGCCGGGAATAGCTTGTGGTGCTGGGCCTCAAACTGCTTGTTGCCCGACCAACGAAGCCCTACCCGTAGCTTCTTACCGGGAACAGTAAAGTCGGTGTTGATGTATGCATCTCCTCGGATGGATCTGCGGTTTAGCCCAAGGTAGACAGGACCGGACATCCCAGCCATCCAATAGTCGTGGTAGACCCCATATTCTGCCCCATGCTGGACAACGGCTGCCACGTCGGGCTGCTTTTGCAGGAGGCTGACCAAGGGGCCGCTGCACGAGACAATCACGCGGCATCCTCGTCTGCTAAGATCAGCAGCATAGCGAACTTGATGAATCTGATCGCCCAAGCCGCCTTCTAGGTAGAGCAAGACGGTTCCCTTGCTTTTGCCGTCCCATTCGGGCTGCGGAGTCTTGGGCGCGCCATTTCCGAACACGCCTACCTTGCGGCCTCGATGCAGCAGCGCGTAGCCGTCCTCAATCTTGCCTGCGTTCAGCTCGTACCAGCCGCGATTAAATGCGGCCTTGTGGTCATTAGGACGTTCCGACTTTAGTTTGTCTGCAATGCGTCGACCCTCAGCAAAATTGCCCATCGTCGATGCTGTCAGCTGTAGATCAAGATCATCAATGACTGGCGTCGTCCGCGGTTTTTCCATCCAAAACTCGGGCTGGCAAAACTCACCGTAGTGATGACCTAAAACATCGTGAGGCGACTGATTGTGCTGTCGCCCTAGCTTCGGCTTGATGTCGTGCAGGCCAGCTACGCCGTGCAGCCCCTCGTCGTCCTCCTTCACGGTAGAGCCGTCGATGCGATCAAAGTCGTACTCAAACGGGTCAAGGCCGAGGAAGTCATGGATACGTTTGAGCTGAGTTCGCGGATCAGCTAAAAGGTCTTCGTATTCTACAAACAGAAAGCATTCTGGATTGGCCTGATGCCCAGCCTGCAATACTTGGTATGACGACTTAAGGTGTGCAGTTAGTCCCGACTTTTGAATAAACTCGTCTAAATCCGTTGGCTTGGCTACACGGACAAAGGACGCCATGCAGTCTGGCACGCTGCGAACCGTGGCGATGATGCGCGGCTTGTGGCCCAGCACTTGGGCCATTGCAGAAACAACTACTGGGAGCGGCCAGTTGCGTGCCTTATCAATCACAACGGGCTTCGACGTGATCTCGTCATAGTAGCCGTGAATCAAGCCGCGCATTGCGTTGGCTAGCTTCTTTCGGTCGTGGTCGTTTTTTTCTAGCAGCGGTTCGCGGTGCCACGTTGTTGCCAACGCATCAAGCGCAGCACCGAGGCCAGAGGTAGTTGAAACGTGCGTCTGCGGATTCTGATTTAGAATAGCAGCAAGCACCGTTGATCCAGAACGCGGGAGGCCAGACAAGAAGTGTAACTTCTTGGTCAAGTTGTTGTTCACTTGGTTTTTGTAAAAGGCTCTACCGTAAGGTAAAGACTTTTATCTTAACTTTCGGTATTAGCAATGGTATGCGAATTACCTGCGGATACGCTTTTCCAAGTTGTTAGTGCTCCAACTTGTACGGGCGATGATCGATCAGTTACATTACCCTGTCCTAATTGACCGTCTCCATTGTTGCCCCAAGACCACAATGTTCCGTTGGTTCTAGTGGCTATGGTGTGGGTTGCGCCACACGCAACGTTGCTCCATGTCGTTAACGCTCCAACTTGTACGGGAGATGAATAATAGGTTCTGTTTCCTAATCCTAGTTGACCAACGCTATTCCGTCCCCAAGCCCATAAAGTTCCGTCAGTTTTAATCGCTATGGTGTGGCTATCGCCACCCGAAACTTTGCTCCATGTGGTTAATGATCCTACTTGTACTGGAGATGAGTAATTGGTCGTATTATTAAGTCCAAGCTGACCATTGTTGTTACGACCCCACACCCACAAAGTTCCATTTGTTTTAATTGCTAAACAATGAGTTAGACCACAAGCAATATTGCTCCATGTAGTTAATGCGCCAACCTGCTTAGGTGATGAATAATTTGTTGTATTTCCAATCCCAAGTTGTCCCCAAAAACCCAGTCCCCAAGCCCATAAAGTTCCATCTGTTTTAATTGCTAGGGTGCATTTAAGTGATCCAGCAGCTTTGCTCCATGTAGTTAATGCTCCGACTTGTACGGGAGATGAACGATAGGTTGTGTTTCCTAATCCTAGTTGACCATATTCATTTCGTCCCCAAGCCCATAAAGTTCCATCTGTTTTAATTGCTAGGGTGTGTGAATCTCCACACGAAACAGTTGCCCATGTGGTCAACGCTCCGACCTGTACAGGAGATGAACGACTGGTTGTGTTTCCTAGGCCAAGTTGGCCTTGGGCGTTATAGCCCCAAGTCCAAAGACTACCATCAGTTTTAATTGCTGCATTATGTGCAGCAGCCTGACAAGTTGAAATAATAGACCAATCAGTTAACGCACCAACCTGTTTTGGTGATGAGTAGTCAGTTGTATTTCCAAGTCCCAAACGACCAACAGATCCAGCACCCCATGCGTACAGCTTATTTTCAGGACCGCTTGGTCCACCAGCACCCATCGCAAGTTTGATGACGTTCGGATCCATAATTAGTTAACGTAGTCTACAAGAGCAGCACCGCGCCAGCGTGTGCCACCATCGTCAGTTACAAAGATAAAGATGTGGGTTTTGCCCGTGGTCAGGGTCGGGGCCGTGTCCTTGGGCCACTTTACGGTGGTCGGCCAAGTGATAGCACCAGAAGTATGCGTTAGTTCAAGCGCAAATGCAAACGCCCTGCTCGCGGGTGGATTGCTAAACGTGAACGTGGAATCAGCCGCAATAGTTTTGGTGAAGTAGTTGGCCGTTGAACAGTCTACGTCCAAAGCGGCCATAGCCGTGATGTTGGATGCGTAGTTGCCGTTCAGGTCGAGGCGGGCAAGCGGGGTTCCCTCGTTGATGCCAATGCGGTCAACAGAGGCATCTGTGAAGAACAGGCTAGTGGCCGTATCGCCCTCAATGCGGAAGTCCTTATCGGCTCCAGAGTCGTTGAAAATGAAAGTGCCGCCGTCTAGGTTGACGTTGCCGTTGGCGTCCAGCGTGGTGAACTTACCAGAGGATCGGGTGGTGCCGCCGATAGCCGTTCCATCAATAGCCCCACCAGTAATGGCTACGTTGCTCGCGTCCTGAGACGAGATGGTGCCGAGCGTGGGAAGGCCGGTGAGGTCCGAGTACTTGCCCGAGGTAGCCACCGTTGCAAGGGTCGGCGTACCAGTAAGATCGCTATACTTGCCAGACGTAGCTACCGTAGCCAAGCCGCTAACCCGAGCCACAGGCACAGTACCTGTAGTGATGGTGCCGAGGGTAACGATGTTCGTACTGCCAGCCCAAGTGGACAGCGCGGTGTTCTCCACGTTGCCAAGGCCAAGGTTGCTTCGCGCACCGCTATCCGTGCTGGCTCCCGTACCACCATTGGCAATGGCAACCTGTCCGGTGAGGCCAACGGTAACGGAAGCGTCCGCATTGGTGATGGCGATGTTCGTACCAGCCGTCAGCGTAGCGTTCTTCCAAAGCGAAGTGGTTGCATCACGAATGATGAGCGATCCAGCCGCCGGAGTCCCTGTAATCTGGACATCGTGGATTTCGTCTAGTTCGTAGCCGTTCTGAACGCGAACATAAAGCTGTCCATTGCCGTTGTTGGCGCGTTCAACAATACCGACGTAAACCAGATGGTTAGGCGCGTAAGGCTTTACGTTGGTAAACGTACCAGCCGTGTCGCCTAGATAAATAGTGTCTCCCTCTGAGTAGCTGCCAAGGTTAAGACCATCAACAACACCAACCATCGTGATGGTTCCGGTGCCTCCAGCAGAAATGCTGCTGTCGCTAACAACACCAATCGTCTTGGCCGAGGTAGCATCAGAGGTATTGTATGCCAGCTTAACCGACATACGATTGCCAGTAGCACCAAATGCGTACACCACCTGACCCTTGGTGATGGCTACCGACTCGGCATTGGTCACCGTAGCAGTAAGGGTAGTCGCGGTTTGTTCTCCCGTGGAAGTAATCGTTATCGACCCAGAGCCATTTGAAATGCTGATTCCGGTTCCAGCGGTAAGCGTGGACAGCGTGTAGCCCGTACCATTGCCAATCAAAAGTTGGCCGTTAGTGGGCGTAGAAGTCAGCCCCGTGCCACCTTGATTGACGGCTACGGTTCCACTCACCTGTGTGTTAACAGGCGTGTCTAGTAGCAGCGTCTTAAAGATGTCCATTATTAGAGGTAGTTGAGTTCCTGCGCCTCAATCACAGCATCGGTGGAGGCTTCGCGGATTGCGCGGGCTTTAGTCACCATTGTTCGCGTCCAGTAGGCCGAGCTATTGGCCGGGAGCCGGAAGCCCTTGGTGGCCGTAGGATCGGTGGTTCCGTCGAAGGTAACGCGGATGTCTGCTCCCGTCACCTGTACCAGAACGTGTTCCGTGTCCGTAGCCAGCGTCCAGTCAAGAAACGCCACCGCCGACGAACTCACCGTGCGCTGCTTGTGGGTCGTGCCATTCTGGGGGATGGCCTGCGACGGGGTATTGACGATGCGTGCGTTAGGCATGGCTTAGATCGAGAAGGGGGTTGCGTGTACAGCGGCATCACTCGCGCCTGCGCGGATGAACTTAGCCAGTCGAGCGGTTTCCTTGTTCCAAAGGAAAGGCTGCACACCAGCCTTGAACAGGTGGCCGTTAGTGGACGACGGATTGCTGCCGTCAAACGTCACCATAACGTCGGCAGTCTGCACATCGACCAGAACATACTTGGTCTTGGAAGAGGTCCAATTCGGATCGAGCGAAACAACTGCGGTGCTAACCGTCAGACGCTGATCGGCTTCGCCAGTCGGCTGGGGGTAGAGATTGACTACAAGGGAGTTATTCATGTTTAGCGGAACTGGCGGGAGGTGTAGGTAGAGATGCGGCGGAACAGGTTGTTCATATTACGCTGCTGGCTGGCCTTGGTAAGTTCGGTGTCGAGGTACATCTGGGCGACAGCCTCTTCAGCCATTGCCTTGTCCACTTGACCGTCCATACGAAGGAAATCCGCATAGGTGGCGTGCGCGGCGTAATAGAACCACTCTTGAGGAATGTTAGCAGATGCCGTTGTATAAGGGCCATCCCAAACGGCCTTATAGGTAACAAAAAAGCCATCAAGCTCAGGATAGTTGCCAACGATGTTGGCTCCGTTGCTATCCACGAAGAAGTCATACTCCCAGCCGCCAACTCCCTGCACGGGATTCTTATCGTGCAGCCGCATAAACACTTCCACGTTTGGAAGAGTTACAGGAGTGAACAGTCCAGTTCCGGTGTAGGTTTCTGTCCCGGTGCCAGACTCCAAGTTATAGGTAACCGTCTGCCCATCAACAGATGCCACCGTAAAGAAACCGTTCGGATCTACGGTGCCGGATAGGCCGCTAACCATAACACGCTGCCCAACAACAACATTAAAATCCGTACCGCTGGTAACGAAAGTTACAACGGCTCCATCGCGGGTTACGGAAGATGAGTTGCGGATACCAGCACTAGCGTCATAGCTGTACGGCACAACGCCATCAGGGGCAGGACGAGCATCCAGCCGCATATAGCGCGGCCAGACATCACAAGCGTCATAGGCTTGCCGCAGCCGCCTGTTCGCCATCGCCAGAATCTTCGTGGATTCCGTAGGCGCAAATTCATCGACGCCCGCAAGGGACTCGATCAGATCAAACAGGTCGGTGTAGGTGCGGTTGGTCATTACGCTTTATTGGGCGAAAGCTCTGGCATCTTCTTGTTGAAATAGGACATGAACTCGCGGCTATGCACCGTCTGGTAGCCATACTTCTTCACAAGCCGGAAGTACTCACGCGCAGGCATAACACCCACGCACTTGCCCAATCCGGGAATGGCCTTGTGGCCCTTAATCATTGAAGCCTGCGCCTGCGCTAGATTAACACGCTCCGCTTCCGTAGCCTTCTCAAATTCGAGGCTGCGGATGATTTCTTTGCGAAGCTCGTTATCGATTTCTTCCCGGCTATATTCGGGTGAAGCTACTTTGATGTGCATAAAAAAGCCACCCCCAGTTAAGAGGGTGGCTTATTCTAACACAAGAAGTCTTTACGCGGTGGGGACTTCCATCTGACGCCAAGCCAGCACCCAGCTACCAGCCGTGAGGTTGGCAACCGTGCCGTTAAGCTCAACGATCAGATCCACAGCCGACGCCGTGTTGTTGGCGTAGCCGTTCACGACATTGGAGGTCGTGTGCGTACCCGAGTCGGTGCCAACGAAGGCATCGCCCGTGTTCCAGATGACCTTCGTCAGGGCGTCAACATCACCATTGTCGATGAACTCGTCGGGATCAGCCGCCGTAACACCGAAGTCAATCGTGAGGTCGGACGTACCAGCCGGATCGACCACCTGATAGAGGACGGCGGTATCAATGATGCCACCAGCCCCGAGCTTGCCAGCCTTGAACTGGTTCGCCGCACCGATGGTGCTAAGGAAGCCAGAACGCTGGAGATCGACGTAATCGAACGCAATCTTGTGCGTGAAGCCCGCCGCTGCTTCGTTAATCGTGAGTTTAGCCATGTGAATAACTCCTAGTTAGGGTTAGCTGAGCACGGTGATCTTACCATGCGCACCCGGATGCTTGACCAGCATCGTGAGGGCGCAATCGACATAGCCACGCTCGCCACCGCCGAGGTTCGGCAGACGAGTCGAACCGAGCGGAATGAGTTCCGCAACACCGTAGAACTCAGGATTGACGAGGTAACCCGTGTCCTTGTTCGTAGTGTCCGGGGCGCAGTCCGGGTTCATGTTGACGATGGACACGATGCCATGGTCGGACTCATAGAGTTCAACCGACAGCTTGATCGTGGCCTCGCCACCCTCGTAAGCCACGCGGCGAACGGAGTAGTCCGAGCTGCCCGAGGTGCGGGCGAAGTCGCTGATGACGCGGCGGAGGGCCGTGTCGGCAACCAGCGTCAGACCATTCGACGTACCCGTAACGCGGTAGATCGAGGTGATGAGGTTGTTGAACACCGTCTCGTTGAACGTACCCGAGGCGTGGATGGAGCCAGCCGGGGTGCGGTAGGTCGCCGGAACGTCCGACGGGCCAGCCGAGTCAATCCAGTCGCCGAGGCCGCGCAGGCCGTAGGGCGTGCCAGCACCATCTTCAACCGTGCGGTCGTTGTTGGAGCACAGGGTGGCCTCGATGTCGCGCTTGATCTCGCGGACAGCCTTCGCTTCAGCCTGAGCGATCTTGGCCGGACCAACGCTATCAACAGCGTTCTGGAGGTCCGAAACCATGAAGTCGCGGCGGAACTTCTGGATGTAGTTACCCAGACGAGCGCGGTTGGCAAACTTGTCGGTGAAGACGGTGACATCGCTACCCTCGGCAACGCCCGTGGTCACGGGAGCCGAGAGGCTGTCAACGGTCCACTCCACGAAGGTAGCGGACGCCTTGGACTTAGCAGCGGACGAGAGAACCGGAGTCTCCTCAGGAGCGAGGATCGTCAGGACATCGAGAAGGTCTTCGCGATTGGAAACCGCGGAACCCGGATTGGTCGTATCGTAAGTATTGGAAAAAGCCATTGTAGTAGTAGGTTATTTGCGTTTAGAGAGTTGTGCTGCACGAAGGGCGATGAAGTCGCTTACGCTTCCAGAGTCTGCCAATCGCTTAGACACTTCCTTCACGTTGCGTTCACCAGAAGATGGCGTCCGGTCGCCCGCAGCCGCTGTAGCGGAAGGGGAACCCGGAGGCGTCAACTTTGGCGACGGCTTGTTGTCCATCGGAATCAACTTTCGGCCATACATCGAGTTGGCAGCATGGGCCAAGATGTAAGGCAGTTGAGGAGCGACATCCGGCAATGCTTCTTCCATGCCCTTAAGGCGCGGATCGTTAAGCATCGCAAAGAACTGGCGTTTGATGTCATTGTCTTCTTGGGTGGAAAGCCACTCAAGCTCTTTGACCGCCTGTTGCTCAAAAGCAGCACGGAGACCCTTGCGCTGCATACCAGCTTCGATCTCCTTTTTCTGCGCGGGGAGAAACTTGTCGCGAGCCTTTCGAGCGTTGCGAAGTGTCTCCTTTACCTGAGCCTTAGTCAGTTCGCGCCCATCCACCGTAGCGGCAATATCTTCAAAGCCGAGGTGTTCAGCGCGATCCAGAATATCCTCTGCCCACTCAACAACATCAGCTACCTCTTGGACTTTCTTCCCAAGATCCTCCATAGAGGAGATGTTGGCGTAGGGGTTATTCTCGACCTTCGGCTCAAGGGGCTTGTTGTTCTGCTGTTGGGCCATATAGGCTTCCAACTGCGCTGCTTTCTCCTCGGCTAGCTTTCGCTTGGCTGTAAGTTCCGCAATGCGCTTGAGCAGGCCAGACTTGCCTTTCTGAGCGAGTTCTTGGATTTCCTCATCGGAGAGTTCCGAGAGTTCAACTTGTGAAGGAACGTCCTTGCCCGTCGGATTCGGTTGAGCTTGAGCTTGGTCGTTGCTTGCCTGCTCCTGCTGTTCCTCTTCCGCTGGCGCGGATTGGCTGGTGGACTGTTCGGCTGGGCGGCTGGCGGGATTCAAAGCCCCGTCAGGCTTAGCCTTAAGCTCACCAAGACGGCGAACCGCGTATTGGCTCGCTGTCATATTAGACTTATCGGACACCACCGCTTGTTTAGCGTCCCCGGCGACGGACGTAGCTTCATCGGACATTGTTGGTTTTCCGCGTTTTAACGCCTCGCGTTGGCGATAGCGGGAATATACCATGCTTTAGAAAAGACCCACTATGCGGCTAACAGAGAAAAATATTTGGTGCTTTTCAGATTCGGCTTGACGACACCATTTCAGCCCCCCTTATGTATCCCCCATGCCCGACAGGGCTGGGGGTGCAATATGAAGCCATGAAATTAAATAAATCAAAAAGCAATCAGTCCTTGCTGAGTTTAAGGCGAGGTGTGCTTAAAAGCCGAGCAACACAATCAGAGCTAAGAATTAAAGCCCTTTTAGAAGGGCTTGGAGTTGCATTTTGTTTCCAGAAGGGATTTTACAACTCTGCTACTCATTACATCGTAGATTTCTATTTTCCTAAGCATAAGAAACTTTGCTTAGAGATTGATGGTGGTTATCACCTAGATCAACAGCAAATTGCTTACGATAGTCGCAGAACTCAGTTCTTAGAAGATGTACGCGGTTTCCGCGTTAAGAGGCTCACCAACCAAGAGGCCGACCAGATTTCTCCAGAAGACCTCTTAGCCCTTATTAGCCCCTACGAGAAATGATACGATCATATCCACCCATCTGGAGGATGTCATCGCATTGGAGGATTCGACCGCTAATCTGCTGGATGCGATCGGAAGAGACGTCGTGAAGCTGCTGAATCAGCGATTCGCGGAGAGCGTAGATTCCATCGAGGAACTCAACGTAAGCATCGATGTGAATCAGGTTGTCTAGGTTATCTTGCTTTTGCATTAGGCACTAGGAGTCTGCTGCATACTCTGCGTATTGGTCTGGCCCATCGCGGCAGGAGCCGTACCGATGCGACCAATCTGGGCGTTCTGAGCTTGGGTCATCTGGAACTGGTACTGTTGAGCGTACTTCTGGAGGCGGGTCTGGAACGCCTGATCGCTCTGCAAACGCTGGCTAACGTCAGGCTGCTGAACGTAGGACTGGATCACCTGCATCGCGATTTGCGCACCGTTCGGACGCGCACCAACTTCGATGCCTGCGTAAATCTTGGAGAGGTCGTCCGTGACTTGCTTCGTGATTTGGTCGGCTGCTTGCCCAGCAGGGCGGAGAATGGAGTCAGCAACAACCGGATTGATGGCATTCGCGGCCAATTCGAGAAGCATGTCCACGTCCATGCGGCCATTCCGGTCCAACTGAAGTAGCGTAGAAAACTGACTAATTTGCGCTTCGACATTATCGGGATCGGTTTGCATCACATCATAATTGATAATGATGTCAAAGTTTTCATTGGCGTCGCCCTTGTTAAAACGCTGGGGATCAGACACACCCGTAACACGGAAGAACACCTGATCTGGACCAAAACGCTGGAAACACTTGTAGGCTAGGCGCAGCACGTCACGGACGTGCGTAAGGAACTTGTCTACAAAGTACTGCTGCTGAATCTGCGACAACGGGTTGTTGATGTCGAGGCCAATGATTTTGTCGGCCTGAGCAAGCTGCGTCTGCTCCATTTCCATCGAGCCCGGATTGTATTGCGGCACCGGACCAAACTGGAACTCGCCAGCTCGGCGATAGGGAACATACCGACCCGGACCCCAATCGGACGGGGCGTTGCCCACAGGGTGCATGATGGGGGGCATCGTAGCCAAACTGTTGCGGTCGATGCGGCTATCGCGCTCAGTTTTTACCTGCCATTGGATGCCCTTCAGCATTTCCGGCACCGACTGAATATCGTAGAGACGCTTGTTGTCCTCGGATAGCTTGGTAACGACAAACGGATAATCTTCGTACCCATTCATCAGTTCAAATTTCGCGTAGTCAGGAACTTCCTGCTTGCCAAACACCTCGCGATGGAACACCGTGCAGTAGATCCCCTCCGAGTTGTCCTCTTCGTCAATCAGTCGCTGATAGCCATAGATGACCTCATACAACTCCGACGCATCATACGTCACGGTGGTGTAAGTGAACTGGTTGCGCCGTTCAAGTCGGAGGGGGTCTCCAGCTTCTTTGCAGTTCTCGATAACGTACTCCACCCAGTCCTTATCCCAGCCGTTGCTGCTAATCTTGTTACGCAGTTCCTGCGCAGTCATTAGCACGCGCCAGAAGCAATAGGGAGCACGCTGTGGGTCGGTGGCATAGGCCGGGAACAGAACGTCGCCATCCGGCGCAACAGCCTGCACCCAAGGACGGTCAACGCTGCGGCGGACAACAGGGAACTCAGCCGTACCGGTCTTGCGCAGATCGTTGAGGATGCGCTTGGCCTTCTTCTCCGGGATGCCGTTAAACTGGGCCTGAAGCAGTGCAATCATCTGCGAGTCATTCTGCTTCTCCAGAATCATCTTCACGATGTCCGGGCTGATAGCCATCAACTGATCGAGCGTCAGCGTCTGCTTGAACGTGCGGTCTTCCCGCTGCCAGCCAACATAGGTCACCATCAGTCCGCGCTCAAGCAAGTAGTTGGCACCAAGTTCCATCTGCCGCTTAAACTGCGGAATGTAGGAAGCCACCATCCACTTGAGGAACGCACTCACCGTGCGTGCGCGACCAAGGTCGCCAGCCTCTACAGGATAGGCACGGATGTTGGCGCGGTTGAGAGCCGCCATGAAAATAGCAACGTAGCGATTGACGCGCTCATTGATGACGTGTGCCTCGTTGTCGGCAGCCCCATCCCACGGGAACGCATCCGGCCCATGCTTACGAAGATCGTCCGACTTCCCCGGCCAGATGTTGCGGCGATAGTCATAGCTGTCGCGGCATTGGTCGAAGTAGAACTCCAAGTCGTTCGCCGTGCGGTCGAACGCATCGACAAGTGCTTTGACGTTCGGGGTATTCTGAACGTAGGTCAGGGCTTCGGCGTTATCTTCGTTAGTCATTTCAGAATCGTTCGGAGGTGAGTTACAATCCGCTTAGCCGCATTACGGTCGAGTCCGGTTTTGTCGGAGAGAGCAGTTGGTTCGATTGGTTGGTACTTGGCGTGAATGGTTCGATGCAATATCTCAAACCCAAGCAGACGGTCCACTTGCTCGCTCAGCCACTCCTTGTTTGATGTTGGGTCATCCTCGGAGGTCTGCATGACGGTAAGTAGTTGATCCGCTTGCGTCTGTGATTGCGTCAATGACGATGCGCTTGCCGATAAGTTTACCACGGTATTTCCGCCCGATCTTCACCGGGATCTTCCCGTCCTTGTGTTCCAGCTTCACCATCACCCAGTCGGGGTTCTTGGCTGGGTGCAGCACAACGCCGTTCAGCTTATCAGGCACAGCCAGCGGGATCTCCAGCGCAAGCTCCACCTCGGCTACACCCTCGGGCGTGAAGTAGGTGTTCTTGCCGTAGCCTGTGTAGTGCTGGCCTTTAGTGAGCTTGCTGTTCTTGATAGCCAGCAAATCGTTGACGGTCTTGCCCAGCTTGTCAGCCAGAGCGATGATCGGGGTATTGATGGATTCCATTAGTAGCCTCCTGTAGTTCTGCGGGTTCTGTTAAATGCCTTGTCGTCAACGTAGCGAATGCCATCAATCGCGGCATACCGCAGCACGTCGATAGGGTCTTTGTGCGCTTCATCCGGCCCACCATCCGCCGTGTACTCCTGTAGCGCGGAGATGATGTTCTGGCACCGATCAGAGACGTAGAAGTGTGGACGGTTGACGCTATCCATCGGAGCCTTGCGATTGTAGGCCATCTTGGTCTGCAACGCCTGTAGGCCGTCCTCGATGTCTAAGCCGGGAGCAGGAACAAAGCTAAGCCCAGCATCCGCTAGGTCTTCTATAATGGACGACGCTCCGTTCTGGGTCTGGTACTTGGCCGCACCCAGCCGAGGGTCAATCAGCCGCTCAAAGATGGTTTCTCCCTCTTCCAGATTGCCGATAAGCTCTACATAGTCCTTGATGCCATAGCCCAGCCCCTTGGACCCCTCGCCGCCGATCCACTTACCACCATGCCATTTAGCCCAATCTCCCACGTTTACATCGGGCCATTCTCTATAGACCCAAAACGTACCGGCCTCATCAACGCCGATCCAAGCCATGAACCAGTTCTTTCGGCCTGCCGGATCGAGGATCATGTAGCGTGTCAGTCCCTTAGTCGGGATGGACTCATGCTTAACGACGTTAACCTCTATCGAGAAGTTGGGGAACTGCGTACTCTTGCTCTTAGTCGGAACGCCGTAAGCACGGCATAGAATCTCGTCCTCGGGACGGTTCTTCAGATCCTCGGCAATACGCTCGTACCCGCCAAAGGGATTGTCGCGGGAATGGAAATAGATGATGCCTGCATTTCTGTTTTTGCTCTCCTGTAGAAACGGCACCTTCCGGTGGTTGAGTAGCTCGGCCTCCTTATAGGAAATAGTCCGCGCACCTTCCAGATAGTCACGGACCACTTCCGTGTAACCATCAATAGGGGTGAACGTAACAATCATCTTGGCATTGCGCGTAGCCAGACGGAAGCGCAACGTGTTCAATAACTCTGGGCCAATTAGGTACTCGTCGCACCAAGTACCAATGTTAATCCACTTAGCCTCCCGACTGCCCAACTCCGCACCCTCAAGGATGGTGTCGTTGTTTAGGTACTGGGCGTAGGTTTTGAAGATAATGTGGCTCTTGCTGCCCGGCAGGATGAGGCTCGACTTGCTAAAGCCATTTTTTCGCGTGTAGGAGACATTCTCCTCAGTACCAAGAGTTTTGCGCTTAAGCTCCTCGGGAAGCGCATCGTAGATCGCGGACTGCTGCTGTCTGATGGAAACGTCAGCATTTTGGGCGAAGCACATTATAACCGCCCCATAGTTCTCAATCGCCGCCTTCACCACCGCATGGGCAGCCCAACTCGTTTTAGACGAGTTGTGAGAAACAACACCACCAGCAACATAATTGCAATAGATGGGAACATCAAAATCCCAAACCGCATCATAACGGAGGAAATCGATCTTTACAATATAAACGTGTGCTATACTATTTACACCGTATGAGACCTGATCGTATTGATTATCCGATTGAAGAGATTCGCGGCTTGATTGCCGCTGGCTGGACTCAGCAGAAGATTGCTGACAAACTAGCCCAAGAGGTTGATCCGCGCATAACCACGAAGCTGATCTACAAGGTTTGTAAGAAACACAAGATAGCTTGTCAGCGAACTGGTCCCCGCGCTGGCGAAGGGCATCCCGAATGGAAGGGAGGACGGATTCGGGATAGAAATGGATATATCCACGTCTGGGCTCCAGATCATCCTGAATGTCAGAGACTAAATGAAGTTCGTCGCCTAAAGTCTGGCGGAAAGTACTATCGGAAGGAGAAGTACATTCAAGAGCATAGGATTGTGATGGAGAAGCACTTAGGACGCTATCTACTTGCAACTGAGGCTGTTCATCACAAGAACAATAATCCAAGCGACAATCGGATTGAGAACCTTGAGCTTTTTGATTCAAACGCAAAACATCTTGCGGCAACACTTGTTGGCCAATGCCCCAAGTGGACTCAGCTTGGCTTGGCCCGAATGAGGGCTGCTGCAATCCTGAAAGGTTATCCAGAGGCCCGCAAATGCTCATACCCTCAGCTAGCCAACCTGCTTCTCTCCATCCAAAAGGAGTTAGAACTAGATGCGCCTCCGAGCAAGATAGAGTTTGACCATTGGATAACGAAAAACGCATTAACGCCTGAGCAGGCTTTTGAAAGGGCTTCCCAGCTTTTGCCACAACAAACTGCTGTGTAGCTTCATCCCAAGCCTCAACATGGAAAGCCTCCGTAATCTCATCGATGCGGAGGTTTTTCTTTTGAACAGGATCATATACCTCCTGCTCGCCAGCTAAGCACCGATTTCCGCCGCTAACAAGAATCTCATTCTTCTTAGCTAACAACTCCTCCGCCGCCATCCAATTCGCCAGCTTAAACCCATACCTATAGGGATCACGCTCAGCGTTCTCAATGGCCTCATGGTATAGCTCCCACAGCTGGACCAACTGCTTAGGGTCCATCCGCGCCATCTCCTCAATCGTAGGAGGCGTCAGTATTGGGTGCTGCTTCCAGACTAACGACATACGGCTCTATGCTTTCCACTAATCATAAGCAAGCCACGGAAAAGACCAATGCTCAAAGCCCAATACCAGTAGAGACTAACATGACGCTTTCCGGTAGAAACATTTGTCCATGAAGATTTTACATACATCTTCCCAAACATAATTCCAACTGAACTAGTAGGGTTTTTCTGGTATGTAATCTTCATAAACCGCAGGGAGGTACACCACCTTAACCCTGATCTCGGGACTCCACCACGCTATCGTCCCCTCCTTCGTCATCGTCGCCGCCCACTTCAACTTCTGGTCCCACTCGCTCAACAGGGGTCGTGAGTACTGTAATGGTGTCATTCCGTAAAGCCGCCCTAGCCTCTTCAATAGCCTTCATAGCATCAGCAAGCGACGGCTTCCCCGTCCTATGCTCCACCACCACCTTCTGCTCCCCAAGAGCCTGCAAGCCCTTGTCCACACTAATGCCATAGCTTAGCGTTAAGTCTTTAAGCGGCGTCTTCATCAACGCCTCATCATCCTCCATCAACATCTCTGTCTTCTTCGCCACCAACGCCCGCATCCTCTCCGCCATCTCAAAGCCATCTAACGCAAGCTCCTTGCGCCTTACCTCCAAAGCCCGCTCATGCCGCGCCCTCAAAGCAGAGAGTGCCACAAACCCTATACCCGTAGTCTCCATTACCTTGGAGTAGGTCTCTCCAGCCGCCAACATATCCAACGCTAACGCCGCCTCCTTAGGCTTACGCTTCTCAATGTAACGATAATTGAGAGCTACTTGCGCTTCCCCCACGCTCTCCACGATTGCTTTGGACTTCCTCCCCATGCCCCCTTTAAGACAAACTCTTGCAAATTAAACAAGCCCCTTTTGTAGAAAAGTTTAAAAAATAAACTGTCACAAATACCACACACTTTTTGTGACTACCACCATTTGCTCAGTACGGTGGCCCCATTTGCAAATTTTTTAAAGTGGCTTGTTGACCTATCGAGATACAGACGGGCACCGACGGTGCGACCCCCTCCCCCCCCCTGCTGCAAGTGGTTGGCGATTGTAAATGATATGCGATAGTTAACGCAACCAAGCACCAAACACAAACAAGTCACACCTGCGCACGCCTCGCGTTTGCTTTCCATTGTCTCTACGGGGGGGGGAAGGATTGCACGGTGCCGGAAGTTGTGGCTTGCCTATGGGGGGCAGCGTGGAGTGTTCCACGTGGAACAATGCCTTCCTTGTGGGTTAGGTGACCACTAGGTTTCCCTGTCCTTCCTGTCTCTGTTTGGGGGATGCTTTGGTTGGCGCGGATTTGGGTTTATTGCAAGTTAGAGGAATCTTATAGAACACTCATTTTTGAGGATTGACGCCCTGGGCGCAATATGCTTCCTTTAAATCACAAAAGGGCCGCGTTGGCTCTACAAACAAACCCAAACAAAGACGAAACAAATGACATCCTCAGTACTCACCTCTGATAGATATATTGCCATTGTGGACAAGTCGGGCAACGTAGCGTTAAACGGTATTGTCCGCATCCTGTCCAAGGATGGTCTGGTTAGTCCCGCGAAGTGGAATCCAGCACACAAGCGACTTGAGAGTGTCGCCCTTAACCGTCCGCCGGCGGCGGACGTTGCCTTGCCTATGTACGAAAAGAGCGACCGAATCGAACGCTCATTAGCTAAGGCTGGCATTGCCCTCCGTTGGCTTACCTTAGAAGAGGCGCAAGAGCTCACCGCCTGAGCATTCACCCAACCCTTGCCAGTGCGAGGGTTGGCTTGAATCCTTAGGATTCGTTAACGCAAACAACAAACAAATACACAAATGAAAGCTAAAACCCAGAAATTCACGGTCGCCGACTTCAACGCTGCGCTTGCCTCCGGTCCCTATACTTGGCCGGGGTGTTATCCCTTGTTTTTCGTAACGGATGACGGGGAAGCACTATCGTTTGATTCTGCTTCGGCTGAGGCTGATTTGATCCGTGATTCAATCGCGTCTAATTCTCGCGACGAATGGCACGTCGTTGCAGTCGAAGTCAATTGGGAAGACGAAGACTTGCGCTGCGCTCATTCCGGCGAAGTTATCGAATCAGCCTACGGAAACTAACACTAACGCAAACCATAAACAAAAAGAAAGGACACAATGCAAACGCTATTGATTAATCAGGTTCCCGAAATCGCCCGTCTTATTCGCACAGTTGCGCCGTCTTATCGGAAAAAGAGTGTGAGGGTTTCCGTTCGCGAAAGCGTAACGCTTCACGGTACCTTTTGGGATGGTGGCTCCCGTTCGGTTTACTCGGCCGTTGAAATTGCTACGGGGAGACACGTCGCCGCTCCGAATTACGCTCCGGCGGCGTTCGGCGGCCCTCAGTCGGCTCCGGAAGTAGCAATTCCCGAAGGCGTCGCAATTGTAGAAACGGGAGTTTTCATGGGGAAACCAGCGACCGCTTGCGTTTACCTTAACCCTCGCAACGCTTCGCCATTGCTTCCGGTTTGAGGCTTCATTTAACTCTTGCGCCTAGCGCGAGGGTTAGCTTGAACCCTTAACCATAAACAAAAAGAAAGGACATACAATGAAAACCACCGTCAACTTCGACAGCTTCGCGGATGCTTTCCGCCGCATGGACCGCACGAGTCAGTTCTCGCGTGCTGGACTCTCTGCCCTCTTCGAGTATTTGGAAGGGATTGAACAGGACACGGGGGAAGAAATGGAATTGGATGTCATTGGCCTTTGTTGCGACTTCATGGAATTTGACTCTGCCGAAGATGCGGCGCGGGAGTACGGATGGACCCCGGAAGACGGGGACAACCCCTTAGAATGGCTACAAGAGCAGACATCCGTGATCGAGGTTAACGGATATCCGCAAGTTATTGTCCAGAGTTTCTAAGCCACACTTAGCCCAACCCCTTGCCCTGCTTCCGGCTCTCCGGAGCGGGGCTTTGGGGTGCCGGGATTGCCCGGTTTAACCATAAAAACACAATGAAAACATACAAAGTGACTGCAACAGCAACTGATCGTAACGGCGTCGAGATTGATGCCAATACCGCCGAGGCCCTCGGTTATGCCTACGGTCGCACGTATACCAGCCGCGCCGAGGCGCAAGCCGTCGCTGATGATCTGGCCGACGATCTGCCTGAAGGCTACGAGACCACCGTGTACGCCGTTTCTGCCGCCTAACCCCTAAATACACAATGAAAAAGACACTCCTTGCCCTGTTGTTAGCCTTGCCCGCCTATTCCGCGCCGCCGGAATCGTTTTGGAAAGCCCTCCATCACGTCGAAACGTCATCACGCCTAGGCCCAATTAAGGGCGACAACGGGGCCGCGCTTGGACCCTTGCAAATTCATCGCGTTTACTGGCAGGATTCCGGCGTTCCGGGGACATATTCGCAATGCGCCGATCTCGCTTACTCCCGCCGCGTTGTAACCGCCTATTTAAAACGGTATGCTAAAAGCGCGTGGGACGCGGGCCGCGTGGACCAGTTGGCCCGAGTGCACAATGGGGGGCCGCAGGGCCACCGCAAGGCGGCAACTTTAGCCTACGCCCGCAAAGTGGTGGCCGCAATGAAGTAACACAATGAAAACAACTCGCAACAGACCAAAGAAATCAAAACGTCGAAAGATTCTAGAGGGTTACATTCGCAAACGCCTTAAGCAAAAGCTTTACGGATGGACAGAGGTGGCCCCGGTGCTCCTTGCAATGTGGGAAGCGTATCCAAAGGCCCGTCAAGACCTATTCGCGCAATTTTTATGTATGGCAATGGACGCTGACCGCTACAAAAAGATAATGGCCTTAGAGAAACACAATAAAACCGAATGATGAAAACAAGAAACAGGCGAGCGTTTCGAGCGTGGCGGGAGAAAATGCATCCGTGTCGGGCTTTTAGCATTGTCAATGAAACCTACGTCCCGCCGATTGAACTTTTAAGCGGGAGGCTTTTTGACGTGCTTGAGATAAGAAAACACACGTTTGTACGCGAAGCCGGGCCTCTGACCGAGGCCTGTCGCTTCGTTTATACGCACCGAACGCGCCGAGGATGGGGTTTATTTTTCTGCGTTGATCCCGGCTTTCGTCAGGATAAAAAGTGGCAGGAAGTTTATAGCGCGTTCTACTGGTTCGCCCGAGGATGGGCAGAGGCTAGCTTTCACAACTCAAACAAAGGAAAAATCAAATGAGCTACTCATCAATTTCAAGCTGCGTGCGCTTCGCGGAGCGTATGCGCGACCGTGTCGAACAAATGGAGCGCGAGGAAGCACTCCTAATGGCCTCGGCGGACAGACAAATCCGTGCGCCTATCTTCACCAGAACCCGCATCAGTAGTGGTTTCGGTAAGGGCATGGTTCGGCGCGATAAATGGAAAGAGGGGATGCCGCGCATCACTCAAGAGGCTTGCGCCGTCGTGCATGAATATGCCCTAGCCCGTGCCGCAAGCAAGGGCTACGTCGGACGCAAGAGCTATGGCGACCGTGCAGGAATCAGCACGGCAACCCTCAATCGCGTAGCAAATGAAATGGTTTCGGGCGAGATTTATCTTGACCCTGTTGATCGTATCTGGAAAGTGAAGTCTGTTCAGGGCTGACAGGGAACGAGAACCGCCGTCCTATCGGACAAGCCTATGGAGGCAAGTAGTCCCTATGCAGGGACTTAGGTGGTTGTCCTGTTAACCAACAAAGAAAGAAAAAATATGAGCCTAAATATCGAAGACGCTCGCTCGATTGTTTTCGAGCTTGCAGCAATGGCCCTCGCCGATGGGCCAATGACGGAAGAGTTTTACGAAGGCGTTTTGCTTCGCCGCCGTGAACTTCTTCAATTCATCGACCATCAGCATCAGGTGCTTGGTGCCGTTGTATACGACCACTTGTTCGACGATCCGCACCCATGAACGGCCTGTGGATTCATTCGGACATCCTTGAGCGTGAAGACCTGTCCCACGCCGAGCGCATGGTTTTAGCCTTCATCGCGTCATTCCCCGAGGGTTACTTCGGGTCTGATGGCTATATCGCAGAATCTTTGCATATGAACAAGAGAACTGTGGAGCGCGTGGTGTCTTCGCTCTACCGTTCTAATTCCCTAGAAAGAAGGGGAAATTCGCGATTCTGCGTGTCTAAAGTACGCAAGAACGCGAGCATATGATACAGAGATGTAATCAGAATAGGAATAGACCACCAAATAGCTTCATTTTTGTCAGCAACCATAACTAAACGCAAATGAATAACATCCTAGCAGTTAATCCCGGTGAGTATGTCAAGGGTACCGTCACCGCCAACGTAAGCAACGCACGGCCTGTCGTCACGAAGGCCGGGAAAACCATCTTCAAATGCACGTTGAGGGATGGTCAAGATGTCGTGGAAGCCACTAGCTTTTCCAAGACATTTGAGCATATCGACGGCAAACGTGTTCAGTTTTCTGGAATGGGCATCCGTCGCGGAGACGATCACGGCGGAAAGGCGTGTGTGGTGATTGGGGATAAGGTAGTTTTTAAGACCGTTGAGGAGTCTGCCCCTAGCCAGACTGCCCCTGAAGCTCCAGAACCCCGTAAAAGCGAAGGAAAGGCCGTTTCTGGGCCTTCTAGGGTAGAGGGCGTAACCGTAGGAATGGCGATTAATAAGGCTGTCGATGCCCTGATTGCTGAAGCACAGGGCACTTCCTCATCGCTAGTGAGCGAGGAGAACGTGTGGCGCGTAGCCTCAGACCTGATCCGAGTGGCTCAGAGGTTACAGTCGGGCGACCTCCATCCTAAGGCCGAAACCGTAGGCGAGGAGGTTCCGTTCTAATGAACAACGATCATTCTCAGTTCTTGAGTCGCCTTGCTAGTGCAGTCGTAGCAGTATTCATTGGCATGAGCTTAGTCGTAATCGGGCTATTGATCTGGCCCTAGTAGTAACATCATGCACGCCTACACCCTAGCGGGAGAACCCCGCCACTACCAAGAGACGAAGAAGGGGGCGAAGAACCCGACCCGTCCGACCACGATCAAGGACATCCGCGAGCAGAAGCTGTTGCCTAGTGTAACCGACATCTGCAAGATGTTGTCTGCGCCGGGGTTGGAGGAGTACAAGATTGGTCAGGTGATTCAGGCCTGTTTCGAGGACACGCCGTCAGCCGGAGAGGATATGCTCCAGTACAAACGGCGCATCCAAGAAAAGGCTGGGCAGGATGCGGCTGGTGCTGCTGACCTCGGCACGCTAATCCACAATAGCCTAGAGACCTATTACACCAGCCATGACCTCTGGGATGGCACCACGAAAGTGGCTATGCCTGATGGCCGTGAGATTCCCATCCGCGAGTTTGTTCTGCCAGCCGTGATTGAAGTGGATAAGCTGGGCATTGCCGACAAGGTTTGCGAGTCGGTCGTCGTCAATCCTGAGCTTGGCTATGCCGGTACGGTGGACATTCACGGCAATCGTCTAGCAGACCCATCAGGCAACAAGCAGCTTGTGGTGGCGGACTTCAAGTCCAAGCGCACCAAGCCGGGACAGGTGGTGGAGCCTATCGAAACCCACCCCATCCAGATCGCTGCGTACATCGGCGCACTCACGCCAGCATGGTCGATGTACTTCAACGCAGAGGGCTACAACATCTACATCAGCACGACCGAGATTGGGCGTGTCGATGTAGTCCATTACGATACGGAAACGATTAGCAGGAGTCAGCGAATCTTTGAACATTTGCTTGCTCTTTGGCGTTGGCGTTACTTCGATCCACGTCAGGTTTAGTTCGTTCATCGGGGGGAGCGCATCCGGCCAACGCTCACCAAAAACATGAAGACAGATACACCTACTGAGACACGTTACACACACGATTTCCCTTCCCACTATCGGAAGGTGATTCATCAGCTAGAAACCGAGCTAGCGTCAGCACGCTATGCTCTCACTCAAATCGCCGACACCTATCTGGAGGCAGATGATGGTGCGGCTGCTCACAGGATGCGGGCCATTGCTCGCGCCCTATTCACCAATCGAGAGGAAGGAGGTGCGTCGTGAGAGCCGACGAGCTAAAGAGCATTGTAGCCTCTCACGCTGAGTGGTTGGCCGGGAGAGACGGGAAGCAGGCCAACCTGATCGGGGCCAACCTGAGCGGGACCGACCTGACCGGGGCCGACCTGCGCGGGGCTAACCTGAGCAAAGCCAACCTGACCGGGACTAATCTGAGCAAAGCCAACCTGAGCGGGACCGACCTGAGCGGGACCGACCTGAGCGAAGCCGATTTGAGCTGGACCAGCCTGCGCGTGGCCAACCTGAGCGAAGCCAACCTGAGCAAAACCAACCTGACCGGGGCCAACCTGACCGGGGCCACCCTGAGCGAAGCCGATTTGAGCGTGGCCAACCTGAGCGAAACAAAAGGCGTTCTGTACGCCCAGTGCTCGTTCTCCGCACACGGCGAGCGCGGTCGCCAGCTCCTCGCGGTAGTCATAGGGGATCAGCCTCGCTTTTTCTGCGGCTGCTTCACCGGAACGCTCGCTGAACTCGACGCCTACATTAAATCAGGGGACGCCAAGTACAAGGCCACGCGCCGACTTGCCCGCAATTTCGTGCGTGCCGCCCTCGACGCCTACCGCATCAAGGAAGGAGGTGCGTCGTGATTATTCACAATGAGCATTACGAGAAGCTGTTGCGAAGAATAGAGTGGCTGCAAAGTTCAAACTCTGCACTTGTAAAGGAGAACGCCGCGCTGCGTGCAAGCGAGGAGAGCCTTGCGTCCACCCTGCGTGGATTGGAGTTTGAAAACGAGAAGTTAGAACGCGAAAACGCCGCGCTAGAAAGGACAATTGAGAATCTACGGACCAGACTCTGGGGTACGGAGTTTGAGCTAGAGAAAGCCAACACTGCGCTAGATCTACTCAACAGCCATTGTATGTCTGCCGACCCAATCATGGGTCGATCTACCTATCGATGGACAATTGAGCACGATGAGCCAGACATTCGTGCTTTCATCGATGAACTACGAAAGGTAACCCGAGCATGAACCACGAACAAGTGTTTATCGGCTCATGCTTGCTTGAGCCTACCCTTATTGACACCGCCGTAGCTCAGGGGCTGAAGGCTGATGCGTTCAGCAGCAACGACCGCAAGGCTATCTGGCTCCAGCTATTGGAGAACAGGACCAACTCCCGACTGACGGATATGCAGTCCATCTTCCTTGAGATGGGCAATGCTTGCCCAGCCGAGGAACTGCTAGCTTGTGAAGCCTCCGCGCCTACCCAGACTCACGGGAAGAAAGCCCTCAAGGCTACGTTGGAAGCCGCAATCATCAGCGACCTACGCCCTGCCCTGCGGGATGCGCTGTCGATGATCGATGACAAGGAGAGCTACACCAAGATCAAGGAAGCCATCGAAGGGCTACCCAACCATCTTAAGCCCGAGGAGCGGGCGGAGGTGAGCTTGCCTGAGACGGTGGACGAGGCTATGTCGTGGATTGCCGGACAGATTAGTGGCAACACCGCCAATGAGAAGGTGGTGGTTACAGGTCTGCCGCGCTTCGACGACTCAGCCGGGGCTATTGGGATGCACGAGTACGTCATCGTTGGTGCTCGTACCAGCACAGGTAAGTCGTCCTTCATGACCCAATTGGCCGCGCACAACCTCTATCGTGGGCTGCGTGTAGCCTACTTCACGTTGGAGACATCAGCTAAGGCCGTGCTCCTCCAGATGGGTGCTCAGCGTGCCGGGGTCAATCTCCGTCGTCTGTCGATGGAGTTCACCAACAAGCAGGAGATGCTGAAGAAGGAGATCGAGAAGCTCCGCAATATGCCGTTGCTGGTGTACGAGCGAGACCTATCGCTCGACCAGATTGAGGCTCGCTGCCGTCTGCTAGCCTCAACGTGGAAGCCCGATCTCGTTGTCATCGACTACCTCGGCTTGATTCGCGTTAACGCAGACGGTGCTTACGAGCGGATGACCAAGCTATCCAAGAGCATGATTCCGTTGAAGAAGGCACTCGGCTGCACCCTCATTGTCGCTGCCCAGCTTAATCGTGGCAACGAACGGGAGGACCGCCCGCCTAGCCGCACCGACTTCCGCGACACCGGCTCCATTGAGGAGGACGCCCACCGTGTGCTGGCCCTACACCGTCCATCCAAGGATGACTCAGGACAGCTTCAGGGGTATGACCGGACGGAGTACCTTCAGGAACTCTACCAGTTGAAGAACCGTGATGGTAGCTTAGCTCAAACTAGATTGACATTCTTCGCACCACACACCAAATTCGTTGAGAGGACATAAACATATGAATGAAACTGAACTGCTAGCCCTGTACCGCGAAACCGCTGCGTTGCGTAAGCAACTGGCCGATGCCGAGATTCGGGAGATGCGACTCCGAGACTGCATCGACCGCGCACTACACTATCTGGGAAATCCCAATAGTTGCATTAATGTCTACGACCGCGACGAGCTTACTTGCCTTCTCAACGGCGAATGAAACGCACACCTCTCAAGCGGGTGAGCAGCAAGCGCAGCAAGGAGCTACGGGAATACGCCAAGCTCCGTAAAGCCTACCTTGAGGCTCACCCCTACTGCGAGGTGTATCTAGCCGAGAACGGCCTTAAATACGAAGGAAAGCCCATCGACGCGCCCTTGGCGACAGACATCCATCATCGCCGAGGACGCTGGCATGGCAGACTAAACGAAACAGAACATTGGCTCGCTGTATGCCGCGAGTCACATGAACGAATCCATTACCATCCCCAATGGGCATACGAACGGGGATATATGCTTCCACGATGAATACCATTCCAGACAACTATCTTCGCATCCTTGCCGCAGGCCAAGACGATGTTCTTGCCTCCCTCGAAACGGGGAACCCCAAGGACTTCTTCGCCGCGCTTGAACGGCACAAGGCTCTCACCGAGAGCGTCAAAAACGGAGTCGATGCCTATATGCATCTGACCTACGAGAATGACGGTAGTGGCATTTGATAAACTCAGCTACCACGTTCTCTCCGAAACGGTCCATCAACAACACTACTTGGTGGACCTTTCTGCACATGGGGGGAACGGAGAGTGTAGCTGCACCGACTTCACCACACGCCGATTCCCTGTGTTCAAAAAGACGGGCAAGATTGTTCAGCACGGCAAGCCAGAGGCTACCCGCTGCAAGCACATCAACGCCTGTCTCACAGAACTGGGGAGCTTGGTGATTGAACGAATGAACGGACGCGCATGATTGTCATCCTTTCACTTATCGCGGCTGCAAGCATCAGCCTGCTAGTTGATACCTTCAGCGACTGGGCCTAATGCCTAAGCCTCCGAAGACTCGCTGCTCAGGGACATGGACAGAGGCCCGCTATTGGGGCTTCATCCGCTCTGCCCTGCGCCGAGCCTTCACCCGCTACCCTGTCAACTACCACGTTCGCAACGCAGCTAAACGCCCTTACAAGGGGCCGAACAAGCTACAGAAGAACGAGTTTCAATGCGGTGTGTGCAAGGAGTGGTTCATCCAGAAGGCCACCCAAGTGCATCACCTTGTAGAGTGTGGCTCACTCAAGAGCTACGCAGACCTCCCCGGCTTCGTTGAACGTCTATTCTGCGAGGCCGACAATTTACAGGTCGTTTGCAAGACCTGTCATAGTAGAATAACACATACACAAGATGCTAAACCTAGACCAGCCCGAAGACCAAAAGCGAGTCGATTGGATTGAGAAGTACGTCATTGCCATCGACTTTTACATCAAGGACGACGAAGATCCGCGCTTCGTGATTACGTTCGTGGATGACGGAGAAGAGCACATGATTATGTGCGATGGACCTACGCTACGAACCGCCCTAGATCGGGCTATGGAATCTACAAAATGAACAACCAAAACCCCATTGGATCGGCCATTGTCGATGAGATGATGGCTAAACACCCCGATCTGCCAACCCGCCAGTTGGCACGCATGATCTACACGGAGAACCCCACCGTGTTCCTCGACCAAGAAACAGTCAGGAGTGCAGTACGCTATCGCCGTGGAGCGCATGGCAAGAAGAACAGGGAGACAGTTGATCTAGATAAGCCCATCACCCCCAAGTACAAGATCCCGAAGTCTTGCACCCGCGCTTGGTCCCCCTTCGTCATGGATGGGGTGGAGAAGGTAGCTATCCTTTCTGACATCCATGTCCCCTACCACACGGAGGAAGCCATTGAGTGCGCGGTGAAGCGTGCTAAGAAGCAGGAGGTGGACGGCATCATCCTCAATGGCGACACCATCGACTGCCATGCTCTTTCCCAGTTCATCCGGGATCCCCGCGCTCGATCATTCAAGCAAGAGCGGGAGACCACGAACGAACTACTGGCTTACCTACGCGAGCAGTTCCCCCATCAGCGCATTGTATGGCGCGACGGCAACCATGAGGACCGCTTCAAGGCTTACATGATGCAGAAGGCTCCCGAGGTGTATGACGAGAAGTTCTTCTCCATCGACAAGCTACTCAACTTTGAGGATCTCGACATTGAGTACGTCACCGACAAGCGCATCATCATGCTGGGCGGACTAGCTGTGATGCATGGGCATGAGTTCCACAAGGGCTTCGCACCCCCGGTGAACCCTGCTCGCGGAGCCTATCTGAAGGCCAAGCAGAGCGTCATGGTCGGCCATCACCACCGCACCTCAGAGCACACAGAAACGGCCCTAGATGGGACGATGACCACCACTTGGAGCGTAGGGTGCCTCTCAGACCTGCACCCCGCTTATAGCCCATACAACAGCTATAACCACGGGTCCGCAATCGTCACCCTAGACGGTAGCTACTACGAAGTGTCAAACTATCGCATCGTCAACGGACGAGCGTTGAATTAAGGAGCAAACGTCCGTCCCAGCGTGCGGGGCTGAAACCCTGCTGCTGGGGCGGGCTGCTCATTCTTTTGCGTCCGAGATGCCGACTTGATGTATTTGTCGGTAAGGTTAGCGGTGAAGTCCGGCGGCAGGCTCTGCACGAAGTTTCTATTCAGATAGTTCTTCTGAATAGCGTCAGAACTAAGGGCTGATCGGGCAAGACGCGGAGCACTAGCGGCAAAGGCCGTAATCGTTGCTGCCGTAGCCGGGTCTAGGTAGCCAGTTGCACCACCAGCAACCGCGCCACTAGCTGCTCCAAGCGTTACCAATCGGTTGAAGCTCATGCTTGGCAAAGACTTGCCAGCCGGATCAGCCATCTCACGGGGGAACGCCTGAGCCATACGATGGATAACCTGAAGCTCACCATCGAGCAGCTTGCCACCGTTCTCAGAGGCTTTACGAATGATGTCGGCAGAAACAACGCCAGATCCCTCGCCAAATGCATCTTCAATGATGGCCGCTTTGGCGTAACGCTTCTTTTGGTCCTCTAGATACTTGATAAACGGCTGACCATCTGGTCCCTTCTTTCCAGCCCTAGCGGCTTCCTTGGAAATAACATTCCAATAAGCATCCGCCTTGGCCTGATAGGACTTGGCCTGCTCAAGGGCATCGGTTCTTTGCTTCGCCGTAAGCTGATTGGCAGTTAGATAGTAACTCTGAGCGTAATCGCGATTCTTCTTGAACTCCTCAAGAGCCGTAGCAGCACGGGGACTAATCTTGCCAGCCTCATCATAGGCGGCACCAGCTTCAGCCTTAACAGCCTTGATAGCTGGAATATCAATCACGGCATCTACGGGCATTCCAAGCTCTTTGCGAACCAAAGCTAGAGTAACCGCAGCATTCTTGTGCGCATACTCACGCACCGTTTCAGAAGGACCGGCCAAGAACTCAAGCGCACCAACAACTTGGTTGCTCTTAACGCTGCTTGGGAGAATCTTGATTCCGCGCTCAGTAGCTAGGCGAGTGGTTTCCTGCTGAACGGTCTTATCAATGTCGCTCTTAATGGCCTTAGTAAGCGGCTTGTTTTCAGTCAGAAAGCGACTAACAGCGGGAGAAGCTAGTTGACCCGCCGCACCACCACCAGCAGCCAAAACAACCTGCTCAGCAGAAGGAAGTTCACCACGATCAATAGCACTTTGTGTTGCCGTTGCTCCAACGTTAATCAAAGCTTCCTTAGCGGCTGCTCTGGCAATAGGATTTAGAGCAGTCTTGGTAGCCATCTTGGCCTGAGTGGCACCCGGAATTGCTCCGCTGATAGCAGCAGCAGCAGCTTCACCCAAAGTGCGAGGATTTCCAGTAGCCATCTTGCCTGCTACATAGCCAATAGTTCCACCAATAGCCCCACCAACAGGAACAGATGCACCAAAGGTACCTACTGCAAATGGAGCACCAATAGCTTGGCCCAAACTCGCTCCAGCGGCTTCTGCACCAGCCTCAATAGCTATATCTTTTGCAACATCCAAAGCCCCACGTCCAACAAGCTGATTGGCTTCCTCTTGGGAGTTAGCCTCAACGGTATAGATATTGCCCTTGTGAACTACTTCAAATTTGTTCATTTTCCTACGGGACGAACACTAAGGATTCGTGGTTGATTTGATTGAGTTGGTGCAGATTGTTGAATTGAAACAGGCTCGATTCGATTGCGCTGTTTATATCCAGCGCGACCATAGCGTCCAGCAACCTGAGTATTGTAAATATCAAGATTCTGTTCGTATGCAGAGACCTTTTCCTGCAAGATTTCGCTAACAAGCTCGCGCATCAAATCAACATTCGTAGTTAGGGCATTAATATCGCCACCAACCGCACTGAGAATGCGCTGTGCATCAATTTCAGTAAGAACACCGGGGCCAAGAATGGTGGTGCGCAATGCGCCAAGCAGGCGCTGCTGTTGAGCGCCAGCAAGACCAATAGCTCTTTCTGCCTCGGAAAGATCGGATTCCTTGAGGCCCATAATGCTATTAACATTAAGAGACAACTTGTCCAATGAACGCTGAATGCCACTCGGAGAGATGTTCTCGGTATTCTTTAGGAACCGATTGACCGACTTGATTCCATTCTCCTGCTCAATAAGTTGATCCGACAACTTCTTGAAGTTTTCTTCATTCAAAAATGGATTGGCGTCCGATGTCGTGATCGGCATATAGGTCTTAGAGTCTAGCGGCTCAAACTTACCCTGCTCATTAACGACTCCAATTCGGCCAGTCTTGCGGTCCTTTACAGCGGTTACAGGATTGGTCTGGTTTGAACGCAAAACATACGTTCCAGCATTGTCATAAGCAGCAGCAGGTTCGCGGCCACCAGCAGCAAGAATTACGGCACGACGACCAGCAATCGCAACAGGATCTCGCGGAAGCATTCCAGCAGCAAGTTCTGAGGCAATAATTGCATCAGCATTACGCATTTCTGCAGTGGTTGCTTCAGAACCTTCAGTAAGCTCACGGCGAGCTTTATCAAGATTAGCCTGAGCTGTGGCCTGCTTGAGATATAGATCCTTACCGATAGCACGTTCTTGAGGAGTAAATCCCTTGAGATACTCGTTAGACATCACGGAAGGAACCTTACCTCCGCCAAGATCGAGAATAGTTGAATATTCGATAGCCTTCTTTTGCGCTACCTCATCCTGAGCCTGCTTTTGAATACCCTGAATTGAAGAAGCTAGATTAAGTGCTCCCGGAAGTCCGCGCTCACGAATAATCTGTTTAGCTACATCAGAATTGAACTTGTTATCTTCTCCAAAAACATTGAGGTTTTGGAACAGTTCCTTATTCCTTGAAGCAATACCCTCAAAGGCTTTTGTGTCTTTCTCCAAGCGATCTTCTTCTTCTTTGCGCTTAAAGTAGCTAGTTACAGCCAAATTAGCAGCATCACCAAGTCCAGCAAGTCCACGGCCAATTGCTTGAGCCCCGGCTACGGAGCCCTGCATATAAGGCGTGTAATCGATGCGTCCTAGACCAGCTTGAATGCCTGTTCCAATGCGTGCCATAAATTAAAGGGATTTGATGCGGCTATCCATCCACTTGCGGATGAGTTTCTTGATGCGCGGCTTGTCGCTAATCCAGTCGGCAAAGCGTTCGCCGTACTTCTCGTAGAGCTTAACAAACCACTTGGGAGCTTTAGTGTACAGCCATTCGCGGAATACCAACCACATCGGGTTAAACTCACCATAAACTTCGCGAGCAACCCAGCAGCCAAATAATTTGCCAAATCCGCCAGCAGCACCAGCACCACCAGCCAAGCCGCCAAAGGCTGATCCAAGACCAGACATAAGACCACCCATCATTGCGCCCTGAGCACCAGCACGCGCACCATAAGTAGCGGCCTGATAGTTGCCAAGGTTGGCCTGATTCTGGAGGGCTAGGTTAATGCCAGCATTAGGATCAAATACTTGACCTCCCATTGATTGCATCATTCCAGCCGCCATACCCTGCTGCTGCTGGCCCACGCCAAGAGCACCAGACGGACGGCCAAGGACAGTTGCCATAGGATCAAATGCTGCTCCATACATCCCAACAAGGTTCTGCTGGAATGCGCGGTTAGCGGCCAATTCACCCTGACGAGCTTGACCAAGAAGACCAAGGTTTGCAATGCCCTGTTGCTGCTGAGAAGCTTGGAAAGCGCGGTTGGCTTGTCCAAGATTCGCCATCATCTCCTGATTGGTAAGACCAACCTGAGTCTGCGTAGCCTGATTAGCTAGGGCAGTACGCATCGCGGATTCCAAGTTGGTCTGACCAGCAACGTTAGCAGCCTGAGCACCAAACTGTCCCGCCTCATTAAAAGCGGCTTGGTTGGCAGCGTTAGCCTGCATCTGAGCCTGCTGATTAGCCATCTGATACTGAGCAGCAAGCTGGGCATTACCCTGAGAGGCGGCGTTCTGTGCGGCAGCAGCAAACTGAGCGGCTTGATTCTGAGCGGCTGCACCAAACTGAGCAGCCTCATTGGCAGACATTGCTCCAAACTGAGCGGCCTGATTGATAGCAGCCTGATCGGCCAACGACATCTGCGCACCAGTAGCTTGGTTGGCAAGAGCAGCGCGAAGCGCGGCATCCTGATTCATCTGAGCACGACCAAGATCCTGACCATACACACCCGTAGCAAATCCACGGCTTGCGTTGAGGTCGGCCAGATAAGCCTGATTGAGCGCAGCAGCCTGCTGAATGTCCTGAGCCTGACGCTGACGAACGGCCTCAGAACGAGACATAGCTTCAGCAGCAATGGCCTGATTGCTCATTTCTAGGCCACGGGAAGCAAAAGCCTCACGGGTGGCCTGCTGAGCGTTACGCAGTTCTTCTGGCGAAAGCTGGCCTGTAGAAACAGCCATCTCCGCAGCACGGCGACGGAACGTATCGGAAGCTGCAGTAGGAGCCGCCTCCATAGCCTGTCCGTAAAGTTGCTGTCCAAGGGCACCCTGCCCAATCGTCTGGGCAGCAACATCAGCAACGCGCTGGGCGCGAGCAGCATCATAGCCCTGAGCTGCATAGCCCTGAGCGTTATAACCTTGGGCTTGAATGGTCGGAGCAGCACCAAGCATAGCCGCCTGCATTGTGGCAGCGTCATACCCCTGAGCCTGCATGGTGGGGGCAGCACCAATAAGAGCAGCTTGCGCTGGCGTGATGTTTACATCACCAAAAATGCGTGTATTGCTAAGAGCCGTTTGAAGGTCTTTATAAGAATCCCTCTCTCCTCCCATTGCTCGCGCAGCCTCAAGCTGAGCAAACATCTGGGGGTTAGCCTGCATAAGTGCAGACAGATAACCACCGCTTTGGCTCTGGAGGGCGCGGATATCTGCATCACGCTGAAGGCGATCAGCGGTTTCCTGAGCAGCTACAAGATCAGGAGTGATTTGTTTAAGGATGTCAATCGCACCAGCCTGTCCACCAACACCACGAAGATACTGCTCCTGTTCTTGGAGATTGAGTGCCGTGTACTGCGGACGGAATTGCTGTTCAGCAGCCAGAATCCTGCCCTGCAACTCAGGGTCGGCCATCTTATTGATGAAATCCAAAGAGGCTTGACCGGGATCAACGGCTGCCGGGGGCGGGGGAGGTGCTGAAATCGAAGTTTTCATTTATGCAAATCGCTCGAATGTGGAGGCATTATACACTCTAAACCTGTTATTTCCGTCCTTGTTGCGCCGCCACCCAATGTAGGGCAAACGGTAGGGTGCTTGGTCGAAAAACCACTTGAGGCAGTCGTTTCCAACGGCACAATGAACATACCAACAGTCTGGGTTCTCGGGGTTCCAACTGTCGTCCCCCTTAGCCAGTTCAATCGGCTTAGCCATGAGGAAGCGATCCTCTAGGCTTAACACCACGCCATTAGTCAGATACCAACTAAGCTGTTCCTCAAAGTTGAGGCCGCGCTCCA
>JACCDT010107365.1_pt1 | contig 34136 bp, 28 predicted proteins | sample 7446291 | NCBI WGS metagenome assembly JACCDT01 (sample SAMN15323446, study PRJNA562643) | freshwater metagenome | isolation source: river surface water | place: USA:Blue River Watershed | collected 2017-08-17
CATCGATGTGATGAAAGCATTCAACGACGATCCAGACACAGACGCCGTCATCATGATCGGTGAAATCGGTGGTCCAGACGAAGCTGAAGCTGCACAGTGGTGCAAGGCCAACATGAAGAAGCCAATCGTTGGCTTCATCGCTGGTGTGACTGCCCCTCCCGGCAAGCGCATGGGCCATGCAGGTGCTTTGATTTCTGGCGGTGCAGACACTGCAGACGCTAAGCTGGCCATCATGGAAGAGTGCGGCTTCATCGTCACACGCAACCCATCTGAATTGGGCAAATTGCTCAAGGCTCAGTTGAAGTAATTTCCCTCGGGATTTACAAAGATAAAAGCGAGCGGTGTTTCACCGCTCGCTTTTTTTTGAACTCATGCATCAGTTTTGACTAGACGGGTGCTATCTAGAATTCGTGCCCAACCCTCAAAGGACTCGCTATGAAACAAACTCTGCAACGCGGTTTTACCTTGATTGAATTGATGATCGTGGTGGCCATCATCGGTGTGTTGGCCTCAGTGGCCTTACCTGCATACCAAGACTACATGATTCGTGCGCGTGTGAGCGAGGGCTTAGGTTTGGCGTCGGCCGCCAAAACCAATGTGTTGGATGTGCTCAACAGCGGCAACATTGCCACGGCCGCATCTGGCTATAAAACGGGTTACACCTTTGGTGGCGCTACCAAAAACATCAGCAGCATTGACGTTGCATCGAGCACCGGTGTGATCACCATCACAACAACCGCAGCAGCGGGTGGCGGCAGCTTGCTGCTAGTGCCGTTCACCAAGAGCAGAACGACAGAATCAGCATTGCCTGCACCCACAGCAACCAGTGTGACTGTGGAGGGCTCAGTGCAATGGAAATGCTTGGCCAAGGGCGCGGAAGCGTTTGTGGGTGTGTCTGTGCCCACCGATGCGCTGGACAAAAAGTACGTGCCCAGCGACTGCAAATAAGCCGCTGACATCCCTCAGATAAGACCCCATCAAGCGCCCTTGGGCGCTTTTGTTTTTGGTGTTTGCGCGTGAGGGAAAATCAGCGCATGAATTCGTCAACCACTCAAAGCGTATGGGTGCGCAATGCCATCCTTGTGTTGTGCATCGCTATGCCTTGGCTCAATCCGTTTGCCAGCAGCCCGTCAACTGCCGTGATTCCATTGCTGGTGAGTTGGATGCTCGCCGCCTGCGCGCTGTTGGCCGTGGTGGAGCTGCCTTTGGTGAAGACGGGCTGGGCAGGGACTGAGCGTGTGGTGTGCGCTGTGTTGTTGGCGTGGCTGGTGGCCTCTCTGTTGTATGTGCCACAAGTGGTGGACCGTGCGCTGACAGCTGGTCTGGTGGCCTCACTCATGTGCGTGTGGGTCATGGCCGCAGTGGGCCGTCGTGCGGCGGTGGATGGGGCGTTGTTGCGATGGCTGGTTGTGGGTTTGCTCGCCGCAGCGGTCATCAGCGCGGTGCTTGGCATGTTGCAGTATTTGGGTTTGGCGCGTGAGTTGTCGCCGTGGGTGAACCAGCCGTTGAAGGGCGATGCGTTTGCCAACCTGCGGCAGCGCAACCAATTTGCATCGCTCACCGGCCTAGGTCTGGTGGCCTTGTTGGGTTGGGTGGCTGCGCAGAGCAAGACGCACCGCATGTCGCGTAGCAGTTGGGCCGTGGCGCTCGTATTGCTCAATGTGTTGGCTGCTGGCGTGGCGTGCTCGCTGTCACGAACGGGCGCCATGCAATGGGTGTTGGTCGGCGTGCTAATGGCTGCTTGGGGCTGGCGCAGTAGTAAGCACGTTCCGGTTTTTGGCAAAGGCTTGGTGTGGCTTGCCATGGCGGCGCCATTGCTGGTGGCGGTGTGGTCAGTACTCATGCCTTGGCTAGCTTTGCAAACCACAGGTGAATGGGGTGCCAGCATGATTTTGCGCGTGACGGGTCAAGCGCAAGATTACGCGGCATGCGGCGGTCGCCGCGTGTTGTGGTCCAACGTGCTGGTGCTGATTGCTCAGCAGCCGTGGCTGGGCTGGGGCTGGGGCGAGACAGACTACGCACACTTCATGACGGGCTACAGCAGCCTGCGTTTTTGCGACATGCTGGACAACGCGCATGACTTTCCATTGCACATGGCGCTTGAGTTGGGTGTGCCTTTTTCCTTGGCGGTGATGGCGCTGGTTGGTGTGTGGGTGTTGCGTCGCACACCTTGGCGCGAGTCAAACGCATGGCGCGTCATGGCTTGGGGCCTGCTGTTGGTGCTGGGCTTACACAGCTTGTTGGAATATCCGCTGTGGTACGGCCCATTTCAAATGACGATGGGTTTGGCCATCGGTTTGCTGTGGGCTCCTGCACGCGTGGATGGTGCAGAAGCGTGCCAAGAAGAGGCAAAAGTCCAACCCCAAATAGAAGCGCAAGAAGGCCCCATGCTGGTAGCTGCGATTCTGTTCATCGGCTGTTTGTACGCCGCGTGGGACTTCAACCGCGTCGGCCAAATTTACCGACAAGCCGCCTCGCGTGATGCCGCCTACCGCGACAATCCTTTGCATCACGCCAAGCAATCGTGGCTGTTCAAAAACCAAGCCGACTTTGCAGAGCTGACGACGCAAACCGTCAGCGCAGACAACGCGGCTGAGCTGTACCCGCAAGCCGTTCGTTTGATGCATTACTCCCCCGAAGCCCGCGTGGTGCAACGCGTCATCGACAGCGGCAAGTTGCTGGGCCACGACGCCCAAGCGAAAACATTGACTGAGCGTCTGGAAGACGTGAAGCAAAACACACCACGCTAAACTCGTCAGCAACATGACCCACACACGCCCCACACTCTCGGCCATCGTTATCACGCGCAACGAGGCGCATAACTTGCACGATTGTTTGCAATCGATGCACGGCATGGTGGATGAAATCATCGTGGTGGATAGTCAAAGCACCGACACCACCGTGAGCATCGCGCAGCAGCACGGCGCAAAGGTGTCGCAACCCGCTGACTGGCCTGGTTTTGGTCCGCAAAAAAACCGCGCACTTGATTTGGCGACGTGTGACTGGGTGTTTTCAATTGACGCTGACGAGCGCGTCACGCCTGCGTTGGCCGAAGAAATCAAACGCGTGTTGCAAGCTGGTGATGCAGGCGTTGCTTATAAGTTATCGCGTTTGTCGTCATATTGCGGTAAATTCATTCACCACTCAGGGTGGCAGCCCGACTATGTGTTGCGTTTGTTCAAGCGTGGCACTGCCAAGTTTTCAGACGACTTGGTGCATGAACGCGTGGTGACGCAGCAAAAGGTCGTTGCACTGAAAAATCAGTTGCTGCATTACAGCTACCTCAATTTCTCGCAAGTGTTGTCTAAGGTGGACACCTATTCCAGCGCTTCAGCCAAGCAAGCCTATGCGCGAGGCAAGCGTTCCTCGGTAGCAGGTGCATTGGGTCATGGCGCATGGGCTTTTTTTCGTACCTATGTCATTCGCCGAGGTTTCTTAGATGGCGCGCATGGGTTGGCGCTGGCTATTTCGAACGCCGAAACCAGTTACTACAAGTATTTGAAGCTTTGGCATATGCAGCTGGCCGAAGATGCTGCTGCAAAGTAAGCGCACTTCAAAGGCAATTAGGCAGCCACGTAACTGCCCGACTTCCCGCCATGCTTCTCAGTCAAGTGCACATCAGTCATCGTCATGCCGCGATCCACCGCTTTGCACATGTCATAAATCGTGAGTAGTGCCACTTGCACTGCCGTCAGGGCTTCCATCTCTACGCCAGTTTGTCCCACAGTCTCCACAGTCGCCGTGCAATTCACGCTGTGCGTGGCTTCATCAATGGCAAATTCCACAGCCACACGCGTGAGCGCGAGTGGATGACACAAGGGAATCAAATCGCTGGTTTTTTTGGCAGCCTGAATGCCTGCAATGCGAGCTATGCCCAACACGTCACCCTTCTTGGCGGTACCGCTTTGAATCAAAGCCAGCGTGGCAGGCAGCATGGTGATGCGGCCTGTGGCCACGCCCACGCGTTTGGTGTGGGCTTTGTCGGCCACGTCGACCATGTGGGCTTGGCCTTGTGCATCAAAGTGTGTGAGAGTGGACATGCTGAAATTTACAACGGGTTAACATGAAAGCAGCATCATACGGTCCATGGCACACATGTTTTCATCTCTGCTTTCACCCCATCAGTTACGCCGCTTAGGCGTGCTGGGCGTATGCGCGGCTTTGCTACTCCCAGTGGCTCCTGTTCAGGCGCAATTCACCAACAGTCGCCTGCCCAACTTGGGTGATGGTGCGGAAGTTCCTCTAGGTGTGGAGCGCCGTTTGGGCGAGAGCATCGCCCGCGAAATTTACCGCGATCCCGACTATTTAGATGACCCCGTGCTGGGCGATTACGTGCAGTCGATCTGGCAAACCTTGCTTGCTTCTGCGCGTCAACGGGGTGAACTGACGCCTGAATTAGAACAACAGTTTGCGTGGGAGGTCTCACTCATTCGCGACCGCAGTATCAATGCGTTTGCGTTGCCCGGTGGTTACTTGGGTGTGCATTTGGGCTTGATTTCGGCGGTCGGCAGTGCAGATGAGCTGGCTTCGGTACTGGCGCATGAGCTCAGCCATGTCACGCAGCGCCACATCGCCCGCATGATTGCGCAGCAAGGCCGTCAAGGGCCGATGGTGATCGGCGCGATGATTTTGGGCATGCTGGCAGCGACCCGCACGCCCACAGCGAGCGGCATGAGTGCGGCCAACGCGGTGATGGTGGGTGGCCAAGCCGCCGCCATTCAAAGTCAACTTAATTTTTCACGTGATATGGAACGCGAAGCTGACCGCGTAGGTTATGGCGTGATGACAGAAGCTGGATTCGAGCCGCAAGGTTTCGTCACCATGTTTGAAAAGCTGCAACAAGCTGCGCGCCTCAATGACAACGGCTCTTTTCCCTATCTGCGCAGTCACCCTATGACGACCGAGCGTATTTCGGATGCACAGGCACGTCAGCAGTTGCTACCTGCGCGCGCGGCAGTCGCCACCACAGCCACACACGCCATGATGTCGGCGCGTGCACAGGTGCTGGCCAAGCCGGGGGTGGATGTGCTGCGCAACATCGCTTCATTGCCGCATGTCGCAAGTTTTGGCAGTGAAAGCAAGGGCAAGCAAGCCGGTGTTTTGTATGGCGCAACGATGGCAGAAATGCAGCAGCGCAACTTTGCGGCCGCGCGTCAGCATCTCGCTCGTTTGCAAGGCTTGAATGTGTTGGAGCTCAGTGCCTCAAGGGCGGTGCGTTTGCTGGCTGCTGAGCTGGCTTTGACGGCTGGAGAGGCTTCGCAAGCTGTTGCCATGCTAGAGCCCAAAGCCACGGTGATTGCCAGCAATGACCGCGCCACACGCATGTTGCTGGCGCGTAGTCGTGTGGGTACACAAAAGCCTGCACAAGGCAAGGTGGCTGCGACTGATTTGTCGTGGTGGCTGAACCAGCACCCGCGCGATGCGTCGGCATGGTTGTTACAGGCCTCAGCGTATGAGTTACAGGGCGACCCCTTGCGTGCCATTCGTGCACAAGCTGAAGCGCGGGCCATGGAGCTGGATTACGGCGCAGCTGTGGACCGATTCAAGGCGGCGCAAACATTGGCGCACCAAATGGCGAATGAGGGAAAGCTAGACCGCGTGGGGCACATGGAGGCGTCCATCATCGACGCCCGCTTGCGCGAGTTAGAGCGGCTGCGGCGGGAACAAACGCTCGAGCGCGGCATCAATTAATACGCCAAACGCTGAGTAAATCAGCGAGCCCAGCAGGGCCGAGCCAAAGCCGCGTACCCAAAAACCGTCTAGCAAACCGGCTGCGGCCCAAAACATGAACGCGTTGATGACAAACATGAACAGCCCGAGCGTGAAGAATGTCACGGGCAAGGTCAGCACCACCAACGCAGGGCGCACGATGAGGTTAAAAATACCCATCACCAAAGCCGCTGCCATGGCCGCGCCAAAGCCCGTGACTTCAACGCCGCTGTAAAGATGCGCCAAAGCCATCAAGGCCGTGGCATGCAGTACCCAAGTTAAAAGTAGTTTCATTGCATGCTCAGCATAGCATTGCCGCTATCATCCACACCCCGACTTTCACCCTGCTTTCTAGGTAACAAACTCTAACGCGATGGCTGCCATTCATATCACCGACATTGAAGCGGCCATCAACTATTGGCGCGAACAAAAGCCCTCGCCCGATGGCGTCACACTCGCGCCCGAAATTCGTGCACTGGCCGAGGTCTATGCCTTGATGATTTATTACCACCATGAAGAGGCGGCTGAAAAAGGCTTTCCTAAAAAGGCTTATGAAGCATGGTTAGGTTGGTACAACACCACACCTGATGCGCCATGCATTGCGATTTGCTCCACCAGCCAAGGCGACGAAGAGTGCAAGGGGTGTGGCCGCACCTTCGAAGAGGTGCAGTACTGGCCAGAAATGTCACCCGGTGAGAAGCGCGGCACATGGCGACGCATCACCATGATTGGTACGTCTTGGCGTTTCAACAAATACGCCGAGCGCGCATTGGCGAGTTCATCTGTGGATGTGGGCGCATCCACAACCGAAGGCTGAGTCAGGTTTGAGTCGCAAGAAAAAAGCGCACTTCATGGTGCGCTTTTTCATGTGGGATTGAAGTCGGCAGCGCTTATTTCCAGCGCTCGCATTCAATGTCTACGGTGGTCTTGCCGTTGCTCATCATCACCACACCTTCTTGAACCGTGGCTTGTAGCTGCATGCTGCGCTCAGCCAGTTTGGCCAGGTCTTGCGACGCGCTGCTAGGAATGCGCCACACCTGCAGTGAGGTGGGCTTGATGAGTTTGTTTTGCATGTTCTTCCACCAGACATCGCCGGAGCTGGAGAACACATACAGCATCACTTGGTCGGCCTTGCTGCACGCTTTGAGTAGCGGCTTTTCTTCGGGCTGTCCCACTTCAATCCACAGGCGTTTGCGGCCCGTGAAATCGGTCAGCATCACATCGGGCTCGTCGGGGTCTGACAAGCCTGCGCCAAAGGCCAGTACGCCGTCGCCATTGCACACGTCTTGCAGTTGGTGCGCTTGCAGCGAGAGCGCGACCAAGCGCACCATCATGCGCTCGTCGGTCTCGCTGGGGTGACGCGCCAAGGTCAGCGCGTGATCGGCGTAGTAGCCGTGGTCGATGTCGGCGATTTGGACGTTCGCTTTGAAGATGGTGGATTTGATCGCCATCTGATTAAACGCGACGCGCCAGTTCGGCGGCTTTGCCCACGTAGCTGCCGGGCGTCATGGCCAGCAAGCGGTCTTTGTCGGCTTGCGGAATTTGCAGAGATGCAATCAAACCATGCAACGCCTCGGCGGTGACGGTTTTGCCGCGCGTGACTTCTTTGAGCTGCTCGTAAGCGCCTTGCACACCGTAGCGGCGCATGACAGTTTGAATGGGCTCGGCCAACACTTCCCACGCGGCGTCAAGGTCGGTAGCCAAAGCTTCTTCGTTGAGTTCGAGTTTGTTCAAGCCCACCATCATCGACTGATACGCCAAAGCGGTGTAGCCTAAGGCCACACCCATGTTGCGCAACACAGTGGAGTCGGTCAGATCACGTTGCCAACGGCTGATGGGCAACTTTTCGCTCAGGTGTTTGAGTACAGCGTTGGCCAAACCCAAGTTGCCTTCGGCATTTTCAAAGTCAATCGGATTGACTTTGTGCGGCATGGTGGACGAGCCGATTTCGCCAGCTTTCAAACGTTGTTTGAAGTAACCCAACGATACATAGCCCCACACGTCGCGTGACCAGTCAATCAGAATAGTGTTGGCACGAGCCACGGCGTCAAACAATTCCGCCATGTAGTCGTGGTGTTCGATTTGAATGCTGTAGGGCTGGAAGGTCAGACCTAGGCCCAAAGGCGCAGGCGTTTCCACCACTTTGCGGCTGAAGGCTTCCCAGTCAAAGTCAGGCCAAGCGCTCATGTGGGCGTTGTAGTTGCCCACGGCACCGTTCATCTTGGCCATGATGTGCACGCTCGCAATGCGCTCGCGCACTTGTCGAAGGCGCATCACCACGTTGGCCACTTCTTTGCCCACGGTGGTGGGGCTGGCGGTTTGGCCGTGTGTGCGGCTGAGCATGGGCACGTCGGCAAAGGCGTGTGCCATCTCGCGCAGCTTGGCAATCAGGCCATCGAGGCCGGGCAAGATCACCTCATCACGGCCAGCTTGCAGTTGCAAGGCGTGGCTGGTGTTGTTGATGTCTTCGCTGGTGCAGGCAAAGTGAACAAACTCAGCAGCTGCTTCGAGTTCGGCGTGACCTTTGAATTTTTTCTTGATCCAGTACTCCACGGCTTTCACATCGTGGTTGGTCACTTTCTCTTCGTCTTTGATGGCCAGCGCGTCTTCGGTGCTGAAGTGGGTGACCAAACTGATCAGATAGGTACGTGATTCGGCGCTCAAAGGTTTGAATTCGGCAAATCCTGCATCGCTCAAGGCAATGAACCACGCAATCTCCACTTGCACGCGGCGGTGCATATAGCCTTGTTCGCTCATCAAGGGGCGCAGGGCGGCGACTTTGCCAGCGTAGCGGCCGTCAAGTGGCGAGAGGGCGGTGACTTGGGAGATTGCTTGGGAAGTGTGGGTATTGCTCATGGTGCAATTTTAGGTCCTGGGCTCACGTGCCATGTATACGCAAGCCAGATAAACTACACATCCAATAAAACTGTGAAAACCTTATGAAACTGATTGGTTCCATCACCAGCCCCTATGTGCGCAAAGTACGCATCGTCATGGCCGAGAAGAAACTCGACTTTGATTTTGTGTCCGAGGACGTGTGGGCGGCAGACACCAACATCTCTGCATCCAACCCGCTTGGCAAAGTGCCCTGCTTGGTGATGGAGGGCGGCGAAGCGCTGTTTGATTCACGCGTCATCGTGGAATACGTGGACACACTCTCACCCGTGGGCAAACTCATTCCTGACCGTGGCCGTGAGCGTGCTGAGGTGAAAACGTGGGAAGCCTTGGCAGACGGCCTGTTGGACGCAGCCATTCTGGCTCGTCTCGAAGCCACCTGGCCAGGCCGCAAAGAGGGTGAACGCAGCCAAGCGTGGATTGACCGTCAACTCAAAAAAATTGACGACAGCTTGATTGCCATGGACCGAGCTTTGGCTGAGCGCAGCAACTGCGTGGGTATTCATTTGAGCTTGGCCGACATTGCCGTGGTCGTGGCTGTGGGGTATTTGGATTTCCGCTTTCCCACCATCGATTGGCGTGGCCAGCACCCTAATCTCGGCGCCTTGCACGAACGCTTGTCGCAGCGTCAAAGTTTCAAAGACACGCTGCCCAATTAAGAGCAGTTCGTTGCAAGCAAAAAGCCCTTCGAAGAAGGGCTTTTTTGTTTAGCCGCACGGGCTTGGCGGTCTTGTGAACAATGCGCGCTTAGCTGTTGGCGCGCTTTTTCAACCAACGCATCAAGCCACCCACCACGGGCAGCTTCTCGTACAACTCTTCGGCAGCATCCCAGTAGTCGCGGTGAACGGCAACGCGCCACACATCCGCTTCTTCGCGCAGCACAAAGTGTGTGGCTCCGCGAATGATTTGCGTTTTGCCGCCGTCTATGCGCGGCATGGCAAACAAGAAATCCCAAGTCACAAAACATTGTGTACCTTGCAGTACTTGGGTGGTGATCACAAAGCGCGGTGCATCCAGCGCTTTAAACATGTGGGCAAAGATGTGTTCAATTGCTGGCAAGCCTTGCACTTCGTTGAACGGATCTTTGAATTGGGCGTCGGCTGTGTAGAGTTCTGCCATGAGCGCCACATCCGCAGGCTGCAAATGCTCAAAGAAATGCACCACACGTTGCATGGCTGCTTCGGGTGTGTCGGGTGTTTGGATGTGCAAAGACATGTGTGACCTCACATCCCAGTGCCGCGTCGCACCAAGGCAAAGTACCAGCGGTAAGGCAACAGCCGCAGCAGCAACAACACGCGCGTGAACCGCTTGGGAAAATGAATGTGGAATTCGCCTTTGCGCCACCCTTTGAGAATTTCAGAAGCCGCCGTTTCAGGGGTGATGAGCGCCGGCATCGGAAAGTCGTTGTCTGCCACCAGCGGCGTTTCCACAAAGCCAGGGTTAATCAAGCTCACACCCACACCGTGCGTCGTCACGTCGTAATACAAAGCCTCGGCCAAGTTGATGAGTGCGGCTTTGGTGGGGCCATAAGCCAAACTCCGTGGCAAGCCACGAAAGCCCGCCACGCTAGAGATAAAGCTGATATGTCCCGAGCCTTGAGCCACCAATGTGGGCAGTACGGCATCGAGTACGCGCAGCGCGCCGGTGTAATTCACATCTAGATGGCGCAGCATCTCGCTCAGTGAATAGTCGGTCGCGCGCATGGCTTGGTAATAGCCTGCGCAGTACATCACCACTTCCAAGCCTTGTTGCGCTTGTACGTACTTGGCCGCTTCGGCCATGGCGGATGCATCGCTCACATCCAACACCACGGCTTGTGTGCCGGGGTGCGCGTCTACAAACTGTTGCAGCAACTCGGCCTTGCGTGCCGACACCACCACGCGTGCACCTGCCGCGTGCAGCGCTTTGGCGGTGGCCAAGCCGATGCCGCTGGACGCGCCAATCAGCCACACGCTGCGGCCTTGCCAATCGGTGATGGGCGGGTTGAGGGGTTTCAATAAGGACATATCAAGCGCGTCGTGTGAAAGACAAAGTGACATCACCCAAATGCACGCCCCATTTGCTCATGCGAGCTTTGTTGAGCATCACGCGGTCGTTCATCAAATACATCCAATCGTCCATGCTCACGTTCAGCACCCGACCATCCACGGGCAAGGCCAAGGTATAACCCCAGCGGAAGGTGTTGCCTCTGACTTGGCCCTCTGCGGTGCCCACCACATCGCCTGCAGTACCTTGGTAGCGGCCATCACCCAAATGCGTCAAGCGCCAGATGCGTTTTTCTCGTGTGCCATCGGAATACACAAAGTCTTCATCCAGCACACCTTGGTCACCTTGCCAACTGCAGTTCATCACCACGGTGAAGCGCTTGACCACTTTGCCTTGACGGTCGGTGAACACCCCCCATGCGTCGACCTGGCCTTGAAAGAAAGTGCGCAAGTCAAGGACTGGTTTTTCTTGGGCGTAATCGTCAATCACTGGGCCGGCACAGCCGGTCAAACCTACGGTGGCCAGCGCACCTGTTGCGGCTACGCCGCGGGTGATGAGGTGTCGTCTATTGAGCATGCTGTTTCTCCAGTTGGTGTGTGTGTGGCTCAAGGCTGGGCACCTGCCAAGAGTTGTTGTCGGAGTTTGCGTTGCGAAGTTTCGGGGGCTAACCAAATGCCTAAGAACCGTTGCGCGAATTCTGGGTCGCGCAGCTCGCCCAATAGGCGGTCTTGGTGCAGCAGTTGCATGCCTTTGTCGGGGCTGTAAATACCGGTGATGCGTTCACCTGCACGCACATTGGGAATGAGATTTTGCAGTGTGGCCGACCAGCTGCTTTGTTGGGTGTTATTCAGTGGGCGTTGGCCCTGTATCTCGTCCATCGAGCGTTGGGCAATGTCTGCGCCTTTGAAGTCGCGCAAATAGCGCAACTCAAGCACCAGCACTTGCTTGGCCCAATCCTCAGCGACAAACGGTGCGCTGGCCCAGAGGCTCGCGTCATACACCTCAAAGCCCCAATAGGTGAAGCGCTGTTGACCCACCAAACGCGGCGCGCGTGAGGCAGCAGCTGACGGTGGTTTGGCCTGCAACTGGTCACTGCTGGCTTGTGCCAGCGCCGCGTTGAACTGACCAACAACAGCGCTGGACAACAGGGCTGTTTGAAGCCCAAGCATCAATGCAGCGCGACGTGTGGTCATGGCTTGAGCAAGGTGAACTGAACCACGTCGGTGTTGTGCTGATCAAACGCAGCTTCGCAGTAAGCGAGGTAGAACTCCCAAATGCGAATGAAGCGTTCGTCAAAGCCCAGTTGCAACACCTGCGCTTTGTCCGCCATGAACTGGTGACGCCAGCGGCGCAGTGTTTCGGCGTAGTCCAAACCAAAGGCCAACTCGTCCACCACTTTCAGACCAGCGCGCTCAGCGTGTGCGCGGAATTCGCGTGGGCAAGGCAAGCAGCCGCCGGGGAAGATGTATTGCTGAATGAAGTCGGTGCTCTTTACGTAGCGGTCAAACAAGCTGTCGTCAATCACGATGGTTTGCACGCACGCTTTGCCGCCTGATTTGAGCAAGCGGGCTACGCTCGCAAAATAGGTGTCCCAATATTCTTGGCCCACGGCTTCCAGCATTTCGATGGAGCAAATCGCGTCATACGGGCCATCGTCAATGTCGCGGTAGTCTTGCAAGCGCAGGTTGCTGGTGTCAGCCAAGCCGAGTTTTTGCATGCGTTGGTTGGCAAAGGCCAGTTGCTCGTGGCTCAGGGTCACGCCACTCATGTGTGCGCCAAACTCTTTGCCGCCAAGTTCGGCCAAGGCGCCCCAACCGCAACCGATTTCCAAAATGCGGTCGCCCGCTTTGGCATCGACCATGCGTAGGGCCCGACGTACTTTGGCCGTTTGAGCTTCGGCCATGGGTTTGGTGTGATCTTTGTCAAACCAAGCCGACGAGTAGTTCATCGTCGGGTCTAGCCACAGCTCGTAAAACGCGTTGCCCAAGTCGTAGTGCGCGTGGATGTTCTTCTTGCTGTTGCTGCGCGTGTTGCGATGTAGCAGGTGGCGCACGCGGTAATACAAGCGGCCCAGCCAGCTACCAAAAATCAGTTCGTCCATGTCGCGGCGGTTGGCCACCAAGAGTTGCAGCAACTCCGATAAATTGTTGGTGGTCCATTCGCCTGCGATGTAGCTTTCGGCAAAGCCAATGTCACCCGACTTCAAGGCTTGCGTGAGCGGCGCATAGCTGTGCAAATGCAAGGTAGCGTTGAGCGCTTTGCCAGATGCAGGGGCTGAGCCAAATTGCTCGACACGGCCATCGGGCCACTGCACATGCAAGGTGCCATGTTGCAGGCGTTGCAGCAAGCTCAGCACGCGACGTGCGGCAGCGGGCATGGCTTCGGTCTGGGTGGTGCGGGTGGTGGAGGTCGTGCTATTCATGGGCGTGTCTCAACATCAACGGGTCACAAAATCTTGCGGGGGTGTGGGTTTGGTGAAAAACGGTACGCGCTTGAGCCATAGCTTCAAGGCTTGCCAGTGGATGCGTGCCACCACCATCAGCGTCATCAGCGGGTAGCCCCACAGGGCGTGGCGCAGCTCGTCGCGGGTGATGGTCTTGAGTTGGCCGCTCACGCTGGTTTCAATCAGCGGGCCATCTGCATCGTCATGGTCCACGCGGGCAACCGTGTGGTCGGGGGTGCGCATGAAGCGAAAACGGTAGTCGCCTTGCACTGCGCAAAACGGTGACACATGAAACACTTTGTCGGCGCGTTGCTCTACGCCGAACTGCGGGTGATCTAACAAATAGCAATGGCGCTCGCCAAAGGTGTTGTTCACTTCCACCACGATGGCACGTAAGCTGTTGTCTGCAGCGTGGCAATACCAAAAGCTCACGGGTTTGAAGGTGTAGCCCAGCACGCGTGGGTAGCAGTGCAGCCACACCTCGCCTTTAGCGTCGTTGATGCCTTCGCTGTGCAGCAACTCATCTAGCCAAGCCAGTGCGCCGCCTTCATTCACATTGCGGCCATCGCCGTGGTCCGCGTCATAAAAACTGATGGCGCCTGCACGGTTGATGGGCAATGTCGCATCACCTGTAACTTGAAGCGTGCGCATGGGCAGCATCAAAAAGAAAGTGCTGTAGTTGAACGCGTGAATGGTCGGACGCAAACGCGTGTGACGCACTTGGCCAAAACCAATCATGGCTTGCGGCTGAACGGCTGCCAATTCACCCGGCGAGAACGAACGCGCGGGATCGGTGGCGTTTGCAGTGTTTTGCATCATGCGTTGAGCATGCGCGATTTGGCCCACAAAGTCTGTGCGGCATCGCGCCCAGCCTTGAAACCGTCTTCATGGAAGCCGTAGCCCATCCACGCACCTGCAAACCAGGTGTGTTGCTGGCCTTGCAGCTGCGGCATCTGGCCTTGCGCTTGAATGGCGGGCAAGTCAAACACGGGGTGTGCGTAGTCGTATTCGCCAATGATGTGCGCTGGGTCAATCTCGTGCACAGGGTTGAGCGACACGATCACGTCTTGCGTGAACGGCAGCGGCTGCAACAGGTTGAGCCAGTAATGCAGACACACGCGGGTGGATTCTGTGTTGCTGTGTGCCGCGCGTTCGTAGTTCCATGCAGCCCATGCGAGTTTTTTTTGCGGCATCACCGAGGTGTCGGTGTGCAACACAGCGCGGTTGGGGTGGTAGCGAATGGCGCCCAAAGTTGCCACTTCTTGCGGCGTTGGTTCGGCCAGCATGGCCAGCGATTGGTCAGCGTGGGTGGCCAAGATCACTTGGTCAAACCGTTCAGAGCCGTTGTGCGTTTGCAGCGTCACGCTGTGGGCGTCGCGCTCGATCCGCAGCACGGGCGTGTTTAGACGTTTGTCTGGAATGCCCGCCAAAATTTTCTCAACATAGTGGCGTGCGCCACCCGCCACGGTGTACCACTGTGGGCGGTTATTGACTTGAATCAGACCGTGGTTGTGGCAAAACCGAATCATGGTGGCCACAGGAAACTTCAACATCTGGTCGGTGGGGCAGCTCCAAATGCAACCGAGCATGGGTAGCAAATACCAATCGCGAAAAGCGTCGCTGAATTTGTGCGAGAACAAAAAGCCGCTCAAAGGCTGAGCCAGTTCATGGTCTTGGTTACGCTCTGCCAGTTCGGTGGCCAAGGTGTTGAAGCGCATCACATCTCGCAGCATCATCAAGAAACTGGGTTTGAACAAATTGCTGCGTTGTGCAAAGACGGTGTTGAGGTTGGCCCCGTTCCACTCCAAAGCGCCCTTGCCATTTTTGTTGGGCACTTGCACCGAGAACGACATGTCTGATTTGACGGTGGCCACTTGCAGCTCTTCAAACAAAGCAATCAGCCCCGGATACGTGCGCTCGTTGTAAACCAAAAAGCCCGTGTCCACGCCGTGCGTTTGTATGCCGGTGGCGGTGGGCAAAGTCACGTCCACCGTGTGGGTGTGTCCGCCGAAATAGTCACCCGCTTCAAACAACGTGATGTCGGCTTTGCCTTGCAAATGGTGGGCGGCAGACAGGCCAGAAATGCCCGAGCCCACGATGGCGATGCGTGGCTTCATTGCACAGCACCTTTCACGGCCAATTGTTTTTCAATTTCTTGTACAAAGCTTTTGTCTTGTGGGCCGGTCATGCTGCTGAAACTCTTGATGTCTTTGCCGTCACGGCTGATGATGTATTTGTAAAAATTCCACTTGGGTGCTGTGCCTGTTTGCTCGGTCAGTTGTTTGAACAAAGGCAACGCGCCCGAGCCCTTCACCGTGGTTTTCACAAACATGGGGAACTTCACGCCAAATGTGTTTTCGCAAAAGTCGGCAATCTTGGCATTGCTCTCGGGCTCTTGAGAAAAGTCATTGCTGGGAAAGCCCAAGACCACCAAGCCACGGTCTTTGTATTTGGCGTGGAGGGCTTCTAAGCCTTTGTATTGTGAAGTGAAGCCGCAAAAGCTGGCCGTGTTTACCACCACCACGACATGGCCCGCGTACTGGCAAAGGTTTTGAGGCTTCTCGTCTTGCAGTCGATCCACGGTGTGCTGCAGCACGCGAGGGCAGCTGGCTGAGTTGCTTGCGCCTTCTGGTGCACTGTGCGCGGGGCTGAGGCCCAAAAACAGGCTTATAAATACGAATACAAAACGGTACATCACGGGAAAGCCCTTCTTCGAACGAGGGCCATCATGGCTTAATATTGAAAAGCTGTCTAGGACGTAACTATTCTCCACGTTGAAATACGGGGATTTCAATCGATGAACTCACGTGACACCCATTCGCAAATAACGCTGTCCATCGCGGCCGTCGAGCGCGACACGGGCATTGGTAAAGACACCTTGCGTGTCTGGGAGCGACGCTATGGTTTTCCGACACCCGGTCGTGATGCCAACGACGAGCGCACCTACCCCATGGTCCAAGTCGAGAAGCTACGCGTCATCAAACGCTTGATGGACCAAGGCCATCGCCCGGGGCGCATCGTGGCGCAATCGATGGACGCCTTGCAGCACTTGAGCCGAGGCGAAGCGTCTTTGCAGTCAAGCCAGTCTATGGGCGCGGTTCTAGAACGCGAAGATTTGAAGGCTTACATCAGGCTGCTGCAAGCCCAAGACGCTGAGGGCGTTCGCCGCGAACTGCTCAAGACCTTGTCGCAAGATGGACTGCAACGATTTGTGACAGATGTGATCGCGCCACTCACGGCCATGGTGGGTGAAGCTTGGGCGCGTGGCGATTTAGCGATTCACGAAGAGCACCTCTACACCGAATGCGTCAGCACGCTGATGCGCCAAGCCATTTCAGCCATACCCAAACCCGCTCAAGGTGGTGATCCTTCTGTGCTGTTGACCACCTTCCCACAAGAATCGCACGGCTTGGGTCTGTTGATGGTTGAGAGTTTGCTCACATTGCAGGGCTGTCGTTGTGTGTCGTTAGGCACGCAAACACCGCTGCGTGACATTGCCCAAGCGGCCATCGCGCATGGTGCCGATGTGGTGGCCTTGAGCTTCAGCGTCAACATGAATGCCAACCATGTGGTGGACGGTTTGAGTGAGTTGAATTTGCTGTTGCCATCGTCGATCGAAGTTTGGGCGGGGGGCGGTGCGCCAGCCCTGCGCCGCCGTCAAATTGATCGCGTGTTGGTCCTGCACGACCTTGTTTCAATTTCAGAAGCCATCAAGCGCTGGCGCGAGCAAAAAACCAAGTCGCAAAGCCAAGGCGCTGCGGGACTCCAGCGCTGATGTTGGGCGGGTGCAGCCTAGAATTGCTGCATCATGACCGACACCACTTTGCTGCCTCCCGCTTTTCTCTCCAAACTGTCTTCACGCCAAGACGCGGTGCAACGCGTCGCCGCCTTGCGGACTCAGGGCCCGGTGGTGTTTACCAATGGTGTGTTTGATGTGCTGCATCGCGGACATGCGTCTTACTTGGCACAAGCCCGCAGCGTGGGCGGCAGTTTGGTAGTGGCCTTGAACAGTGATGCATCTGCTCGCCGCTTGGGCAAGGGCCCAGACCGTCCTTTGAACAACGAGTTAGACCGTGCAGCCCTGATGGCCGCTTTAGAGTCGGTGAGTTTGGTGACCTGGTTTGATGAAGACACGCCCCTAGAGCTGATCACCGAGTTGCGCCCCGACGTGTTGGTCAAAGGTGGCGACTACGACATGAGCAAACTCGCCGAGACCCAAGTGGTGTTGGCCTATGGTGGTCGCGCCCAAGCAATTCCGTTTGTCGATGGTTACTCGACCACAGCGTTGGTCAAAAAAATTCGTCAAGGCTAATTGCCGAACACCGCTTGCCACAGCGACTGAATGGCTGCACATTCTTTTTCGAGCTCAGTTGTTGGCACTTGCGTCGGTTGCTCATCTAAGCGTGCACGGTGTTGCACGCGTCGCAGTTCACGGTAGGCGCTGCCTGCCGCCTCGCCCACGCGTGCAGGTAACAAGCCCGCTTTTTCAGCGCTCAGCAGCAAAGCAATGTTGCCAACGTTGGCCAAGAGCGTGGGGTGTTGCTGTGCATGGGCCAGCACCAAATATTGCACCGCAAATTCCACATCCACCATGCCACCGGCGCTGTGTTTGACGTCAAACAGATCAGGCTTCACAGGGTGAGCCGCGCGCATCTTGTCGCGCATGGCGACAATTTCTTGTCGCAATGCAGCCACATCGCGCTTGGCGTTGATGACGCTGGCACGCACCGTGTCAAATCGCGCTTTGAGTTCGGGGGCGCCTAGACAAAAACGTGCGCGCGTCATGGCTTGGTGTTCCCAAGTCCATGCGGTGTTGTCGCCGCGCTGGCTTTGGTAGTCGGCATAAGCATCGAAGGTTGAGACCAAGAGGCCCGAGTTGCCGTTGGGTCGCAGCGCGGTGTCGATTTCATACAAATCACCATCGCCCGTTTTAACGGTCAGCCAGTTGATGAGCTTGCGCACATAGGCGGCGTAGATTTCACCCGCGCGTTCGTGCGCGTCTTCGTACACAAACACAATGTCGAGGTCGCTGCCGTAGCCCAGCTCTTTGCCACCCAGCTTGCCGTAGGCGAGGATGGCAAACTGCGGTTCGTCGCGGTGGCGTTGCTTGAAGTGTTGCCATACCCAACGGCTGGTGATTTTGAGCAGGCTGTCAGCCAAGGCACTTAAATCATCCGCCACTTGCTCCACCGTGATGCGGCCTTCCACGTCGCGCGCCAAGGTGCGAAACACCTCGGCATGGTGCGCACGACGCAGCAAGTTGAGCAGCGTTTCTTCATCGGCTTGGCCGGTGGATTGCAGCGAGGCCAAGCGGCGTTCTAGTTCTTGTTCAAACTCTTGCGGCACAAAGCGTTCAGCCAATAAAGCTTCACCCGCCAGCTCATCAATCACGCCGGGGTGTTGCTGCAAATACTTGGCAGGCCAGCGGGCTAACCCCAGCAATCGCATGAGTTGTTCATGCACACGCGGGCGCTCGATCAACAAGGCCAAATAACTCTCGCGGCGCAGCAGCGGCTCCATCCAATCGCTCCAGCGCACAGCGGCTTCTTCGGTGGTGCGGCCATCTGCGATCCACGCGTTGGTGCGTTGCAAAAGTTTGAGTAAGCGTTGCACGCTGTCGTCGCGCAGGGCGCGGATGCGTGGCTGTTCGCACCAGTGCGTCACGCGCTCGCGCAGGCGGGGGTTCAAGTCGGGCAGCAAAGAGGCCAGGTCGACATAGTCGTTCTTGGGTGTGCAGCCCTTGCAGTCACCGTTGCTGTTGTGCTGGCTGTTGGGTTCGGCTTTGTCGCCCAAGCCCAGCAAGCGGTCAAATTCGTAGGCCACCAGTTCTCTGTGGGCATCGAGTTGGCTCAGGAAATCGCTGCTGTCGCCAAAGCCCAAGGTCAGCGCCATCCAATTTAGGTCGTCGTCGTTGGTGGGCAACACATGAGTTTGTTGGTCGTCCAAGTACTGAATGCGGTGTTCAACTTGGCGCAAAAACACATAGGCTTTGGCCAATGCATCGGCCGTGGCGGCGGGCATGAGGTTGGCTTGGCTCAAGCGTTCTAAGGCGGCCAAGGTGGGCCGAGTGCGCAGCTCTGGAAAGTGCCCCCCGCGCACCACTTGCAGCAGCTGCACTGTGAATTCAATTTCACGAATGCCACCGCGCGACAGCTTCACATCGTTGGCACGTTCAGGCCGGCCTGCACTTTGGGTGATGGCATGCTTGCGAATTTGCTGGTGCAGACCGCGCAAGGACTCGAACACGCTGTAGTCCAAATAGCGGCGAAACACAAAAGGCAGCACGGTGTCTCGTAGTTCATGCGCGTTGGCTTTGGCGCTGAATGGGGCGACCACACGGCTTTTGAGCCACGCAAAGCGCTCCCACTCGCGTCCCTGTACCAAGAAATACTCTTCCAGCGATTGGCGCGACACCACGCTCGGGCCCGAGTTGCCATTGGGGCGCAGTGCCAAATCCATGCGAAACACAAAGCCGTGGTCGGTGCTGTCGCCGATCAAGGCGTAAATCAGTTTGACGGCCTTGGCAAAGTAGTCGTGGTTGCTGATGCGCCCACGACCATCTGGCAAGCCCGTGGTTTCGCCGTCTTCGTCGTACACATAAATCAGATCGATGTCGCTCGACACATTGAGTTCGCGAGCGCCAAACTTGCCCATGCCAATGATCCACAACACCGCGCGTTCGCCACTGGGCGTGGTGGGCGAGCCGAAGGTGGCGTCGAGCTGCGCTTGGGCTTCATGAAACGCAATGTCGAGGGTGAACTCACCCAGCTTGGTCACAGCGCGTGTGACGACATCAAGGCTGGCACCTTGTTCACAGTCCAGCACCACCAAGCGTTCCATTACCAGCTGACGCAGGATGCGCAGGGCGTCAGCACAGCTGTGGGTTCGCCGCAGTGCATCAAAACAAGCTTGCATCGTGGCCAACACGGGGGCCCCTTCGGGCAGCAAATGCAGCTCATTCGCATAGCGTCTGCGTAAACGCTGGACGAAGCGCGAATAAGTACTCAAATTAGGCAGAGAGGAGGGGATAATTCCGGTCACGTTGCTAGCACCATGAAACATTTGTCTGACTCTGTAAATCCCACCCCGGACAGTTTGGAACTTGATTTGAAAAACAAATCAGTTTGGCGTCGTGCGCTCAATTGGGCGCTGGGCTTGGTGGTGTTTGCTTGGGTGGTTGTGTTGCTGGCTTGGAGCGCGTTGCACATTTTCATTGTGCCGCGAATTGGCGATCACCGTGAGGTGCTGCAACAACAAGCCACACGCGCTTTGGGTGTTCGTATAGAGATTGGCGGCATCAATGCCCAGGGTGGTTGGCTGGTGCCTTGGTTTGAACTCACGGACATTCAGCTGTATGACCGCGAAGGTCGCGAGGCGCTCAAGCTGCCACGCGTGCTGGCCGCCGTGTCGCCACGATCTGTGTTGCTCGGTCAGTTTGAGCAGCTCGACATTGAGCAGCCCGAGTTGGAAATTCGCCGCGATGCCAACGGTCATGTGTGGGTGGCCGGTTTGGACACCAGCGTGGCAGGCGACGGCAGTGGCGCAGATTGGTTTTTCTCGCAGCCCGAGTTTGTGGTGCGCGGTGGCTTGATTCACTGGCGTGACGAGGGCCGCTCAAGCGCATTGCAGGCCAGCGCACCTGTTTTGAGCCTGCAAGGTGTGGACGTTTCCATCCAAAACCAATGGTTCCAACATGAGGTGCGGGCTGAATTCACACCACCCGAGGTCTTGGGTCAGCGCGTGTCTGTGCGTGGCAAGTTTTATCAGCCGCCATGGCGACGTGCGGGCGACACCACGCAATGGTCGGGCGAGTTGTTTACCGAGTTGCCCCATGTGAATCTCGCGACCTTGCGGCAATGGGTGGCGATGGATAAGGGCTTGTCGCTGCAAGAGGGGCGGGGTGCCATACGTTTGTGGGCCGATGTGAAAAAAGGCGAGCCCGTGGGCGTGACCGCCGATGTGGCCTTGGATGCGGTCGATGCCCGCTTAGGAGCCAACCTGCAGCCTTTGGCTTTGCGTCGTGTGCATGGCCGCATTGGTGCGCAGTGGCAAAACAGTGAGGTTGAAATCAGTAGCCAAGATTTGGTGTTCGATACCCAAGAGGGCGAGCGTTGGCCAGGTGGCGTGTTGCGCCTGAGCTGGCGCGGTGACGCGTTTGACGCGGGCACTCTGAATGTCGATCGTTTGGATTTGGAAGCTTTGGCACAACTCAGTCAACGTTTGCCATTGCCCGAAGCCTTGCGTGCCGTCTTGTCACGCGTGCAACCGCAAGGTCAAGTCAACCAGCTCAAAGCCACATGGCAAAAGAACAAAGACAATGCATTGAACTACACCGCCAAGGGCCAAGTGCGGCAGCTGTCCATGTTGCGCGATGCTTTGCCAAGCAGCCCCTTAGTCAACGTGCCCGGCATGCAAGCTGCGCAGTTGGAATTTGACTTGACGCAAAAAGGCGGCAAAGCGCATGTGAGCATTCTCAATGGCAGCTTAACCTTGCCCGTTGGTTTGGACGAACCACGCATTGCCCTCGATGAAGCATCTGCACAACTCGCATGGCAACACAAAGGCGACGAGGTGGCGGTGCAGTTCACCCAAGGTCGCGTGGCCAACGCTGACGTAGCTGGAGAATTCAATGGCAATTGGAAAACCGGCGAGTCCAACGCGCGCTTGCCTGGCGTGTTGGATTTAACAGCCACCCTTGGCCGAGCTAAGGTGGCGCAAGTGCATCGTTACTTGCCCAACACCCTGCCTGCCAGTGTGCGCAGTTATGTGCGAGATGCTGTGCAAGCGGGTGACGCCAGCCATGTGACGATGCGCCTGCGCGGCAATTTAAGTGATATGCCGTTTGACAACCCCAAGCTCGGCGAGTTCCGCATCGTGGCGCAACTGGCACAAGGTCAGTATGCCTACGTGCCTCCTGCGGCACCTAAGACTAAAACGGCTTTAACACCCGCATGGCCTCCCTTGACCGATGTGAATGGTGAGTTGGTGTTTGACCGCAGCACGTTGCGATTCAAGGGCAGTACGCAACTGGCCGGAGCTCCGCAAGTGACATGGCAAAAAGTGGCGGTCAACATTCCCAAACTCAACCAGCCCGTGGTCGGCGTGACGGGTGAGGCCCTTGGCCCTGTGGCGCAGGTGTTGGATGTGATTGCCAAATCTGCTCTCAACGATTTAACTGGCACGGTGTTGGCGAAAAGCCAAGCCACGGGTGACGCTAATTTCAAATTGGCTTTGACTTTACCTATTGACCAGTTAGACAAATCCAAGGTGCAAGGCAGTGTCGTGTTTGCCGGCAATGCTTTGCAAATCATTCCGGGCACGCCCGTGCTCAACCGTGCACGCGGGACCTTGCAGTTCAGCGAGCAGGGCTTTCAGCTCAAGGCGGTGCAGGCGCAGTTGCTGGGCGGCGATGCCACACTCGATGGCGGCTTGTCGTTTGTGGCGAGTGAAGGCCAATCACCTTTGCAACTCAAAATTCGCGGCGACTTGACGGCCGAGGGTTTGCGTCAAGCACACGAGCTTGGGTTTGTCTCGCGCTTGGCCCAACGCGCCACAGGCAAATCTGCGTACAGCGCGAATTTAGGTTTGCGTCGTGGCGTGCCAGAGTTGTTGATCACCAGTGACCTCAAAGGCATGGCGTTGACCTTGCCGGCACCTTTGAATAAACCAGCCGCCACATTGATGCCATTGCGCATCGAGACGCACCTCACGCGTGAATCGGTGCAACCCAAGTCTCGCGTGTTGCAAGACCAAATCAGTGTCAGCTTAGATCGCGCGATGTCGGCAACTTATGTGCGTGACATCAGCACAGCTCGCACACGTGTGTTGCGAGGTGGCATTGCCGTTGGGCAGTCCGTCATTGATGCCGCGCCCATGCGTGACAACGCGGTGAGTTTGAACTTGCAGCTGCCCTCCTTAGATCTAGATGCATGGAATGCGGCATTGACCCAATTCACGGGCATCTCACCGATCAGGCGCAAAAAGACAGTGGGCTCTGTGATCGGCACTGAGGCTCCGGCGGACGATGCGCAAGACTATTTGCCGGCTTTTGCCGCTTTGCGCGCAGAGCAAATCAAGGTCTCTGATCGTTTGATTCATAAAGTCGTCGTGGGAGGCACACGTCAGGGAGACTTGTGGCGCTTGAACATCAGTGCGGATGAGCTCAACGGTTCGGCTGAGGTTCGCCCAGCCAATGGCAACGTGCCTGCGCAGTTGTATGTGCGTCTGGCTTATTTGAATATTCCACCGAGCCTCGTGCCGGATGTTGAGCGCTTGCTGACAGACCAGCCGAGCAGCATCCCCTCTCTAGACATCGTGGTCGATGACTTGAATTTGCGAGGTAAAAAATTAGGGCGCTTGGAAATTGAAGCCATCAACCGCGTGGGCACCAATGCTGTCCGCGAATGGCGTTTGAACAAGCTCAACGTAACCTTGCCCGAGGCAACTCTGAAAGCCAATGGGCATTGGGCGGCAGAGGGGCCCCAATTGCGCCGCACGGAGTTGAGCTTTGTGCTGACCATTCGCGACAGTGGCAATTTGCTGACGCGCCTAGGCACACCCGATGCCATTCGCCAAGGCGAAGGCCGACTTGAGGGGCAATTGTCTTGGCAAGGTTCGCCCATCACGTTGGACTACGCCAGCATGAGTGGCAAGATGAATTTGGCCATTGAAAAAGGCCAGTTCTTGAAAACAGAACCTGGTGCCGCACGTTTGTTGGGCGTGCTCAATTTGCAAGCGTTGCCGCGTCGCTTGACACTGGATTTCAGTGACTTGTTCAGCGATGGTTTTGCCTTTGACTTTGTGCGTGGCGATGTGCGCATTGAGCAAGGTGTTGCGTCGACCAACAACTTGCAAATGAAAGGCGTGGTGGCGGGTGCCTTGATTGAAGGCAGTGCAGACTTGGTGCATGAAACCCAAAAACTCAAAGTGGTGGTCGTACCAGAAATCAATGCGGGCACCGCATCGCTCTACGTGGCCACCATCAACCCGGTGATTGGCCTGACCACGTATTTGGCGCAAATGATTTTGAGCAAACCCTTGGTACGTGCGGGCACCAGCGAATTTCTTGTCGATGGCACGTGGGCCAACCCACGGGTGACCAAGGTCGACTGATGTTGTTTAGCGTGACGCCTCGCACACGTCGCCGTGTCCTGTGGGCGGCGCTGGTTGTTCTGGTGGTGTCCATGCTCAGCACCTTGGTGTGGCTGGCGGGTCGCTATGAGGTGACCCAAGTGCAGAGCCGCCTCGACCGCGATGCCGCTGATGCAGTGAGCGACATTCGCACTGCGCTTACCCGCAATGTGCAAAGTTTGCAGGCTTTGCAATATGCCAATCACACGACTGCGCCGTGGTCTCAAGAGGCGGTCACCATGCTGCGCGAGCACCGCGAGTGGCTGCGCTTGGAGTTGCGTGACGCAGAGCTTCGCTTGATCCACAGTGTGGACACTCCGTTTCGCGCCCCTGCGTTCAACCGTTTTGGCCGTGAGGCCAACCAGCCTGAGGTGGTCCAAGCCTGTGGTGTGGCGCGTCGCCAGAGTGGCCCCGGTTATGGTGCGAGCACCTATGTGCCGCAAGCCGATGGCTTGGGCTTGGAAATCATGGATTTGTGTTTGCCCGTCATCACCGATGGCGTGTTAACCGGCTACACCATCGCCACGTACTCCTTGAATGAAATCTTGGTCAACATGGTGAGCCAGCAACTCACCCGCAGCCAAGAGGTGTCGTTTACTGAATCAGACGGGACGCGATTGGCCATGCATGGCACGGCTCGCCGCGGTTCGCGCGTGTTCATCGCCAAGCAGCTGTTGGATTTGCCTGGCCACACCATGGTGTTGCGTATGGACAGCTGGCGCGGTGCGCCTGATTTATTTCCCAATGTGCTGACGGCGTTGGTCATGGCCATGGCGATTGCCTTGGTCGCCGTGCTGGTCATGTTGGCGCGAGACATGCGCAGACGCCAGCGCGTCGAGCTCGATCTGGCTGACGCTTTGGCATTTCGCAAAGCGATGGAAGACTCGCTCGTCACAGGCCTGCGTGCGCGTGACAACGAAGGTCGCATCACTTATGTGAACCCCGCGTTTTGTGAAATGGTGGGGTTCGAAGCGCAAGAGTTGATTGGCAAAAGTATTCCCGCACCCTATTGGCCGCCTGAGATGGTGGACGAATACGGCCAACGTCAAGCCTTGCGTTTGGCAGGCAATGCGCCGCCGCGTGAGGGCGCAGAGTCGGTGTTCATGCGCAAAAATGGCGAGCGTTTTCCTGTGATGATTTTTGAAGCCCCGCTCATCAATGCGCTGGGCGAGCAAACCGGTTGGATGGGCGCGGTTTTGGATGTGAGCGAGCAGCGTCGCGTTGAAGAAGTGTCACGTGCCAGCCAAGAGCGCTTGCAAGCCACCGCACGTTTGGCCACGGTGGGTGAGATGGCGTCGCTCTTGAGCCACGAGTTAAACCAACCGCTTGCTGCGATTTCAAGTTACGCCACAGGCAGCATGAACTTGTTGCAAGAGGCCTCTGTCAAAGACCCGCAATTGGCTGAGACTTTGAGCAGCGCCATTCAGCGCATTGGTCAGCAGGCTGAGCGTGCAGGCAAGGTCATCAAAAGCGTGCACGACTTTGTGCGTCGCCGTGACCAAGCACGCGAGGCCGTTACTCCCCGCGCTTTGCTGGACGATGTGATGCCCTTGGTCATCTTGCAAGCCCGCAAGTTGGGTGTGCGCGTGGTGGTGAACTGCCCGCCTGATTTGCCTGCGGTGCTGTGTGACCGCACGATGGTCGAACAAGTGTTGTTGAACTTGGCGCGTAACGGCATGCAAGCCATGGCCGATGACACCCCGCATAAAGTGTTGACCTTAGCGGTGCGCCCCGCTGCTTCTAATGCCACCAACCGCTGGTTGGAATTTTTGGTGGCCGATTTGGGTCATGGCATTCCCGAGGGCGTAGCCGAAAAACTCTTCACACCGTTTTTCACCACCAAGCAAGAAGGCATGGGCTTGGGCCTGAGTTTGTGTCGCACCGTGGTGGAGCAACATGGTGGTTTGTTGAGCCTTCAGCCCAATATTCCGCGTGGCACAGTGTTCTGTTTTACCCTGCCACAATCGTAAACTGAGGCCTGATACATGCAACCCACAGAAGACGCTTTGGTATTTATTGTTGACGACGACGCTGGCGTGCGCGAAGCGTTGGCGTGGCTGCTGCGCTCGCGTCGTTTGCCCAGCCAATCGTTTGACAGTGCTGACGCCCTTGTTGAGTACTTGAACGCCTCGACTGACGCATGGCAGCCCACACAGCCTGGCTGCTTGCTGCTCGATGTGCGCATGCCCGGCATGAGCGGCTTGGCTCTGTTTGAGCAACTCATCGAGCGCCAACTGCTAGATGTGCTGCCTGTGATCTTTTTGACGGGTCATGCCGATGTGCCCACGGCGGTGGACTCGGTCAAGCGTGGCGCGTTTGATTTTTGTGAAAAACCGTTTTCAGACAACGCGCTGGTCGACCGCATCGAGCAAGCCTTGGCACGTTCGGAACAAACCCTGCAAGCCCTGCGCAGCAAACAAAGTTTGCAACACAATTTGGCCGATCTCACCGAGCGTGAACGCGACGTGATGCATTTGGTGGTGGAAGGCCTGCCTAACAAACTCATTGCAGATCAGCTCGACATCAGTGTGCGCACGGTGGAAGTGCACCGTGCACGCGTGTTTGACAAGATGAATGTGAAGTCAGCTGTGGAGCTGGCCAATTTGCTGCGCGGCGAATGATGCACAGCTTGGCACGATGGGCAAAGGCGCTGGTCGTCACCAGCGTGGTGGTTGTGTTGGTGGGCTGCGGCACAACGCGCCGCGCACCCGTGATCGAACAAACTCGCCCTTCCCCCGCAGCTCGCGCCCCCACTGATGCACCGCGTGCCACTGGCAGCTTGGCCGGCACACCAGGCACGCCCAACCCGCAACAAAGTTATCGCAGCCGCTGGGTGGCCACATCGTGGAGCGATGTGCCGGGCTGGCAAAATGACCAACTGCAAGACGCGTGGAATGCGTGGCTGCAAAACTGCGAGCGCCCCGGCCCCTTGTTTGCCCCGCTGTGCAAAGACGTGCGTCAACTCATGTTGGGCAGCGACGATGATCGCCGCCTTTGGATGATGGCAAATTTGCAGCCCTATCGCGTCGAGTCACTCGATGGCGCCGCGGATGGTTTGCTGACCAGCTATTACGAGCCTTTGTTTGACGCGTCAGCGCAAATGCGCCCCGGCTTTGAAGCGCCTTTGTATTCACCGCCTGAGGGCTTGGCTGAGGCGCGACGCGCAGGCCGTCCGTGGTTTAGCCGTCAAGAGATTGATACCCACCCCCAAGCCCGTGACGCACTGCGTGGCCGCGAAGTGGCGTATCTGGCAGACCCCATCGACGCTTTGGTGTTGCACATCCAAGGTTCAGGCCGTGTGCGCATTGCCAACCCCGATGGCACCACGCGCGTGGTGCGTTTGGCCTTTGCGGGCTCGAACGAACAGCCTTATCAGAGCGTGGGTCGTTGGTTGTTAGACCGTGGCTTGATCAAAGATGCGTCGTGGCAAGGCATCAAGGCGTGGATTGTCAGCACGCAGCAAAGCAACCCACGCTTGGTGCAAGAGATGTTGTGGAGCAACCCGCGCTATGTGTTCTTCCGCGAAGAAGCACGCAACCCTGCCGATGCAGACCTCGGGCCAAGAGGCGCACAAGGCGTGCCGCTCACGGCAGGTCGGTCCATCGCAGTCGATAAAGATTCCATTCCCTATGGCACCCCAGTGTGGTTGGCCACAGCAGGACCCAATGGCAGTTTGCAACGCTTGGTGTTTGCGCAAGACACGGGCAGCGCCATCGTGGGTGCTGTGCGGGCGGATTATTTCGCCGGTACAGGCCCGCAGGCGGGGGAGTTTGCAGGCCGCATGAAACAGGGCTTGCGCTTGTGGGTGTTGTGGCCCAAGTAATGCAATGAGTATCAAACAGTTCAATGGCGAGTGGGTGTGTCAGCAAGACCGTGTGCTGTTTCGCTTCAACACCAGTGAAGACCAAGAGTTCAGCTTTTGGCTCACGCGCTATGTGCTCAAAGGTTTGCTGCAAGGTGCGCAACAGTTGACGGTGCAAGCGCTGGCGCAAGTGCACCCGCCGCAAGTGGCGCAAGTCATGCAATCGTTTCAGCAAGAGTCTGTGACGCAACAACTCAATTTTCAAGAAACCTTCCAAGCCGCCAAAGAAAAGCCCATGGGTGATGCCCCCTTGTTGGTGACGGGCTTGATGCTCAATCAAACAGGCGAGGTGGTCACCCTTAAGTTTGATTTGGAGTCTGGCAAGTCGGTGCAAGTGCAAATGAATCCATCCGTACTCCATGTGATGTTGGCGTTGCTCGACAAGCTGCAAGGCATTGCCCAGTGGCACGTGGGTCTTGAGCCCGACGTGGCCGCGGATGCCAGCAGCGCCCCCGTGAATCCCCCGCCTTTGATGCACTGATTGCGGGAAGACCATGACCCCTCAGTGTCATGGGCGACACCACAGGCACACATCTCGCCCTAAACTTTGGCATAGCACGCCATTGATTGGAGCAAGCCATGAACGCCCCCCTGCCCGATTCCCTGCGCCGCGCACTCGAGACTGTGACGCTGGACGACAAATACAGCCTCGATACGGGCCGCGCTTTCATGAGCGGCGTGCAAGCGCTGGTCAAGCTGCCCATGTTGCAGCGCCAACGCGATGCCTTGCAAGGCAAAAATACAGCAGGCTTCATCAGTGGTTATCGCGGCTCACCGCTCGGCACCTATGACCAATCTTTGTGGAAAGCCAAGCCTTACTTAGAAGCGCAAAACATCGTCTTTCAACCGGGTGTGAATGAGGAGCTGGCTGCCACTGCACTGTGGGGCACTCAGCAGTTGGGTTTTGCGCCGCAGGGCAGCAACAAGTTTGATGGCGTGTTTGGTATTTGGTATGGCAAGGGTCCAGGTGTGGACCGTTGCTCGGATGTGTTCAAGCACGCCAACATGGCGGGTACCACGCCTTGGGGCGGCGTGCTGGCCATCGCGGGTGACGACCATGTGGCCAAAAGCTCCACGGCGGTTCACCAAAGCGACCACATCTTCAAAGCCTGCGGCACGCCCGTGTTCTTTCCTAGTAACGTGCAAGAAATTTTAGACTTGGGTTTGCACGCCATCGCTATGAGTCGTTTCAGCGGCGTGTGGTCGGGCATGAAGACGATTCAAGAAATTGTGGAGTCCAGCTCCACCGCAGTGATCGACCCACAGCGCGTGAACATCGTCATTCCTGAGTTTGAAATGCCTGCAGGCGGCTTGCACATCCGCTGGCCCGACACGGCACTAGAGCAAGAGGCCCGTTTGTTTGATTACAAGTGGTACGCCGCACTCGCCTATGTGCGCGCCAACCGTTTGAACCACAACGTTATTGAGGGACCGAACGATCGGCTGGGTTTGATTGCGAGCGGCAAAGCCTTCAACGACACACGCCAAGCGTTGCTTGATTTGGGTTTGGACGATGACACCTGTCGCCGCCTTGGTATTCGCTTGCACAAGGTGGCCGTGGTGTGGCCGTTAGACGCGCAGCTCACGCGCGACTTCGCCACGGGCTTGCAAGAAATTTTGGTGATCGAAGAAAAGCGCCAAGTCATTGAGTACCAACTCAAGGAAGAGCTATACAACTGGCGTGCCGATGTGCGTCCCAACGTGCTGGGCAAGTTCAACGAAATTGACGATGATGGCAAACAAGGTCCCTTTGGTGGCGGCGGTGGCGAATGGTCCATGCCCAACCCTAGCGCCAACACCTTGTTGCGTGCCAATGCCGATCTGAACCCTGCGCTCATTGCCAAAGCCATTGCACAGCGCGTGCTCAGACTCGGTGTGGATGCCGACACCACCGCACGCATCAACGCGCAGTTGGCCATCCTGAGCGCCAAAGAAACGCAGTTGCAAACCGTCACGCTCAAGGCGGACCGCATGCCATGGTTTTGCTCAGGGTGCCCGCACAACACCTCGACCAAAGTGCCCGAAGGCTCGCGTGCGATGGCGGGCATTGGCTGCCACTTCATGGTGTTGTGGATGGACCGCAGCACCAGTGGCTTCACGCAAATGGGCGGCGAGGGTGTGCCGTGGGTGGGCCAACAGCCGTTTGTGAATGACCAACACATCTTCGCCAACTTGGGCGACGGCACGTATTTCCACAGCGGCATTTTGGCGATTCGCCAGAGCATTGCAGCGGGCGTGAACATCACCTACAAGCTGCTATACAACGATGCGGTGGCCATGACCGGTGGCCAACCTGTGGGCGAACGTCCTGAGGGTCATAGCGTTTTGCAAATTGCACAAAGCATGAAAGCCGAAGGCGCGCAACGCATCACCGTGGTGACGGACGAGCCTGAGAAATACGAAGGTGCAGGCTTGGTCGACGGCGTGGCGGTGTTTCATCGCGACGAGTTAGACCGTATCCAACGTGAGATGCGCGAGATCAAAGGTTGCACTGTCATCATCTATGACCAAACCTGTGCCACCGAAAAACGCCGCCGCCGCAAACGCGGCACTATGGCTGATCCTGCCACGCGCGTGCTCATCAACGAGCTGGTGTGCGAAGGCTGTGGCGACTGCGGTGTGCAAAGCAACTGCATGAGCGTAGAGCCACTCGAAACAGAATTTGGCCGCAAACGCACCATCAACCAAAGCACGTGCAACAAAGACATCAGCTGCGTCAAAGGTTTTTGCCCAAGCTTCGTCACCATCGAAGGTGGCAGCCTCAAGAAAAAAGCCAAAGGCGTCTCGCGCATCGCGTTGCCCGCGCTTGAATTGCCACACCCCACATTGCCCGACACCACGCAAGCGTGGGGCATGGTGGTGGCTGGTGTGGGTGGAACAGGCGTCATCACCATTGGCCAGTTGTTGGGCATGGCTGCGCACATCGAAGGCAAAGGCATCGTCACGCAAGACGCGGCGGGCTTGGCCCAAAAAGGCGGCAGCACATGGAGCCATGTGCTCATTGCCAACCACCAAGATGACATTCGCACCACGCGAGTGGGCGTGGCTGCAGCAGACCTCGTCATTGGCTGCGACCCCATCGTGGTGGCTGGCAAAGAAACTTTGCAACGTATGCGTGCAGGCCGCACCTATGTGGCGTTGAATGCGCATAGCGCACCCACGGCCGCGTTTGTGCGTAACGCCAATTGGCAAAACCCGGGCGATGAATGTGTGGCCACCATCGCCAATGCCGTGGGCGTTGATGGTGTGAGCGCCTTTGATGCTAACCGTGTGGCCACCCAAGTGTTGGGTGACAGCATTTTTGTAAACCCCATGATCTTGGGCTTTGCTTGGCAAAAAGGCTGGGTACCTCTGGGCTTTGAAGCCTTGATGCGCGCCATGGAGCTCAACGACATGGCCGTGGCACAAAACAAATCCGCGTTTGAGTGGGGCCGCCATTGCGCGGTGCACTGGAACGAGGTGCAAGCCGTGCTTGCACCGGCACAAGCGGTGCAGTTCCACAAACCCGAAGGCGTGGATGCGCTCATCGACAAACGTGTGGCCTTCCTCACCGATTACCAAAACGCAGCCTATGCCAACCGCTACCGTTCAGTGGTGGCGCGTGTGCGCGCCGCAGAAGCAGCGTTGAATAAAACCACGCTCACCGAAGCAGTGGCCCGCAATCTGTTCAAGCTCATGGCCTACAAGGATGAGTACGAGGTGGCGCGTTTGCACACCGACACCGCCTTCTTGCAAAAGATCGATGGCATGTTCGAAGGCAACTTCACGCTCAACTACCACTTGGCTCCGCCGCTCATTGCCAAGACCAACGCCAAAGGCGAGTTGCAAAAGCAAAAGTTTGGGCCGCTCATGCTCTGCGGCTTCAAGCTGCTCAAACACTTGAAGGTGCTCAGAGGCACGCCACTGGATGTGTTTGGTTACACCGAAGAGCGCGGTACCGAGCGCGAACTCATCCAGCAGTACACGCACAGCCTAGAGATGGTGATCGCCAAGCTTGACACCAGCAACCATGCGCTGGCTTTAGAGCTGGCGCGTATTCCTGAACAAATCAAGGGCTTTGGCCACGTCAAAGCCCGTCACTTGGCGGCTGCCCGTCAGAAGTGGGATGCCTTGAAAGTGCAGTGGTCCGCCCTCAGCTGAGGAACTGAGCCAGCCGCATACAATTCGCGGTTGGCCTGCTGGGGCGTTTTGTACCCTGGCAGCAGTCCCTCAATTTGGAGTTTGACCGTGTTGATTTCTTCTGCTTTTGCCCAAACCGCTCCTGCCGCCGCTGCTGGTGGTGACCTGATGTCTTCTTTGCAAGGCATGTTGCCTTTGGTGTTGATGTTCGTGGTCTTGTACTTCGTGATGATTCGTCCACAAATGAAGCGTCAAAAAGAACACAAAGCCATGATCGAAGCACTTGCCAAAGGCGACGAAATCGCCACGGCTGGTGGCTTGCTCGGTAAGGTGACCAAGTTGGCTGATGCCACTGTGACCATCGAAATCTCTGCTGGCGTGGAAGTGCAATTGCAACGCCAAGCCGTGGTGCAAGTGTTGCCAAAAGGCTCTATCTAATACTGCACGCAGTAAATCGTAACCACGAGACGACGAAGCGATCATGAACCGTTACCCCCTTTGGAAGTACGCGATCATCGTGATCGCTTTGTTGATTGGCAGCATCTATACGCTGCCAAACTTTTTTGGTGAAGCGCCTGCGGTGCAGGTGTCACCCGCTAAGTCGTCTGTCAAGGTGGACTTGGCTGTGCAAGAGCGTGTGCAAGCCGCCTTGGCCGCAGCCAGCCTCACCCCCGATGTGGTGACCTTGGATAACGGCTCGCTCAAAGTGCGCTTTGACAGCACCGACAAACAAATCAAAGCCAAGGATGCGATACAGCTAGCCTTGGCGCCTGACGCCAACGACGCCTCGTATGTTGTGGCGCTCAATTTGTTGGCCCGCTCACCCGCGTGGCTGACTTCGCTGAATGCCTCTCCTATGTATTTGGGTTTGGATTTGCGCGGTGGCGTGCACTTCATGTTGCAAGTCGACATGCCTGCGGCGCTCACTAAAAAGGCCGAGTCTTTGGCGGGTGACATTCGCACTGGCTTGCGCGAAAAGAACGTGCGCCACAGCGGCATCAGCCGTAACAACCAAACCATCGAGATTCGCTTTCGCGACATGGCGACTTTGGAAGCTGCGCAAAGCGTGATTCAAGACCAGTTCTTAGACTTGCAAACCACCAGTGCTCCCGATGGCGCTGACTTCAAGCTCACCGCCGTCATCAACCCTGTGGCTGCCAAGCGCGTGCAAGAGCAAGCCATCAAGCAAAACATCACCACGCTGCACAACCGCATCAATGAGTTGGGCGTAGCCGAGCCTGTGATTCAACAGCAAGGTGTTGACCGCATCGTGGTGCAACTGCCAGGCGTGCAAGACACTGCCAAGGCCAAAGACATTTTGGGTCGCACCGCCACACTGGAAATCCGCATGGTGGATGACAGCGCCGAAGCTCGCAGTGCCGAGTTTGGCAACGGCCCCGTGCCTTTTGGCACCGAGCGTTTCATGGACCGCAATGGTCAAGCCGTGATTGTGAAAAAGCAAGTCATCTTGACGGGCGAAAACCTCACCGATGCACAGCCTGGCTTTGACACCCAAAACCAAGAAGCTGCCGTACATCTGACGCTCGACGCCAAAGGCGCTCGCATCTTCAAAGACGTGACGCGTGAAAGCGTGGGCAAGCGCATGGCTATTTTGCTGTTTGAAAAAGGCAAGGGCGAAGTCGTCACCGCGCCTGTGATTCGCAGCGAAATTGGCGGTGGCCGCGTGCAAATTTCTGGCCGTATGAGTACCGTGGAAGCCAACGACACGGCCTTGCTATTGCGCGCTGGTTCGCTTGCTGCGCCCATGGAAATCATTGAAGAACGCACCATTGGCCCAAGCCTCGGTGCTGAAAACATTGCCAAAGGTTTTGACTCCGTCACCTGGGGCTTTGTGGCGGTGACGGCCTTCATGTGTGTGTACTACATGCTGTTTGGCGTGTTCTCCAGCGTGGCCTTAGCCGTGAACCTGTTGCTCTTGGTGGCGGTGCTCTCGATGCTGCAAGCCACGCTCACACTGCCCGGCATGGCGGC
>JACCDT010306776.1_pt1 | contig 34105 bp, 34 predicted proteins | sample 7446291 | NCBI WGS metagenome assembly JACCDT01 (sample SAMN15323446, study PRJNA562643) | freshwater metagenome | isolation source: river surface water | place: USA:Blue River Watershed | collected 2017-08-17
ATTTTAACGGGACTTACCATTTATTTTATCAATATCATCCATTTTCTTCTGTATGGGGTCCAATGCATTGGGGACATGCAACGAGTAAGGATTTGATTCAATGGAAACATCAACCCATTGCATTGTATCCTGATAAAAACGGCACCATATTTTCTGGTAGTGCAGTATATGATATGCAAAATACCAGTGGACTTGGAATAAACGGGAAGGGGCCTTTGGTTGCTGTTTTTACATATCACAATGATTCATTGGCTAAAACTGGAAGTAAGGTTTTTCAAACACAAGGTATTGCATACAGCAATGATGAAGGGATAACATGGACAAAGTACGAAAGGAATCCCGTCTTGAAAAACCCTGGCATCAATGATTTTCGTGATCCTAAAGTTTTTTGGCATGAAGCATCTGCCAAATGGATAATGACCTTGGCTGTATTTGACAGAATCCACATCTATGGGTCTAAAAACTTAATTGATTGGGAAAAACTTAGTGAATTTGGCATTGGATACGGCGTACCGAATATTCTGTGGGAATGTCCAGATCTGTTTCCATTAAAATACAAGAACAAAACAATTTGGGTATTGATTTCTAATATCAATCCCGGTGGCCCCAATAAAGGATCCGCTACTCAATATTTTATAGGTGATTTTGATGGCAAATCATTTCTACCGTTTGATCATGATATTCGTTGGGCAGATTTTGGTCCGGATGAATACGCAGGCATAACATGGTCAAATACAGGAGAAAGAAAAATATTTACCGGATGGATGAGCAATTGGATGTATGCCCAACAGGTGCCAACCGAAAAATGGCGAAGTGCATTGACCATTACCAGGGAATTGAGTTTGAAGGAAGTTAACGGTAAATATTATTTAGCCTCTTTGCCTGTTGGTGAATTAGATAAATACAAAGGGAGGTTGATCAATGAAATTCAAAACAAACACGTATTCAATGGAACGGCCATCATAGAGGCAGATGATGTTCCAAATGATGATTTTTCTATTGTTCTTTCAAATGAAAACGGAGAATCAGTCGTGATAGGATATAGTAAATCTGCTGGTCATTTCTATATAGATCGCACCAAAGCAGGGAATACTCAGTTCCATAAAGAATTTGCGCAAGTAAGCAAAGCAGTTAGAATTTCAAATTCATCAACCATCAATTTCAAACTGGTTATTGATGTTGCTTCTGTTGAGTTGTTTTCTGATGATGGTCTGACTGTGATGACAAGCATTTATTTTCCGTCTACACCATTTAATACAATAACAATGAATGGGAAACTACTGAAAACAAAATTCTTTGAGCTGAAGTCTATTATTAAATAACCGGGATTATATTCTAAAAATATTTCATGCTCAAAATATACTTTTTAGGTCTTATTGTTTTGATGGTTGCTATAATCTTGAATGGTTTAGTGAGTAAATGGGGAATAACAGGATGGTATGATTTTATCAATCAATTGCTGCTTCAGGGCAAGCAGGTATTTCGTCGATTAACGATCATCGATTATACCTGGTTGTTTCTTATGTATCCTTTTCTTCTGGGAGTTGCTGCAAAGCTTGGAGATTTTTTATTTGATTGGATATCCAATAAAATATAAGATCCCTCGAAAGCATGCATTCACTCAATGACTTTCTAGGGTGCACAGAAAGGGGGTACAGTTTTTTGAGGTTCTCTTAAATCTTCACGTTTGACTTATCTATGTTATAAGAAAAGTGTGGAGAGGGAGAAAGCAGAGCGTTTATAGAGTATCAAGTTACATCCAAACAAGTACAGTGTTTTGATACCAACAATATCCTGACTTTATTATCATTTTTAATAAAAAGATCAGTGATTGTATGTTAAAAATGCCATACATATTAGAGTTTAATTTAATATCAAAACTTAAAATTTCTCTTTTACATTACCGTTATTATAAAACTACCTTTGCAGTCGCGAATTTTCCTGTGCTATGTATTCTGATAGAATTGTCAGTAAAAAATTTAATCTGAATTAGGGGAGAAATATTAAATAAAAAAATCAATAATGACTTATACTAATCTGATCATAGCATTGATCTTAACATTAATAATTTTTAATTCAAAGGCTACAGCACAAATTGGACAATATACTTCTTACGATGCTGATACCGTTTTTAAAGTTTCAATTGTAAATAAGAAAATTGAAATAAACAAGCAATTCCCAGCAAATATCACAATAAATAATAAGTCAAAAATTACTTTTGATATCAGTGATACATCGTTAAAAAATTCAGATTTATTTTTCTCTTTGACTCCAAATTATCAGGGTATAAATACCCAGAAATTACTTTATAAATGGGTAAGGAAAATTGGAGTTGAGGGAAGTCCAAATTCAAAGATTACAATTGAGTTAGACTCTGCCAAGGATAATAATGGGTTTGAATTTAATTCACCACTATATATAAATTCAAAAGATATTTCAACATTATCAAATAAAATATATGCTATAAATAGATCAATCAACCAAGATTATTTATTTATAAATAATCAGACCTATCGAAAAGAAATATTACCCCAAAAAATTGTTACAAATTATAAAAACGAATTAGGAAATGTTCGCTTTAATGTTATTCTTCCAATAAAATATAGCCCATTTCTACTTTTCCCTGATCTTAATAATGATGGAACAGACGACTTTATTTTAAGTTTTAACAACGCTTTTTTTAACGGCAAGTATTTTGATATCGGGGCTATGTACTTACCATTCTATAATTATTTAAAGAATAACAGTTCAAATCAATTAACAATAACACAAGATAACGAGGACCTGAGTTTCCCGGATAGTAAGCCAAAAACATTATTTCACGAAGCAAATAGAGTAAGTATAATTGATCTCAACGGTGATAAAGTCAATGAAATCATAACATGGGGCGAGGGTTATCATCATCGAGATGATACTATGTTAATGGCATTTGCTAGACAGGCAGGACTTGTTGAAAACATTGATTTTGCAGCTTCAGATGTACCAACAAATATGAATGATAAGATGTATAAGCGTAGATTAAACATCTATGAGGTAAAAAATAATAAACTTACAGAAAGAGGAGATTTACTCCCTAACGATTTACCGCTCTCTGGCTCAATTTTCGGTTCAAGTGGCGATGTAGACAATGACGGAGATAATGATATTATTGTCATGAATAATGGCGTATGGTTATTAGAGAATGATAAATATTCATTTAAATCAAAATTACTTCTCCAAAATGAAGGTCATGATTTCTCTTCTGAAGGATTTCAGAGAAGAATAAGTACTACTAGTCCCTTCTTAATAGACATAAATGGCGATGGTTTTAAAGACATAGTTTGTAATCTGGAGCGAATCAGTGGGGATATCACACCAGCAAGAACAATCTATTTTTTAAACAATAAAAATAAAAATTTTGATTTCTTTAATCCCAAAGATTTAGTTCCTTTCAATAATGAAGTATCACCTGACAATTTTTTAAACTATGTTTTATCTGATATTTATTTTGATGATATAAATTTAAATGGAACTCAAGAAATTGTATTGTGCTATGCAAAAGAATTTAGTACTGTTCAAGCAGAAACTCCATTACGTTCAAAACAAGTATACCAAATTGTAGAAGTTACAAAAAGTGGTCAATTAATAAATAGAACAAATGATTACTTTGAAAAGAATCAAAATATTCTAAACATCTCTTCTAAAAATGGCGGTAATTTCTTCATAAAAAATATTGACAATGACCCAGAGCCTGAAATTATTCCATCGTTTGCGCTAAGAGATCCTAAATACAACTCAGATTTTCCCAAAGAGGGATGGTATGGTTACTGGAATGATTATACAGGGATTCAATATTTCGATTTAATTAATAATAAGTATTCTATCAAACGACTTGGGAATATAATTGGTGGAACTTTTGATAATGATAAAATCTCAACTAGTTCAACCTTTGGTAATGGCCCTTTTTTCATCCACGATTTCAATAAAGATGGGCTTTCAGAGATATTAATAACCGGTTCGAATCAAGATCAATTATTGTATCCAGTCAGTGATTTATCGATTGATTCAAAAAATTTAGAAATAAATTCTAACATAAAAATTAATGACTTGTTAGATTCACTTATCCTAAAAAATATTGATGAGAAAAATAATTTTACTTTTTCATTTTTAGATTCTAGTGAGTTCATTGGTTTAAAAAACGATAAGCTTTATTTAAAAAAACCACTAAATATTCGTAATATCCCTGCACAAACAATCAATATAACAATAAAGGCAAAAAATGATAAGTACAAAACATATTCATTAATTGAGAGGGCTTATAAAATAATCTGTAATTTATCTAAACCGAAATTTCAAAATACTTCATATGCTTTTTGTAAAGGTGATTCATTGAAGTTATCAGTTTCTAACTTCAATTCTGGCGATAGTCTTAAGTGGTATGTTGGCACAAAAATCGAGAACACAATTACAAATACAAAAAGTATTATTGATTCTGGAAAAGTATATGTAACCAGGATTGACAGTACTGGTTGTTTTGTCAATTCTGATACAGTAAGTGTGTCCCTACTACCAATTCCAAGTCCACCAGTTATCTCTAGAGATTCAGAAAATAATCTGGTTTCAAGCGCCAATCGTGTTTCTTGGTATAAAGATGGAGCTAAAATTGCAGATACAACTCAAAAAATAAAGCCATCAACCAACGGTATTTATACAGCAACAACGACTCAAAATGGGTGTACAAGTGTATTGAGTCAAGGTTATTATTACGTAACAAACGCTGTGTCCAACTTTTCTGATGATGAATATTTTAAAATTGTACCAAATCCTACATCTGGGGAGTTTAATGTCAATTATAACCTGTCTTTAATAAAAGAGGTTTATATTTCTATCCTTGACATAAATGGCAGGGCAATAATCTCTAATCAAAAGATTAATTCTGGAAGTAAAATAAATCTTGGGCCTGCATCAAAGGGGAATTACATTTTGATCGTAAAAGATAGTTCAGGTAAATTCATCATAAATCAAATAATAGTAAAGAAGTAAATTGAGACTTTCCATTTTATTGATTTGTATCCGTCTATTTTCAATTTCTATGTAAATTCCATTCATGTTTATCAGCTAATTTGAAGTATCTGTATCAAACATCTACATTGAAATTGATCTCTCCTTGTATCTCATTCCTATTGAAGGCATTGCATCGATATAGCTCTGATGTGGATTTTGGTTTTTAATTCATTAATAAATTAACTGAACGTTTCACGGCTATCGATACTGTATTGACCACTTAAATTATCTCTTTTGGCTTATCCACTATTTACAATAAATGAAATGATAGAGAAATAAATCTTTGTTTAAATTATTCTCATTGCTAGAACTTCATATAACAATTAGTAGTTATATGATTGCTTGATTTTTAGGGCGACATGAACTTTTCAGAGAAAAATTTGTTGTAACGAAAAAATTAAACATATGAGAACATCTAAATTAATTGTATTTTATTTTCTTTTTGCTGTTTCTATAATTAGTTGTGTTAAGGAAGGTCCAGTTGGACCTGCTGGACCTGCAGGTGCAACCGGACCCGCAGGTGCAACTGGACCTGCAGGTGCAACCGGACCCGCAGGTGCAACTGGTACAGCAAACGTTATATATTCAGATTGGTTTGAGTTTACAAAAACTGACTGGAAAGATTCATCAATCACAAATGTTGGTCAAGTATTTCGTGCAATTAAAAATGCCCCGTCTTTTACTTCAGTTAATTACTCAAATTCATTGATAGTATCATACATGTCATACAAGCCACTGACTAGTCAAGACTTTTTTGCACAATTACCTGCAACTCTATACGATTTCAAACAAGCAGATAATGCTGATCTACTTATCAGTTTCATCCCATTAAATGGTAAGATAATATACTATTACAACAATGCTGGTTATACTGATATTGAGGGGTTAAATAATTCTAACCTTAGTGATTATTTTTTCAGATATGTCATTATACCAGGTGCAGTAAAAGCCGGAAATGTTGCAAATACAGGATTTTCTGCTGAAGAATTAAAATCTATGAAAGCCAAAGATTTAGAGAGAATATTTAAAATACCAGTGTCAGGTAGCAATATGAATTAGATATTTTACACCACATCTATAACTATGTAATAAGCATTTTCTTTGAACTAGTCAATGTAAAATATAAATTACCAGTTGATAGTATGATTGTAAGTATTCATATTTGAATGATATCAAATCAATAACAAAGCCTAAAAGAATTGTATTAAAGTGATTTAGATAAATCTATACAAATACACCAAAAAATGAACTTAACCCTTGTAAATTAAATACTTACAAGGGTTTTCTTTTTAGGTTGCACAGAAAGGCCCACAGCTTTCAGGCTTTCCTGAATTTTCCTACTTTGACTTCTCCTTGTTTTAAGATAAGTGAGAAGGGGGGCGTAAAGGGTATTAATTAAATTTTGTATTCAATTCAAATTCCTGAACTCCAGGGGAGTTATGCCCATTTTTTGCTTGAAGAGTTTATTGAAGTATGGAGGGTACTCAAACCCAAGCGCATAAGCAATTTCACTGATGGTTGAATCTGAATGAAGTAATTTGTTTTTGGCTTCTTCCAGTAAATAATAGTGGATGTGCTCCTGTGCATTTCTGCCAGTTTCTTTTTTTAGCAGATCACTCAAATAACCAGGTGAAAGGTGAACTTGATCCGCAAGTTGTTTTACAGTTAGTAAACCATTCTTTTCAGAAAGCGGATCAGAAAAATGTGCAAGAATGATTTGTTCAATTTGAGATACCACAGTTTTATTGGTCTGACTTCGTGTGATCAATTGTCTGCCATAAAATCTTGAGCAGTAATTTAATAACAGTTCAATATATGATATGATGATATGCTGACTATGTGTATCAATATTTTCTCTCAGTTCAAATTCTATTTTCTCTACACATTGAATAAGTATGTTTTTCTCTTTTTCAGAAAGATGTAATGATTCTGATATCTCATAGGAGAAAAAATTATATTGCTTGATTGTACTGCCAAGGGTAGATGAACGTATCAGATCAGGGTGAAAAAATACCCCCCATCCAATCATATTTTCTTTTACTTCAATTTCTTCGTCTGCCTCAATTACTTGGTTGGGAGCAATGCAAATCAGACTTCCATCCTGAAAATCTATATGCTTCCTTCCATACTTTAATGTGTTCTTACAGTAATTCTTGAACATGATAGAGTAGAAGTCAGTGATGAATTTCGTCTTCCCATTCGATTGTTCATTTACTTTACTGAAATCCAGCACAGCCACCAATGGGTGATGGCTGTGACCCAGATTAAACAGTTTATACAAGTCTGAAATTGATTTTAAATGCAATATTCTTTTCAAGTATTATAATTTGAAAAATTTCCTATTCATGTTCACAATAAAATTATATCCCAGTAATTTATTCATCAAGTTATACATTTTTGCATCCGACCCTGCCATATACCGTAATCTATTTTTCCCGTCTGTTGCTGCTTCATAAATCACTTTAGCCACAGTGCTTACTGGGCCAGCATTTTTTATCATTTTGGGGAAAACTGCCATAATCTTATCTACGATATTCTGGTATTCATTTAGGTTTGTATCATGATTGAAGTCAAATGATCTTCCTGCAAAATCTGTTGCAATCGCTCCAGGTTCTACAATTTTTACTTTTCCACCAAACTGCTCGACCTCGTATCTCAAAGATTCTGAAATTCCCTCTACTGCAAATTTTGTTCCATGGTAAAGTGAGCCCAGTGGGAAAGTCATTTTTCCGCCCATGGAAGAGATATTGACAATCATTCCACTTTTATTTGTACGAAAATGGGGAAGAACAGCTCTTGTAACATCCATCAAACCAATCACATTGGTATTGAACTGACGCAGTACTTTTTCTCTTGGAAAAGATTCCAATGGTCCGTATGCACCATATCCTGCATTGTTCACAAGCACATCAATCTTCCCAAATACTTCAATTCCTTTTTTGATTGCTTCATCAATACTGTTCAGATCCAAAACATCCAGTCGGGTGACCAATACATTCTTGAGCGTATTCAATTCAGTTTCCTTTTCAGGATTTCTCATTGTTGCGATCACATTCCAACCTTTGGATTGGAAAAATTTAGCTGTTTCTTTTCCAATACCGCTGCTTGTGCCCGTAATTAAAATGGTTTGTTTCATCTTTTTGCTGTAAAGATGACCACTACTGACTGTGTATACGTTATACTATTTCACGGACTTGTTATACTTTATATTGGTAATTAGAATATTCGATTAAAAAAATGCAGAGATTTTTATGTTCCCTGAAATCTTTGTGTTTAATTCACCCTTGTTATCTGAAAAGTGAGGAGAGGGAGAAAGTAGCGGAATATTTCAAATTTCTGATCAGTTATTAAAACAGGGGCACTTAAAAGCGTTCAAAGGATAGATGGATGCATATTCTCAAATGTCACCGATGGCTGATATTCTGCAGCACTTGAAAACGCTTAAATCGAAAATGGGTGATAATATCAAAGTATAACCTTTTACCTTTACACATCGAAACACATTGCCAAATCAACCGCAGGAATGGAATTGTTTTGTTTCAATACCCCTTGCGTTGAAGACAAATAACCAAGAAATTCAGTATGATACATTTGAATAGATATGAGACGGTGAATGTGTTTAAATATTCAAAATACCTATTGATTTATTTTTTATTCAATTTGCTGGTAGTTGTTGTAAACGGGCAAAAACTAAAGGAATTCATCGTTGATAAGAAAGAACACTTACTGGGAAAATTTGAAGATAGTACTGGTAAATCCAACTATATTGTATACCCTACGCTGGCCTATACCCCTGAAACCAGAACTGAAATAGGACTTGTGAATCTTGTTCTTTTTTATGCCAATCACAACAAGAAAAACAGGCTCAGCGAGATCAATACATTCAGTTTCTATACTGCAGAAAAACAATATGGGATTTGGCTAGAACATGCAATTTATGGTGACGGAGAAAAATGGTTTTTCCTTGGAAGAGGTAAATTTCAATACTTCCCCATGAAATATTATGGTATTGGAATAAAATCACCTGAAGAAGGATTCGCCGTGGTAAGTAATACCAATATTCAACTTCGTGAAAGGGTACTCAGAAAAATAAAAGGAAATCTTTTTGCCGGAGCCGAGTTTGATTTTCAAAAAATGTACAATGTAACATTCAACAGCGCAAATACAGTTGGTTATGAGTATCCAACCGGATACAAGGGTTCGAGTAACATGGGCATAGGAATGGGCCTGGTATATGATAATAGAAAAAATGTAATGAACGTGAGGAAAGGTTTGTTTGCTGAACTTGCTTTTCTCAATTATTCCGCATCGCTTGGCAGCACCCATTCGTTCTTCAGTACCCAGTTTGATTTCCGTTATTTTAGAGAAGGATTTAATCCAAGAGATGTATTGGCATTTCAGGGATCTGCACAGTTCAATAATGGAGATGTTCCTTTCAACCAAATGGCCATGATGGGAGGAGAGAGCATGATGCGGGGATATTACCTTGGAAGATTCAGGGATAAGAATATTTTTACAACGCAGGCGGAGTACAGGTTTCTTCCATTTGCATTCAGCAAAAGATTGGGTGCAGCCGCTTTTGTTTCTACTGCAACAGTAGCGCCAACTGCAAAAACTTTATTATCATCAACATTTAAAATGGCCGGTGGCGTAGGAGCAAGGTATCTCATCTTCAAATCAAAAGATATTTTTGTACGTTTTGATGTTGGATTTACCCGTGAAGGGAAGGGATATTATTTTTACATTGGGGAAGCTTTTTAATCTCTTTCCTTGTATCATTGATTTAACATTTTTGATGAAAGGGCAGCTCCTCAGACCTATTATTAGACAACAAAAAGCTATTCACCACTGCGAATGGCTTGTCAAAATTGGCTTCCTGAAATCTTTGTGTTCCATTTATCCATGTCAAAAGATAAGTGAGGAGAAGAGAAAGTAAAAGGTTAATTTAGATCATGGTCAAAGTTTTTATTGCTGCGAGTCTTGACGGTTATATAGCTGATCAGCATGGGTCGGTTGATTTTCTCTATAAGTACCCCGAACCTGCAGGTGAAGATATGGGGTACAATCATTTCATGTCAGCTGTTGATGCTTTGGTGATGGGAAGGAAAACATTTGAAACGGTACTTGGCTTTGGGGTTGAATGGCCATATACAAAACCGGTTTTTGTATGGACTTCTCAATTGAAATCTGTTCCAAAAGAATTAGAAGCAAAAGTTCAATTCATACATGGGCATCCGAAACAGATCATATTGAAACTAACTGAAATGAATCTTCATCATCTATACATTGATGGAGCAAAAACCATTCAATCGTTTTTAAATGAAGACCTGATTGATGAAATGACAATTACGACCATACCATTGCTACTTGGTTCAGGTATTCCTTTATTCAATGATATTACAAAAGAGATAAAATTTAAGGGTGTTGAAAGTAAAACATACTCACATGGAGTAATTCAAAGTATATATAAAAGAGTTCAATAGTAAATTGATGAGAAGGATTTACTTTTCATTCAAGCCTATACCAAATCCAAACATTGCAGCTACCAATGCAAGATGAACGATTAAGACTGTCTTCTGCCAAGTAGGTCTGTCATTCCATTTTTGTTCAGTGTCAAAAGGATCAAATGCCAACCCAATTCCAAGTGAAGCAGCAGCCTGCAAATAATCTTTGTGAAAAATGGCCTGATAAAATCCAAGTACCAAAAATCCGATATACAGAAATTTATTGAAAGAAGTTTTCATTGAGGAGTATATTGTATGCTGTGAATATTATTTTTCAATATTGAGAGAACCAAAATACTTATTTTTCAAATCTGCTGATGCATCTTCAGAACGTTTCTGATGAACGATATTGACAGTATAGACACCATCAATGAAAATATATACGGTAATCTCTAATTTTTTCCCATTCCGCGTTCCACTTATAATGAGATGTAGCACCTGCTTCCCATTAATTTGTTTGACTTCCGAAGATAAAACCGAAGCATCGCTACTAACCTGAGCAACAAAACTTTGTTCAAGTTGTTGCCAAAATGCTGGTTCTTGTTGAGCAGCCTCTAATACATCGGCCTTCATGCCACTGGTTTTTTCAAGATTGGTTGCCATTGCATAAAAATTGGCTGTACTGTCAGCTAATTTGAGGGTATGCTGTACACCTATGTCCTGCATATTACGAGCCGCAGGTTTTTCAGGAAATACAACAGAAACTTTATCTGTTAATTGAATTTTTGTTTCCTGTGACATGACTGCGAACGGAGAAAAAAATAAGATCAAACCAATGATGATTGTCTTGCTCATAAAAGGTTATTTGAAAGTAAAAATAATTTTTGCCTTATCTGAAAAATTATAGAATAGTATCATTGTGTGTATATGGGGTAAATGGTCATTTCTCATTCCATGCGTCCATTATTCCTGCTTTGATATCAGTGTAATTGGATACGAGCCATATTGTCAATACAATAAGGACGATTACCTTCCAGTGATTTTTTACCAGCATTTTGAGGTCATTGATAAAGTGATTCATATCTGCGATTTTAATGGTGAAATTGAATTCATAAGACTTGGATGCTGATTTTTGCAACGGTTCTGAAAGATCTGCCTCCAGCACCCTGCCAAGGGTATTCAATGAATGGAGACTTGGTTTAACATCACCGTTTTCAATTCTTTGGATTGTTCTCAGCGTGATGCCACTTTCATCTGCAAGCTGTTGCTGGGTCATGCCTTTTTTTATCCTGAGCTCTTTGATGAATTCCATACAATACAGATACAAATTTCGCTATGAATGTATTTCGAAAAAACGACTTCCTTGCGTCATCTGTGCGACAATTGGGTTTATTGGGGGAGTTTCCGGACTTTATTTCCCTTCCATTTTGTTTACATAATCCAGTGAACCCAACCTGACTCTGATGGGCAGTCCGGTTTTCTTTTCAAATTTCCATTCCTGTCTGCAGACATATCCCTGCCTGGTGCTGATGAAATCCGGCCTGACAGCAGTAGTTGGTTTTTTGGGTTGAGAAGGATACAAGGTGGATTTGAAAACCAATGTTTTGGGAAATGGGATTTTTTGTTGTGCAAGACAACAGTTGAATGTGGTTAAGAATATGATGATCAACAGGCGCATATGCTCCATCATTGTTCATAAAGGTACAACCTTTGAAAGCTTACAGGTATATTGTTATAAAAATTCAATATCAATGACACCAGACATCAATCATCAATTCTTATATTTCATTTTATCCAATAATTAAACTACCTTTGTACTTCTTGATGTTATTGCTCTTTGTGTTTGTGCAGTTTTTTCTTCTCAAATATGTTGTTGTTCTAACGTAAGGCAGATAAAGCACTGGTTCCGTAGCAGTGGCCTTATCACATTTATCATTTAATCATTATACAAGTGTCATTTAAAAATTTAAGACTCATTGAGCCTATATTGAAGGCTTTGGACGAAGAAGGGTATGAAACACCCACACAGATTCAACAAAAATCAATCACTCCCATTTTAGACAGAAAAGATATTTTGGGTTGTGCGCAAACAGGAACAGGAAAGACGGCTGCTTTTACCATTCCCATTTTACAGTTGATGCATGAACAGCGAGCTGCAAGTTCCAGCCGCTTGCGGAGCATGGAAGTACTGATACTGACTCCAACACGTGAATTGGCAATTCAAATTGGTGAGAGCATTGCTGCCTATGGCAGACACCTCTCCCTCAAACACCTGGTTATTTTTGGGGGAGTCTCACAACATGCCCAAGTCAATGCCATCCGAAATGGCATAGATATTTTGGTGGCTACACCAGGCAGGTTATTGGATTTGATGCAACAGGGACATATTACGCTTTCCAACATCAAATATTTTGTATTGGATGAAGCCGATCGCATGCTTGACATGGGATTTATCCATGATGTGAAGAAAATTATTGCTAAACTTCCTGCTAAAAGACAATCTCTTTTCTTCTCCGCCACCATGCCTCCTGAAATCAGTCAGCTTGCAGACATGTTGCTGAAGGATCCTGTGAAAATTGAAGTAACACCTGTTTCTTCAACAGCAGAGATGATTCAACAGGCTGTATACTTTGTAGATAAAACCGATAAGCAGGATTTGTTGATCGATATTCTCAAGGACAGGTCTATAGAATCTCTCTTGGTATTTACGCAGATGAAACATGCTGCAGACAAGCTTTCCAGGCGACTCCATGCTGCTGGTATTTCTGCTGCAGCAATTCACGGCAATAAATCGCAAAATGCCAGACAAACTGCATTAGAAAATTTTAAAAATAAAAGAATCAGGGTACTTGTTGCAACAGATATTGCTGCAAGAGGAATTGATATTGATCAATTGTCGCATGTTCTGAATTATGAACTCCCCAATGTTCCAGAAACATATGTGCATCGCATAGGCAGGACAGGCAGAGCAGGTGCTTCGGGTATAGCTATTTCGTTTTGCTGCAGAGAGGAGAGGGCTTATTTGAGGGATATTGAAAAGCTGATAAAAAAATCAGTCCCTGTAAAACAGTGGGAAAGCCGTTCTGAAGAGGGATCATCCAGTAAACAGTCGCAATCATTCGATAAAATTGAAAATCGCGGAGCCAATAAAAAGATTGCTATTCAGAAACGGGAAGTGGTTTTAGGGTAGCTTATTTTGCTATACGGTTGAATGCGTTCATCATATACAAAGCAGTATCCACAAACTCTTTGCCTTTATTCATTTTATCTAAAGCAGCTCTTTCAAGCGCCAGCTCTTCATTTTGAGTAGTTAGAATGCCAAAAATGACTGGTATATCAATTTGTGTAGCTAAATAAGAGTGACCTTGTGTTACATAATTGCATACATATTCATAATGATCTGTATCACCTTTGATGATGGCACCAATAACTATGACAGCATCTGGGTTTAAAGCAGCGACTATTTTCTTCGTATATCCAACTGTTTCTATGGCCCCGGGACAATCAAATATGCGGTGATCAATATTTTTTTGTACGAGTTCATGCACACATCCTTCTAAAAGTTTATCAGTAATTTCTTCGTTGAATACAGATCTTACGATTGCGATCATTGTTCCAGTATTATTTTATGTTTTGCAATGTTGATTTTGTCTTTCAAGTATCTTTCGTTGTATGAAGTAACCTGCGAATTGACCTGGGTAATATTGGCTGAAAGTCCATTCTTTAGAACAGTATTCAGTTTATCGGAATTATTGGTGATCAAGTCAAAGTCTTCTATGTTAAAATATTTCAGCATCCAGACAGCATCCTGGTAATTTCTGTTGTCCCTGGGGAGTCCAAGTTTTTCATTTGCTTCAAAAGTATTGAGTCCTTCCTCCTGAAGTGCATATGCTGCAATTTTATTTGATAAACCTATGCCTCTTCCCTCATGTCCTTTCAGGTATATTAAAATTCCATTCCCATGCTCTTGAATCAGTTTCATTGATTTTTCAAGCTGATCTCTGCAATCGCATCTCAAGCTTGAAAGCACATCACCTGTTATACATTCACTGTGTATTCTTACGATTGGTTTTTTATTTGGATTTGAATCTTTGATTAGTGCAATATGCTCAGTCTGTGTGAAATTATTTTTAAAAACATGAACAGTGAAGTTCCCAAATTGAGTTGGAAGTTGAGCGCTGGAGGAATGTACTACATGATTTTCGGTGAGAATCCTGTGGTCCAAAATTTGTTGGATAGAAACAATTGGCAGTCCGTGTTCTTTTGCAAAAGAGAACAACCCTTCTCTTCTCATCATCGTTCCATCTTCTTGCATGATTTCACAGATGATGGCTGCTGGGTAGTGGCCAGTGATTTTACATAAATCTACACTTGCTTCTGTGTGTCCTTCTCTCTCCAGCAATCCTTGTTTTTTTGCAACAACCGGGAATAGATGTCCGGGTTTGATAAAATCAGTTGGAGTAGCATTTTTATTTGTAACAAGTTTTGCAGTCAGGGATCTTTCATGGGCTGAAATTCCTGTTGTAGTACCATGTTTAACAGCTGCATCAATTGGATCAAAAAATGCTGTGTGAAACAGATCCTGCTGATTGCTTCTGAGTGGTTTCAAGTCAAGTCTCTCTGCGGTTGATAAATCAATAGCTATGCAAATCAATCCTCTTCCCTTGGAAGCGCAAAAGTTTATTTTTTCAGCTGTTGAGCTATCAGCAGGAAAAATAATATCTCCTTCATTTTCTCTTGACAAAGCATCAACTACAATTATGGGGTCACCGTTTTTGAATGCTTTCAGTGCTTCTTGCAGATCAGTAAATTTCATTTTCGCTGTTTCAAAATTCGCTCTGTGTATTTTGCCAATATGTCAAACTCCAAATTTACTGGTGAGCCTTTTACCAGTGTTGAAATATTTGATTTTTGCAGTGTTACCGGTATGATACAAAGTTCAAAGCTGGATTTATTTACTTTGTTCACAGTAAGGCTTACGCCGTTCACTGCAATAGACCCTTTATAAACAACGTATTGTGCAAATTGTTTGGGCAATACTATTTCAACGAACCATACTTCATTCAGTTCTTTTATGTTTTTTACTGATGAAATTGTATCCACATGCCCCAACACATAATGACCTCCTAAAAAGTCTTGTTTTCTTAGTGGGAATTCAATATTTATTATCGAGTCTTTTTTGTACTTGCCAATGATGGTTTTATTCAACGTCTCTGGTGAAACAAAAAACCTCAGCAGATCTCCTTTTTGTTTAATCATTGACAGACAAGCACCGTCAATGGCTATACTTTCTCCGTTTTTCAGCCTTGGCAGTTTTACATCGGAAGCGATCTCTAATTCAATGCCATCCTTTGTGCCGTTCAATTTAACCACCTTACCTTTATGCACGATCCCGGTAAACATTTTAAAAATTTGATGCAAAATTAGCTCAAAATGGTGATGGATTATTTCATGAAGGCAGCATTTAACATTGCAAAAACTGCTGATTTTAAATTGGTTCGACCCAATCCTCTGGTTGGAGCGGTTGTCGTATCGGGGGATGGACGCATTTTAGGTGAAGGGTGTCATGAAAAATTTGGGGCAGCACATGCCGAAGTAAATGCCATACACAATGCATTGAAGCATACAAATGATTTAAGCGCATGCACACTCTATGTTACATTGGAGCCATGTTCTCATCAAGGGAAAACTCCCCCTTGTACTGATTTTATCATACGAAACGGGATCAAGAAAGTAGTAATTGGTTCATCAGACCCTAATCCATTGGTCAGCGGCGCCAATGTATTGATGGAAGCAGGTATCGATGTTAAAGTATACAATGATTCGGCACTGATAGACATGAACAGGGAATTTTATGTCAATCATCTTTTTCAACGACCATATGTTGTACTTAAAATGGCAATGACGATTGACGGGAAAATTGCAGATAGAAACGGCAACAGTAAATGGTTGAGCAATGAGGAGAGTAGAAATTATGTTCACGAGCACTTGAGAACAGAAGCAGATGCCATTCTGACCACATTCCATACTGTTTTTAAAGACAATGCACAATTGAATATCAGAAAATCAGATGGTTCCGTTCTTGATAAGGATATAATTATAATAGACCGGGATTTTCAGTTATTGAAGCCTGAAAATGCTGGCCTGTCCATTTTTAAATCACACCCTCACTCTACAATCTTTCTATTTGGTCTTCATAAACATCTGAACGATATACCTGAAAATGTGAAATTAATTTTTACTGATTTTGATCAAGAGGGGAATATTAAGTTGGATGCTATGTTGAGAATGCTGCTTGAGCTGAAGCATTATAATATACTCGTTGAGGCTGGAAGTAAGTTAGCAACCCAATTGATGATCCATGATTGCATTGATGAAATGAAATTGTTTGTTGTACCAGCAGTTTTTCTTGATAATCAGGCGATTTCCAGTTTTAATCATGATCATCATACAAGTCTTTTAGATGCAAAGAAGTTTCAATTATCTGGTGTCCATCAGTTCAATTCAGATGTGCTATTGTCTTATGTGAAAAATATCTCATAATCAAGACGCTTCAGTACCATTTATCAAGCTTCGAGATTCAGTATTGGAAGAATCATTTGCAATGAAATTATGTCTTTTCGTTTCTGTTTGCCCTGCCGAATAAAATTTGGAAAAAAAGGGGAGCAATAAATAGGTATACCACCCAGCTTTTTTTTAGAAAAGAAAGCGGAATGATAAGAGCATAAATAACGGTTGGCAAAATAATTCTCCAACACATGTTATGATAAAGTTTTTTATCGACATCTTGATCAATAAATCGTTTTTTCCATGCATACACCAGCATGGCCAAGTGTAATATACTGACGACAATTAGGTTCAGACTGTATATAATGACACTGATGGAAGTATATAAATAGTTTGCAAGAAATCCGGATGAAAAGGGAATGAGACAAACAAACATCAAAAAGAAAATATTCAGCCAAATACTGAAAATATTGGTTTTCACCATATGATGGTGGTTGAAATGTGTATCTACCCAGAAGGCACCAACGATGATAAATCCAAGAAAAAAGATAAACAGCTTGGGTATGATTTGATCCAACATGAATTTTTTCAAATTTTGCTCGTCTTCACCCGCTGGAACAACCAGTGCCAACGAAAGTATTGTGATGACAATGGCAAAAACAGCGTCCGTCAATGCCTGAATTCGATTGACATTCAGTTCGGTAAAATGAATGATATTTCTTTTTTTCATGTTACCAAACTAGGCTGAAACAGATTCTTAAAAAATAACATTTGTAATACATATTTATGATAACAATCTTAAGAAGATGCATATTTGGAAAGTGGGAGCAGTGCTATTTAATTCTATATATTTTATGCTATTTAAAAACAGGCCCAATTAGATTTTTACAAAAGACTGATTTCTTCGCATTCATTTGAGCTATATGTTCATCAATATGTCATCATTTATCTTCCAATACACTTTACCATTTATTTTGATTTTCACCATGTTGTTATATTTAATGTACTTTAGTGTATTGTGCAATTAAAATAAACCAATGAAAAAAATATTTCTACCAATATGCATATTGTTTGTTTGTTCATCAGTATCCGCTCAGTACAGCCTTGAAAAGTTATGGGAATCGGATTCAATTACACTGAAAGGTCCTGAATCTGCAACCTTTGATCCGGTTTCAAAAAGAGTTTACATTTCGAGCATGAACAGCGGGTCTCTTGTACAAATGAATACAGATGGGAAGATAATCAACAGTGCCTGGGCAACTGGATTGAATGCGAACAAGGGGATTGGTTTTCACAAGGGCCTTCTTTACAACGCTGAAACTGCAGCTGTAGCCGTGATTGATATCAAAAATGGCACCTTGGTAAAACGTATTCCCGTTCAAGGAGCGGTGATGTTGAATGATTTGGATGTTGATGAAAAAGGGATTGTTTACGTAAGTGATACAAGAGCGGGGAAAGTATATAAAATTGAAGATGATCAACCCATTGTATATCTTGAAAATATACCCGGAGCGAACGGCATTTTGACTGTAGGATCGGATTTGTACGTTGCAGGGAGCAATACATTTCAAAAAATCAATGCTGCAAAAGAGCTTACAAAAATAGGCGAGGGCTTCGAAAACGGTCTTGATGGCATTGTGATGCTCTCAAAAGATGCATTTATTCTGAGTAATTACAGAGGTATGATATATTATGTAACTGCAAAAGGCGATAAACAAATATTGTTAGACACCCGTGATAAAAAAATCATGGCCAATGATATCAGCTATGATAAAAAATCCAATACGCTCTTTGTACCTTCTTTCGGTACCAACCGTATTATCGCATATCGTTTGAGAGAAGGAATGAAAAATTAATTCTTTTCAAGTGATCCTATCCCATTGTATTTGGGATAAGCTATTTAATGTACAAAGACTTCAGCAAAGTGATTTTCTTTTCAAGTAGTTTAATTTCTTCTTGGTGTATTTCTTTTAATATTTTAAAATACTGAGCCATCATTTGAGGTTGAATGATGGGTTCTATTTTATTATTCAACCCATCTTGTACATTTTCATCAAAATGCTTGATAGCCTGATTATCTGTTTCAAGTACACCAGATATGAGAGACAATAATTCATCAGTTACCTGGATCTTGCCGTTTTCTATTCTTGCCAACTTGCTTTGGCTCATGCCAATCTTTTTGGCCACATAGGTTTGCGTTAAGTTTTTAAATTCTCTGATGTTTTTGATCTGTGTACCGACGCTATTCATCATTAAAAAAATTTAGAAAGCCTTTTTATAATTTATTCATGTTTTATCATGCATAACTGATTGCATGATCATTACTGAATTTAATGATATCATTAAAAAATTTTAGAAAGCCTTTTAAATAATTTATTCATTTTCCCGAATGCATTATTTAATCGGAAGACAATTGATAAACTTAATTGCATCACCTTTGAACATTGATCTATCATTCAATATCATTTCTAACATAGCTACCAATCAGAGCCTTTACGCAATGCTTACGAGGGTGCTTTCCAGCACCCTTTCTTTTAAGGGGTTGTTTATATAGGTTGGCAGCAATGAATTGGGGGAAGAGGTAATCAAATAAATTCTTAGGTATTCAATAACGTGAGGATTTTATTGAACATCATTATAATTTTGTTGATCATTGTATTTATTTTGGTAGAGCCCATCAAATAATTCTGAAGGACTGCACCCGAGTGTATTTGAGATGAGGTAGAGTGTGTAAGCCGTTGGATTGCGTTTACCCAGTTCTAGTCTGCTGATTTGTGAATAGGGCATACCCGCCTCCATTGATAGTTTTTCTACTGTCAATTTTCGCTGCAACCTTTTTTCTCTAACGTTTTGCCCTAACTTTTTTATGAACTGTTCTTTGCTGTTCATATCAAAGCATAAATGTATGAGGCCAAAAAGCCTTACACAAGAGCCTTTAGGCCTTATCTACAACTAATTTAAATACTTCCTTTATAAAAGTTAATCGGTGGTTGGATCATTTTTTTCCTAATGCGGTTCCGTTTCAGGAGTCAATGACTTTGCTTCGTTATGGGCACATTTAAAACAAATTGTAAATCAATTATTTAAAAAATAGCTGTTGCGTGCTTGATAAGTCACAATCAATTCACAATCAAATTATTCAGAAGAAATAATGTCTTTTATGATATGAATATGGTGTCTGGTATGAATATCCAGCATGATAAAAGTATTTTCCTTGTGGAGGTTGCCAAAAACGGGATGTAAAAAATATTGTTTGGGATCTGCTTTTTGTAGTTCCGCGATAGACATCCTTGTTTTTGCAAACAGTGCATCAAAATCTACAGGCTCTTTCTGTTTGGGTTTTACGATATCAGGTGCAATCCCTCTCCCTCTCGGAATTTTATTTAGCGTGAATACGATGGTTCTCGAAACATTAAACTTCCATTTGTATTTGTCTGGATCAGATTTCATGACCGATTCAATGATTTTTATTATGACCAACAGTGCATGTTCGATATGCCATCCTATATTCACACTTGAAACAGTTTCATTTATTTTTTTAGCATCAGCTACGTATGCATACAGTTCAGATAGAGGGTTTTCAAGATTTCTCATGTTGCCTGCTTGGGTTGTTTATTTCTTAATTTAATCATTTATGTATAAAAATGCTTTATTCACTGGTGTTTTGTCAAGATTATATGTGAAATAAAAAATATTTATAGGAATGCTATCATTCTCAGTCGCTTGATTGGCCATCCGCTTCATTTTTTTGAATATTTAACATATTTATTCCCTGTTTAGAAAGGGTCTCATTCTTTCCCGATCTACATTTACCCATAAAATGGGGTTATAACCGTTCATCCAAATCTTGAAAAACCGATGAACGCCCCTGATAATTTTGTATTCACTTAAAAACATTCTTTATGAAAAAGCTCTTTGTTTACGTAGCTCTGATGCTCCCTATTGTTTTGCTCTCACTCAATATCCAGGCACAAACGGCCGATGAGATCATTGAAAAATACATCACTGCCATCGGCGGTAAAGAAAAATGGAAACAAGTAAAGTCAATGAAAGTAAATGGCTTTATTGAGGTTCAGGGTATTAAAATCAATTTCACCCAGCAGGCAATTCACAATGTAGGTGTGAGAGTCGATGCTGAATTCCAGGGACAAAAAATCATTGATATCACAACACCTACAAAAGGCTGGTCTCAAAATCCATTTGGAGGCAGATCATCTCTGCAGCCCATCTCTGAGGAAGAGTTGAAACAAAAGCTCGATGAATTGGATATTCAGGATGAATTCATTGACTATGCTTCCAAAGGTTCAACTGTAGAATTTTTGGGGAAAGATGAAGAAGATGGAAACGAATTCTATAAAGTAAAAATGACTACCAAAAACAACAATGAGAGTGTTTATTTCTTTGATGTCAACACATCTTTGATTTACAAAGAAGAAAAAACGGTCAAACAACAGGGGCAAGAAATGAAAATGGTTACCAAAGTATTTGATTATAAAACCATCCCTTTCGGTATTAAGATTCCGCATAAATCTGAGCAAATGGGACAAATACTTGTAACCGATAAGATAGAGATCAACACTACCATTGATGAAAACATCTTCAAAGGAAATTAATCATATGTACAGGGTTAAACTACTTCTCAGCAGTTTGCTGTTTGGCGCATTTTCATACATCCATGGGCAGACTGCATCAACAGGTTTGCTGAACAACTCCTCTTTTTTTCAATCCATGTCTGCAAGGAATCTTGGTCCCTCTACCATGAGCGGCAGGATAACAAGTATTGTGGGCACTACAGTTGATCAACAAATCAATTTATATGTGGGCACAGCAGGTGGCGGCATTTGGAAAAGCTTGAATGGCGGTATATCGTTCACTCCCATTTTTGATAAATACTGTCAATCTATTGGCGCATTGGCACTGGATCCATCCTCTTCAAAAACCATCTATGCTGCAACGGGGGAAAGCAATATGCGCAACTCTGTTTCCATTGGTGACGGAATATACAAGTCGACAGACGCCGGATCCAATTGGCAGAAAATCGGACTCGACAGTACAGAGCACATCAGCAAGATCATCATCGATCCAACCAATACCAAAAGTATTTTTGTCTCTGCACCTGGTCCGCTTTGGAGTGCAAGCAAACACCGTGGACTCTATCATTCAAGTGACGGAGGAAAAACCTGGAAAAAAATATTGTATGTTGATGAGGAAACAGGATGCGCAGACATCGCTATGAGTCCTACGAATCCAAATCTGCTCCTCGCAAGCTTTTGGAAATTCAGGCGCCAACCCTTCTCATTTAATTCTGGTGGCAGCACCAGTGCCTTGTACAGATCTGTAGACGGCGGTAAAACATGGAAGAAAATTCAAGCTGGTTTACCTGAAGGTGATCTTGGAAGAATTGTTGTCACCATCAATCCTTCCAAACCAAAGGAAGTCCTTGCAATTGTCGAAGCCAAGGTACCTGGACTCTATCAGTCACAAGATGAAGGAGAGACTTGGACCAAATTAGCAAGTACAGATAATATTACGGCCAGACCATTTTATTTCAGTGCACTTGAATTTGACCCCAAAGATCCTAAGCGTGTATATCGTCCTGCATTTGATTTTCAATATTCAATCGATGGAGGTTATTCATGGTCCAATACGATTATCGGTGATGTAGTTCCGCATGCCGATCATCATGCATTGTGGATCAATCCTTTTAATACAAATACCATGTACCTGGGTACGGATGGTGGCGTATATGTAAGTCATAACAAGGGAGTGTCTTGGTCATTTTTGAACAATCTGCCTGTTGGACAATTTTATCATGTTGCAGTCAGCAATGATAAAATTTTCAATGTATATGGCGGGTTGCAAGACAATGGTTCGTGGATGGCACCAAGTTCTTCACCTGGAGGAGTTTCCAGTACAGATTGGAAATTTTTAAATGGGGGTGATGGATTCTGGGTACAGCCATCTCCTATCAATTCAAATATTGTTTATGCTGAGTCGCAAGGCGGAGAAATCAATCGCATCAATCTTTCCAATGGATTGAGTTATGGTATCAAGCCACAGAGAAATGTTGGTGAGGACCTTCACAGATGGAATTGGAATTCACCCATTGTTGTTGCGAAAAGCAGCAAGCGTCCGGGTGGTTACAATGTGTATACTGCCAATCAGTACTTATATAAGTCAATCGATGAGGGCAACAACTGGATGAAGATATCTCCTGATCTTACCACCAATGACAGAAACAAGCAAAACACAGAGAAAAGCGGTGGCATTACCGGCGACAATACCAGCGCGGAAAATCATTGTACCATTTTCACCATGACACAGGACCCTCGCAATGAAGATATCATTTGGGTTGGTACGGATGACGGTCATTTGCAGTATACCAATAATGGTGGGAAAACTTGGACCAATCTCTCTGCTGGTATTTGGGCCGCAGGGATACCTAAGTATGCATGGGTTTCAAGCATTGAGGTATCTTCTAAAAATCCGAACAGGGTATATCTAACATTGGATAATCATGGGTATGGTGATCACGCTACCTATGCAGTGGTCAGCAATGACGCAGGGAAAACCTGGAAAAAATTTGAGTCAAAAGAGTTTACTGGGTTTGCGCATGTAATCAGGGAGGATCTCGAACAGGAAAATTTACTCTTTCTTGGAACAGAGATGGGGTTGTTCATTTCAATAGATGCCGGTAAAACATGGATGCGCAGCAAATACCAAAATATTCCATGGTATGCTTTGGTGAGAGATTTGAAAGTTGTTCCGCATACTGGTGATTTGGCGATTGCGACACATGGTCGAGGAATATATGTATTGGACAATCTGGCATCCCTGCGCAGATTGATCAAAACAGATTTGACCAAGGATGTGGTATTTTATCCAATTGCACATTTCAAATATGATTTTGCACCTCAGGTTCCATCTGAAGACGGCAATCTTGCCGGATGGACAGCTGGCAATAAAGCCAATCTTCCCAGTTTTGAGTATTATTTGAAACAACGTTCTGAGCAATCAGTGAAAATCATTCTCTATGATGAGAACAATAAAAAAATCAGGGACATCAACGGAACAACCAATAAAGGTTTGAACAGGGTTTATTGGGGGCTTGATCAAAATCCCTGCAAGGTTGCTCTAGGTGGATTCACTGCAGGTTCCAGCGTTTTGTTTTCTTCCGTTTTGGGTCCTAAGGTGAAAACTGGAAAGTACAAAGCTGTATTGGAAATCGGTGAACAAAAATTTGAGCAGAGTTTTGTCGTGGAGCCCAATCCGGAAAAAGGATTTACTGCTGTTAAGATGAATCAGCTGCATGAGCAGTCCATGCGATTGTTCAGGTTGCATGAAAAACTTGCAGTGCTGGTTGATTCTTTGGATAAGTCCATTGCAATACTCGCCAAGCTGGGGAGCAGGTCTGCCGCAGAACAAACCCGATTTGATGCTTTGGACAGTTTACGAAAGGAAATCATTGAGACCAATCGAAAAACAGTTTTCTTCGATGAATTCAAGTTTCGCAGAAGATTGAGTGATGTATATTTTTCACTTCTGTTTGCGATTGAGCCATTCTCTCCATCGAGAATTGGTGCCATTGATGTACTGGAGGATGAATACAAGAAGATTGAGTCTTCTTTCTATGCAGTGCTGAAAAAATAATATTTCTCTTAAAATTCAATGATGAACCCTTGTAAGTGTTGTGCTTGCAAGGGTTTTTTATATTTCGTATAATTCCAATGGCAGTAGATCTGGATCCGAGAAAAATGTAAACCTTTTTCCGGTTATTTCATCCACTCTTACAGGTTCACAGGTTACACCCTTATCTGATAATGACGCAATGGCTTTTTCTATATCATTGACTTTAAAAGCCAAATGTCGCAATCCGCAGGATTCAGGTCTTGATGGTCTTTGCGGTGGATGAGGGAAAGAAAACAATTCAATGGTGTAGTGGGCATTGAGTGCTAAATCAAGTTTATAGGAATCCCTTTCCTTTCTATAGGTTTCATTGACAATGTCAAATCCCAGCACCTCTGTATAGAATTTTTTTGATTGTTGGTAGTCAGAACAAATAATGGCAATATGATGAATACCATTCAGTAAATTATCAGACATAACGTTTATATTAAATACCGGGTTATTTAATAATAAGATCTTTGTAAGTGCATCATACAAATAGCTACATGTTGAATACAATCTTCAAAACGTCTTTCAAGAGAAAAGATAGAAATACAATGATGCCTATGATGACTTCAGTTTTGTATTTTTTTACAAATGCAAGGATTTTGTTCATAAATAAATATTGATGTAAAAATATAGATTTCCTGATTAGTCATTTATCAGTCTTTCTGTTTAATTTAAATGGCTCATTCAATCGGGTGTAGAAAAATAGTTATGCCCTGGTTGATATCTAAATCTTGTTTATGAAAAAATTCATCTTTTTCCTGTTGCATCTTTTGCCTTTTTATTTGTTTTCTCAATCAATGCAATGGTTTGACCCCGTTGCTGCTGATGCTCCTGTTATTGATGGGAGGGCTTGGCATCAGGACCTGGCGAGTGCATACGATCGTTTTCCTTCATCAGCTGAGAAAAAAATCAGACCAGTGGTTTGGAATTTATCCAGAAATACAGCCGGTGAGTATGTCGGATTCAAGACAAACAGCAAGTCGGTGATCGTACAATATGTAGTGAAAGGAAATCAATCCATGCCGCATATGCCTGCTACCGGAGTTGCGGGAATGGATTTGTATGCGCTGGATCTAAGAGGCGATTGGCGTTGGGCAAAGGGTTCATTTAAGTTCGGAGATACCATCACTTATCGTTTTGAGAACATGAATTTGTCACAAGCAGTTGAAACATTTCGCCTATACCTTCCTTTGTATACAGCAGTACAATGGATGAAAATTGGGATTCCAGCTGGAAGTAGATTCGAATTCCTTCCTGTTGTTTCAGAAAAACCAATTGTTGCTTATGGTACATCCATCATGAATGGAGCATGTGCAAGTCGACCTGGACTCGCATGGACCAATATATTGGGCCGAAAGCTGAATGCAAAAATGATCAACCTGGGCTTTTCTGGCAACGGTCAATTGGAACAGCCGGTAATTGATTTGATCAATACCATTGATGCCAAAATGTATATCCTTGATTGCATGCCCAATCTTACCTTGCGGGATCAGTTTCCGGCAGAGGAGATTGAAAAAAGAATTAGAAAATCAATTGCAGATATACAAGGTGCTCATCCGGGAGTTCCGATTGTACTTGCTGAACATTGCAGCGGACTGGAAGGCATGAACATGGATTCTGTTATGACATCCCGTTATAAAGCTGCAAGTGAAATCGCAGCTGAGGTATTTCAGCAATTGAAAAAAGAGGGAGTTCGCAATATTTATCTGCTCACGGCTTCTGCCATAGGCTTCACAACAGAAAGTACAGTGGATGGAACACATCCCAACGATATTGGCATGATGCAATATGCAGCGGCGTATGAAAAGTTGATCCGAAAAATTATATGATCAAAGCTGAATAAATCACATTACTAAAGCTGCGATCATATTATAGATAGAGCATTTCAAGAAAATTTTCTTCGATGGTATGCTCTCCGTTTTTTTGAAGAATGAGATTTGTTTCTTGAAGCAGCTGCATATTTATAAAATGTTCACTGAAATCACCTTTTCTCCAAATTTCAAAAAACTTTTTCCTGTTTAAATTTTGAAAAGTTGATTGCATGATCAGGTGGTGTAATACTGAAATACTTTCGTCGGTCAGGTGATTGAAAATACCAGCTTGCAGTAATTTCTTGGTGTGAAGAATGATGTCGAAAGTGTTACCCATGTTGTAAGATTTACAGCAAGTTTGCATTGTAATGTGAGCTAATTATTAATAAATAATTAAACGACTGTTTACAAAAACAACATGTTTATAACATGTTAATTTCAAGTTTTACAAACAATGATTTTTGTTCTTGAGGTGGCACCTTAAAATTTCACTTTTTGTTAAAATGAGAATATATTCTATTGATAAATAGATTGATTAACTTCCTTGCATGCAGAAATATCCTTTTGTCGCAAGAGATATCAGCTGGTTGAGTTTCAATGCCAGGGTTTTACAGGAAGCAAATGATGCTACGGTCCCTCTGAAAGAACGTATTCGCTTTTTAGGGATCTTTTCAAACAACTTGGATGAGTTTTTTCGTGTACGGGTAGCAACCTTGAAAAGAATGGTTGAGTTTTCTGAAAAAAAATCAAAACTGAATTTTCATCTTGAAGAAAGGCCAAAAGAGGTATTGCAGGATATCTTACATACAGTTTTGAATCAACAAAATGAATTTGATCGAATTTGGAGAAATATTCAACAGGAGATGAAAAAAGAGAGGGTATTTCTCAAAAACGATTTACAAATTACAAAAGAACAGCGGGAGTTTGTCATTGATTATTTTGACAGGGAAGTGCGATCAAATATCATTCCGCTTATGATCGAGAGTTTACCTGAACTGCCGTATTTACGAGATAAAAGTATATACCTGGGCGTTGTCATGCGCAAGAGAAGTTCAGCATACAGACAGCAGTATGCGCTTATTGAAATTCCATCCAGATCACTTGGAAGATTTGTTGAGCTGCCAACCAATAGAAATGAAACCCACATTATTTTACTGGAAGACATTATTCGAGTCAATCTTCCATACATCTTCTCCTATTTTGGATTCGACCATTTCGAGTCACATATTTTCAAGGTAACCAAAGATGCAGAAATAGATCTTGACAGTGATGTACATACAACACTGGTAGAGAAAATGCAGAAGGGCTTGAAAAAAAGGCGGAGGGGGAAACCTGTACGCTTTGTTTATGACAAAGAAATGAACAGTGGGTTGCTGATGTTTTTGACCAAGAAATTGAAAATCGATAATTACTCCAGCATCATTCCTGGCGGACGCATACATAATTTCAAGCATTTCATGGATTTCCCAGATGTTTTCTCTGCACAGAAAAGAAAGAAATCATCTTTTACACATCCAGATTTAAAGGGTGCCATCAGGGTAACTGATGTCATCCATAAAAAAGATGTTCTCTTGCACTTGCCATATCATTCTTTCAATGCCATTACTGATTTGCTCAGAGAAGCTGCAATGGATCCGGAGGTTCAATCTATTAAAATAACAGCATACAGATTGGCACCAGAATCACGTATCATCAATGCACTTATCAATGCATCCCGCAATGGAAAAAAAGTAGAAGTAATGCTGGAATTGAAAGCACGTTTTGATGAAGAAGCAAATTTGGAATGGAAGTCTGTTCTAGAGGAGGAAGGGGTAAAAGTTATTTTAGGGATACCCAACATGAAAGTCCATGCCAAAATATGTGTAATAAAAAAACGCGTCAAGAATAAGACCATTCAATATGGATTTGTAAGCACCGGTAATTTAAATGAGCGGACTGCCAATATTTATGGAGATCATTGTTTGTTGACCTCCAATAGAAATATCATGGCAGACATCAACAAAATATTTTTCTATTTAGAAAATCCTATTTTGCACCATGATGCATTGAATGACTGCAACACTTTGTTGGTCAGTCCTGTTGGGATGCGAAAGCACATCAATCACTTGATTGACAAAGAAATCAAAGCTGCAAAAAAAGGACTTCCTGCATCAATCATTTTAAAGTTGAACTCTTTGAGTGATATAACCCTGGTTGATAAACTTTGTGAGGCAAGCACAGCGGGTGTAAAAATTGATTTGGTCATAAGAGGCATTTACAGTGCAAAAAAACTGCTGAAAAAAAAGGAGAAAACTCCTCATGCCATTAGCATTGTCGACGAATACTTGGAACATGCTAGGGTATTGGTTTTTCATAATGACGGTCATCCCCATGTGTATATATCAAGTGCAGATTGGATGGTCAGAAACTTGGATCATAGGGTGGAGGCAGCATGTCCTATATTAGATCCACATCTTAAAAATGAGCTGATAGAACTACTGAATATTCAGCTCAAAGACAATGTAAAAGCCAGAATACTTGATATAGATTTTCATAACAACTACGTAACTTCACGCAGAAACAAACCGGTAAGATCTCAACATGAAATCTACCGATTCTTGTCAAGAAAATAATGTCGGGGATCATTGAGATTAGCTGCAATTGATATAGGTACCAATGCGTGTAGACTTCTCATCAGCGAAGTGATTACACCTCAGAAAGGCAGTCCAAGATTTAACAAACTGAATCTTGTTCGGGTTCCTTTGCGACTTGGATTTGATGTATTTGAGACAGGTGAAATTTCAAAGCCCAAAAAGGGAATGATTCTTCAGACCATGAAGGCGTATGCACACCTCATGAACGCCTATAGAGTCGATAAGCATATTGCTGTCGCCACCAGTGCGATGCGCGATGCCAAGAATAAATCTGAGGTGGTGCGGAAAATATTTCTTGAAACAGGTATCAACATCCAAGTGATCAGCGGTGATTTTGAAGCTTCATTGATTTATGAGTCGCATATTGCAGAAAATCTTAACAAGGATAATAGTTATTTATATATTGATGTAGGCGGTGGGAGTACAGAGGTAACTTTCTTCAGCAATAACCAACTTGTTTACAAACGATCGTTCAACATCGGTACCATCCGTTTATTGAAGGAGATGGTTGTTGAGGATGACTGGGAGGTGATGAAAAATGAAATCCGTACCAATGTAAAGGGTATTAAAAACATCATTGCCATTGGAACAGGGGGAAATATCAATAAGGTTTTTTCGCTGAGTAAGAAAAAAGACGGTAAGTCACTCGATATTGGTTTATTGAGGGACTATTATAAAGAGTTTTCTTCCTGCACATTGGAGGATCGAATTCGCAATTATAATTTAAGAGAAGATCGTGCAGATGTGATCGTTCCGGCACTTCTGATTTATATTCAGATCATGAAATGGGCAGATATTGAAGAAATCCTGGTCCCCAAAATTGGACTGGCAGATGGACTTATCCAGCATCTCTATGCTGAATTTAGCCAGTAACAATTACGTTAAATTAAGTTGAAGATTTATTAATGCTGATTCTGTGATTATACAGATGTATAGATGGAACTTTGAAAAACATCTATATGAACAGACGACTTCTTGACTTGGTCGTTTTAAGTGATATTCATCTTGGCACTTACGGTTGTCATGCCACGGAACTGGTAAGTTATCTTCGAAGTATTCAGCCAAAACTCCTTGTATTAAATGGTGATATTGTAGATATCTGGCAATTCAGAAAGCATTATTTTCCCGCATCCCACATGCAAGTCATCAAAGAAATATTCAGTTTGATGGCCAAAGGAACAGAGGTTATTTATATTACAGGGAATCATGATGAAACATTGAGAAGGTACAGTCGTCTGCAACTGGGTAATCTAAAATTGGTTGATAAGTTGGTAATTGATATCGATGGGCAAAAAACATGGATTTTTCATGGTGATGTATTTGATGCTACAACCAAAGGAAGTGCGAAATTGATAGCCAAGCTTGGCGGGCATGGATATGATTTACTGATTTTGTTGAATAGGGCCATCAATTGGGCATTGAAAATACTCGGTAGAGAAAAGATGAGTTTGAGCAAAAAAGTAAAAAATGGGGTTAAAAAAGCTGTTGCATGGATTGGAAATTTTGAACAAACAGCCGCAGAGTTGGCAATCGATAATGGGTATGACAATGTTATATGCGGACACATTCATCAACCTCAAATCAGGCAAGTGAAAACCGAAAAAGGTTCAGTGACATATCTGAACAGTGGAGATTGGATTGAAAACCTAACTTGTCTAGAATACAATGAGGGATTTTGGGAAATATATCATTATAAGGAAACTACTGTTACCAAAACAGAAGTCATCGCTTTAAAGCATAAAAATGAAATTCCTGTAATCAATGTTTTAACAGATGAAGTGAGTCTATTTTTTAAATCAATTTATGCTGCACGCTAAGAGACTTAAGATATTTTATGCGGTTCAGGCAACTGGGAATGGTCATATCAGCAGGGCCATTGAAATATACCCCCATCTCCAAAAATATGGAGAGGTTGATGTGTTCCTCAGTGGTTCTAATTATGATCTAAAGAGTGATCTTCCTGTAGCATATAAAAGCAAGGGCATCAGCCTAGCATATAATCAGCAAAGTGGCAGCATTGACATCAAAAAGACCATCAAGAATATTCGTTTAAAACAGTTATGGAGAGAAGCCAAATATTTACCCATTGAAAAATATGATTTGGTCATCAATGATTTTGAATCTATCACTTCAATTGCATGCCAACTAAAGGGAAAACATTCTGTTCATTTCGGACATCAGGCAAGTTTTGCAAGCAAGGAGGTTCCAAGACCAAAGAAAAAAGATTTAATGGGGGAACTCGTATTATCCAACTATGCAAAAGGGTCAAGCAATATTGGATTGCATTTTGAAAAATACGATCGATTTATTTTTCAACCGATCATCAAGAAAGCCATTTTAAATGCTGAGCCTTGTAACGATGGTCATTTTACAGTTTATTTATCTCAGTTTTCTTTGGAGATATTGCGGAAGTATTTCCATCAGTTAAACAAGTTTAAATTTCATATATTTTCCGGGGAGGTGCTGAATACCCATGAAGATGGAAATATAAAGTTCTTACCTATCAACAAAGAAGTATTCAATAAGAGTTTGATTACCTGTAACGGCATCATTACAAGTGCAGGTTTTGAGACACCTGCCGAAGCGCTTTATTTAGGGAAAAAGTTAATGATTGTGCCCATTGCAGGTCAGTATGAACAAATTTGCAATGCTGCTGCATTGGTAGATAGTTTTCATGTGAAGTCTATAAAAACGGTGGATGAAAACTTTTCAACTCATTTCTATAATTGGATCAATACTACTTCCTCTAAAAGTTTGTATTTAACTGAAACAACAGAGCAGATTATTGACAATGTGATTAATTGGGGCCTATCATCAAAAGTAAATTGATGAACAGATCTGACAGTTTTATGTGAGCTTACATCTGAAAGGAATTTTTATTTCAATGCCCTCACCATGATGTCTTTGTAGTAAACAATACTTTTCGGGTCATGTCCCTGCAAGGCAAAAGTACCTGAAGCAATGATGCGGTTGAGATGATTTTTTGCCGGAACGAAATCTTCTGGCTGCGTCCAGTCTGTCACCACCTGGTCGTTTATTTTAACAATGACATGTTTTCCTTCCACACGAATATATTCTGTGTACCAAACATCATCTTTTACATAAACCTCCCTTGTGTCTTTGATATCATAGAGTCCGCCGCTTCTTTTCCAATCTGTATGAGAATTGTTGACCTGTACTTCAAAGCCTTTATCGGGAAAGCCTTTTCCCTGAAAGACGGTGTGGAAGTAGATACCTGAATTCGAACCAGGTTTTGTCATGACCTGCGCTTTGAATTCAAAGTTTTTGAAATCATGGTTCATCACGGCTCCATCATAGTAGAGATGAGATCGTGGACCTGCAACTTTGATGCTTCCGTCCTCTATGGAGAAAGTCCCGGGATTTTCACCCATCTTCCAGCCATTGAACGTTTTTCCATCAAATAGGCTGATCCAGTTCATTTCCTGGCCGATGTTTTTATTGCTGGAACAGGAAATACTTAAACACAGGATGATCGTTGCGGTAATCAAGCGTATCATATCAGTTGGATTCGTGTAAAGATTTATATCTGTTGTAAACTTCCATCCTTTCGGCCTTCATCATTCCCTTGGTTTCTTCCACAAAGGCATTGCGGAGCTCTCTTGATTTGAAAAGATAAAAACAAACAGAGGTTTTGCAATGATAAATGGCCTTGCATTCATCATCTACCTGATTCAGTTCGTCTGGGATGTCAACTTTTAAACATATCATACGGTCTTATTCTCATTCGAATGTAGCATAATTTACATATAAAAACTTGCAGAGGATTTTTTACATTTAAACGTCTAATATTCATGATCGTGAAAAAAAGACTTTTGCAAGTCCTGCTGCTGGTGTATTGTGCGCTGTTGATCAAGATCATGGTATTCAAGGATGTACCTTTGATTCGACTAGGGGTTTTGATGTTGAACTTCGGAGGGACCCATGAAGGTCCGCCTAATTTTATTCCATTCAAAACCATTCTTCCCTATCTGGCAGGTGAGAAAGGGTTACTGATTGGAGCGATCAATATAGTTGGCAATATTATTTTACTGGTACCAGTTGGGCTGTTGATGCCATTTGTTGTTGGTGCAGTCAATCTGAAAAAATCACTTGTATTTGCAGTCTTTTCGGGTTTATTCATCGAATGCATGCAAACCCTGCTGCATGTGGGCATTTTTGATATTGATGATGTGATATTGAACGGGCTCGGATACCTGATGGGATATTGGATTTATCTTGTGCTTCCTCGCTTTTGGCATTTATTGAAATCCAGTAAAATATTTCTTGTCTTTCTGCTAGTGTCAATGCTTACAACTGTTTATGTTTTTTATTCATGGTATCAGTCTATTACTTCAGAAACAGACTCGGTTCCAGCACTTTTGAATCAGGATCCCAATACGAAGGTAGATGCTTCATCATCAGATCAAAAGCAACGTGATCTTTGCGGGGGAACCGGCGGTACAGGAACAATCATTGAGCTTGATCAGCATTCATTGGTGATTCAACGAAAAGACGGGGTCAAGGAATTGATCCACATTACACCAAAAACTACAATCAAACAGGCAAGTGGAAATGCTACCGTGCGCGACTTAAAAGTTGGTGATCATATAACCGTTGTAGTTGGGCTCATCAAAGAAGATGCACAAGCAGCATCACTTATATTGATTTGTTCATCATAAGATTGAAATCTGATATAGTTTTAATTGACTAGATATTTCATTTTAGATGTTCTGAAATATATTTTTTCAATGTCACACCTTTTTGTTTTGCACTTGCCATGAATTTCATGGTATTGACAACCAGACCCATGCGTCTGATCAGGTAAGGCATGAGCCGATTTTTATTGTAACATCAATGTTTAAGCTGATTGTAGTATTTGATCAATACATCAGCTTGCGCCCGGGTTCTTATCATAAGTGCTTCAGATCCGGATACGAGGCTCCCTTTTCTGGAAATGACAGGAATGAGTTCTTTTCGCATCCTAATTACATCC
>JACCDT010232682.1_pt1 | contig 34074 bp, 22 predicted proteins | sample 7446291 | NCBI WGS metagenome assembly JACCDT01 (sample SAMN15323446, study PRJNA562643) | freshwater metagenome | isolation source: river surface water | place: USA:Blue River Watershed | collected 2017-08-17
AGGTTTCGCGAAGGTGTTTAGAAAACTCTTCTAATTTTGCCTTAGAATCTTCGGGAGTGTCAGCGTTTAAGATTTCTCTTAGTTGGCCATTTTTAATAAAGGTTTCATAAAGATATTTGGAAAAATCGTTTAATTTTGCCTTAGACTCGTTGGTGGCGTCAGCTAATAGAAAACTTTTTACCATACTTCCAATTATCTCAGATAATTTTTTTGCAGCCTCTAATTCTTCTTCGAGATTGTTTGCAAAAAGTAGGGCCTGTCCGCTTGGAGGGACAATGTTTCCAACAATTTGTTGGATTCGGTCTTTGTTCTCAAGAATGCTGGTTATGTCTACAGATCCTACTGGTGTTTTTATTACTGCGGGAGTTGTGTTTTTTGTTCTATGGTTGCATAAGCGTCCAGATAGTTTAAGAAGTTTTTGTAAGCGTAGGAGGGTCTCGTTTTTAGTTATTGTTTCGTATTCATTGCTTGCGGCCCCTGTGTACATAACTTCAAAGTAGTTAAGCAGTGTTTTTGCAGAGTTTGAAAGATTTGCGTATTTTCCATCATCATCCAGTTCTGTCTGTAGTTTTATAATTAAAGCGTTGATAATAGAAATAGAAGTGCCTGTTTGAAGTTCTGCTGTGATTAAAAAATCTGCAGAACTTTTATTTATTGGGGTTGTTACATCTTTTTCTATAGGGTGTGTTCTTGGTTGAAGATTTAGTTGGGTTAGTTTGTTTAGGTAGCTGCTTAATAAATACCCTTTTTGGGTGGTGATGGTTTGATTGAAATAGCCTGAATCCTTATTTATTTCATTGACTATTTCATTGATTGACGTAAGCCAAGTCTTTTTAATTTTTCCGTTTTCTTCAGTAAAATCAGCATAGTAAGTGGCGGTTTCGCTCTTAATGGAATTTATTTTATTTTGAAGACGGTCTTCGTTTTCGTAAACTTTTTTAATTAAATCTTCTCTGGAGATACTTACGTTGTTGTTTCCGTCAAAATATTCATCTAAAAAACAGGCGGTGTTTTTTGGTACGATAATCAAGGCAGCCAAAAGTGCTGTTTTTATAAAAGAGTAATTCATTTTTTGTGCTCTATCCATTTTTATCTAGATTACAGCGTATTTTTGCTGTAGTCAAAAATGCCCCACTTTAATAGCAAAAGGTTGATTTTTTAAGTTTTCTGGATGTTTCGGCGTTTGTTTTTGTATTTTTTACGCAAACTGATTGATTTGATTTATTATGTTGTTTTCAAGAAAAAAACTTTGTTTTGTGGCCGGAATAGCAATTGCTTCCTCGTGGTTGAGGGTTGAAGATTTAGCTATTACGTCTTCGGCTGATTTAGACTTGGCGGCTGCTTTTGCTGCAGCTAATCCTAATTCCGTATTGACCGCCGCGCAGGCTGTAGATGTTTCGTCGCTTGTTCTTTCCGACTTACCTAATAAAAGTACCGTTCCGTACATAATTGGTGTACCTGATGGTGCCGGTCGCTTGGTGAGCTTACCGAATGGGGCTGTTGGGTTCGAACTTGGTGGACTTGCGTCTCTTGAAAACTATTTTTATTTAGTTCCAGCTGGTTCGCAGGAATATTCTCTTGTTGCAAAAGTTCGCGATGGAGCATCTTTTGTTTACAAGGCTGTTGATTTGGACGGTGGCGAAGGCATGAAGGTTGTGGGTTCGCCAGTTTTAAAAAATGGGAGCGGTGATTTTGCCGATGTGTCGACCTCTCTTAGATTTCAGTTATTAAAAAATCCAAGCGATTCTAAGTCTTTTTATTTGAGAAAGGCATCATCCCTTTTGAGTTCTGATGAGCAAGATAAAAAGCTTGGGTTTGTTAGCTTGAAGGTTGTTGATGGGGCAATGAAGCTTGTTTTTGGTGAGCCGAGAGCTTTGGTTTTGAATGATTTTACATCGCTTGCAAAATTTACTACGGCTATGGATTCAATAAAGTCTTTCAGTCCTGATGAGGCTCGATCATTTGCATCAAGCCTCATTTTTATCTTAAATGCTGCTAGTAGTGAAGGAATGCCAAAGCTTGCCACAGAGGCTATTACTTTTGTGAGGTCGAAATTTTTTAACTCTGATTTAACTTTAAAGCCAGATTTTGCGAGCGGAGCTGATAATTTTGCTAAAATTATGAATAAAAACGGAACCTCTTTGTTGGGCTCATTTCTTGATAAATTAAGTGATGACCAAGCTTCCGTTCGATTGCTTCCAGAAGACGCAGCATTTTTGGCTGCAGCTAAAGTTGTTCTCGTTACAAAGCCAGCTGAAAATCTCCGTGCATCAGTCGCCGCGGCTGAATTAAGAGCTAGAGAAATGGCGATGCAAACAAGAATTAACAACGCAAAAACTTTTGCCGATTTTGCACTTGTAGCTAAAGATCTTGCAAATCCAAGCATCTGGTTTGTTGAGGGGCAATCTTACGAGGGATTGTTACTTTCAGAAGATAAAGTTAAATCTTCAGGCGAAGATTCCATTAACAACTTAAAAGAGTTGGTTTCAAAAATATCAAATTTGGTTTCGTCTGTGCAGGCTGACCTTGATAGCAAAAAAACTGTAGATCTTGCCGGTATGATGCCCGACATGACTTCTTTGCTTGGCAGGTTGAGAACGCTGTTTTCAGTTACCTTGCCATCAACTATTTATAAGCGTTTCCACATAGCTGGCGATTTGATGAATAAGCCTGATAAGTTTTTGGCATTTGTTAAAGATGCATACCCAGAGCTTAGGGATGAAGATATGGCTTATGCGACAAGAATGAAGCTTGAGCCTCAAGCGGCCTCAGAAGAAACTATTTCTAGTTTAAGAAAGCTTGATGCATCTTTGATGACCGTCTCTAAGAAGTTAGCTGCGATTGTTAATCGCAAAGTTACAAAGCCGAGAGCTGTTGTGCAGTCTGCGTCAACTACAACATCCACAGCGACTGCGACGCAAGCTGTTGCTCCGTCGTTCAACTTTGGCATGGGTTTTTAGTTTCTTGGGCGGACAGTTATTGTTTGGTGAATTTGTGAAACAGGGTTAAACTCGCTTCTGATAAGCGGTTTATTTTTTTATGAAATCAGATTCAATCATTTTAGTTGACGGGTCCGCCCTTTTATTTAGGGCTTTTTACGGCATCAAGCCTCTTTCAAATTCAAAAGGGCAAGGAACTCATGTTGTTCTTGGCTTTATAAAAAGTTTAAAAAAAATAATAAAAACCTTTAAAAAAGGACAGATTGTTGTTGCCTGGGATTCAAAAAAATCCGTAAGAAGAGATGCTTATCCTTCTTACAAAGAAAATAGGCAAAGTACCCCTGTTGATCTTCTTGAGCAAAAAAAAATAGTTGAAGAAGTATTGAGCAGGTGCAAGGTTCCGCAGGTTCTGGTTGAAGGGTTTGAGGCTGACGACATTATTTTTAGCTGTTCAGAAAAATACAAAGAAACTCACGAAGTTGTAATCGCTACGGCCGATAAAGATTTAATGCAGCTGGTTGATAAGCATGTAAAGATGTACGATCCGTTTAAAGAAATTTTGTATGACGAAGCCCGCGTTGTTGAGAAGCTTAATTTTGGCCCAGAAAAGGTTGCTTTTTATTATTCGCTAGTTGGGGACAGCTCTGACAACATTCCTGGCGTTACTGGGATTGGCGCGAAAAGCGCTGAAAAAATTGTGATTCAGTTTTCAAGCTTGCATGATCTATACGAGAATTTAGCCTCAGTAGAAAGCCGGCCTCTAAGAGAAAAGCTGGAAAACGGGAGGGCGGATGCTTTCTTGAGCATGAACTTGTTTCAGCTTCGCCTTGTGGATATCGAAGACCTCTTTTTTACCTCAATGGAAAATATAGACTGGCACAGTGCGGTTGATATTTTTAGGGAGCTGGAGTTAAAGAGTTTAATTTCTTCTGATGTGCCAGCGGCACCTGCTTTTAATCAGGGCGTCGATTGTGAGTTTGAATTAGTTTCTTCGATAGAAAAATTTTTAAATATTTTAAGTGGCGCATCTGTTGTTGCGATTGACCTTGAGACTTCTGGGCTTGACTGGGTTTCGTCTGAAATAGTTGGAATTTCTTTTGCTGTTGAGCCTAAAAAATCGTTTTATATGCCTTTGAGGCACGTTGATAGTTTCGGAGTTTTGTTGCAAAGCCAGGTTGAGTGGCTTGCGTTAAAGCCCCATATTCAAGCACTTATGAAAAATGAGGCTGTTGTTAAAGTTCTTCATAACACAAAATTTGATTTACATTTTTTCAAAAAGGCTGGAGTTGCAGAGTTTTATAATATTTTTGACACAGCAATTTGCGCAAGGCTGTTATTGCCAGAATGGTTTAAAGTTGGCTTGAAGTCGCTCTCGATTTCGGAGTTTGGCGTTCAGCGAGAAGAGCTAAGAGACATTTTTAAGCGCTTGAAGATAGATAGTTTCGCTAAAATTGGGCTCGATGAGGCTTTGTCTTACGCCGCGCTTGACGCTCACCAAACATTAGCTTTACATAGGAAGTTTGGGCCTATGCTTGATGATAATGTTGAAGCTAAAGATCTTTTTTACAAAATCGAGATGCCTATTTCTTTGATTTTGCTTGAAATGGAGAATGCTGGAATATTGGTTGATAAGGAGCTTATTTTAAGATCCGGAGAAGAGCTGTCTCTTCGACTGGAGGTCTTGGAAAAAGAGTTGTTTTCCTTAATTCAATCTGAGGCGCCTGGCTTTGACCTGGCTAGCTTTAATTTAAATTCTCCAAAGCAGCTCAAGGAGTTGTTGTTTGGTGTTTTGAAGTTGTCTTCCTCTAAGAAATCTGAATCTGGAGAGCTTTCCACCGACGTTGAAGTTTTGCATGATTTAACAAAACAAAGTCCTATCCCTTCACTTATCATAGAGCATCGTAAAGTTTCAAAACTAAAAAATACTTATTTTGATGCATTGCCTGGATATGTTTCCGCCAGCGATGGGGCCATTCATACTGACTACTCTCAGATAATTGTGGCGACGGGTCGGCTTTCAAGTAACAATCCAAATTTGCAAAATGTACCATCAGAGGTCAGGCCTTGTTTTGTTGCCAGAGAAGGTTTTATTTTTGTTGCGGCGGATTATTCTCAAATAGAACTTCGGGTTTTGGCGGAATTGTGTCGAGACCCAAAATTGATCGATGCTTTTAATCAAGGCCTAGATATTCACTTGAATACTGCAGAGTTGATTTTTCATAAAAAGGCTTCTTTGATTAGTGAAAAAGAGCGTAGCTTTGCGAAAAAAATAAACTTTAGTATTTTGTATGGATTGTCGGCCTTTAGTCTGTCTAAGGATCTTGATGTTTCTGCTGTAGAAGCGCAAAACGCTATAAAAAACTTTTTTTTAGCATATCCTCTTGTTCGTGCATGGATGGATAGCGAGTTGCAAAAGGCGGAAGCAAATGGATTTGTAAAGACAATTTTAGGTCGCAAGCGTTGGTTTAGAAACTTAAGCGAAAAAAACAAAATAGTTGTTAAAGCTGAGCAGCGAGCTGCGATTAACGCCATAGTGCAAGGAAGCGCCGCTGACCTTATGAAGCTTGCTATGATAGCTGTAGAAGGGTTATTGAAGCAAATTTCACCCTCCTCTCGTATTTTGCTCCAGGTTCATGACGAAATTGTGCTAGAGGTCCCAGCTTCGGAAAATTTACCAGAGTTGTTTAGCAATCTTGCTTCGGCGATGGAGAAGGTTGTTTCTTGGGTTGTCCCTGCTAAAGTTAACTTTAAGTCTGGATTTTCATGGGGAACGCTCGAGAAGGCGCAAAAATAAGCTTTGACATTTTTTTTATAACGAGCAAAACTTGTATCTATATAATTTTGAATCATCTTTAACTAATTAGGAGCCCTCATGGCAACGAGTAAAAGCGGTGGATCTACGCAAAATAACAGAGACAGCGAAAGCAAACGTTTAGGCTGCAAAAAATTTGGTGGCGAGTTTGTCGTTCCTGGTGATAACATTATTAGACAGCGTGGTACAAAGTTTCATGCAGGCAAAAACGTTATGCGTGGAACAGATGATACTCTTTATGCAATTGCGCAAGGTTTTGTAAAATTTAAGTCTGGTTTTAAAGGTAGAACTTTCGTTTCAGTGCTTCCAACAAGAGATTAGTTCTCTCATTTTCGGGTAAAATAATGATTAATTTTCTGCAGTATAGAAAATTTTGTTTTGCGTTCTCTTTTGGATTAATGCTTCTGGGTTTGTTGTTTTATTTTCACAGGGGTTTTGTTTTCGGAATTGACTTTACCGGTGGTACCGAGGCTCGTGTGAGATTTGAAAACCCCGTTGATATTTCAAGGGTTCGCTCTTCAATAGAAAGATCCCTCCTCTGGAAAGAGTTTGCTGTTCAGGCTGTGGATGGCGATAGAGATTTTGTTGTTAGGATTACCGACACATCTTCTTCCGTTGAAAAATCGATTCAAACAGTTTTCACTGAAAACTTTGCACAAGACAATCCTTTTAAAATAACGTCTGTAGAATTTGTTGGTCCTGAGGCTGGCGCTGAAGTGTGCTACGATGCTCTCGTTGGTATTCTCCTGATGTTGCTGTTCTTGGCGCTCTACATTGCTTGGAGGCAAAACTTTGCTTATGCAATTGGTGCAACTGTAGCTTTGGCCCACGATGCGTTAGTTGTTTTGGTTTACTATTTGGTTACCGGCGAAAAGATAACTTTGGCTGTTCTTATGGGGGTTTTGGCAATTTTGGGCTATTCCCTGAATGATACGATTGTTATTTTTAGCCGTATTCAAGAAAACTATAAATTATTAAGAAAAGACTCATTTGAGTCTGTTGTGAACATAAGTATCAACAGCACAATGACAAGAACTCTGTTGACAAGTTTTACTACTCTCGTTTCGGCTCTTTCGATGTATTTTATTGGTGGCGCTGCCCTTAGAGACTTTTCCGTAACGATGGTCATTGGAATCCTCTTTGGAACATACTCTTCAATTTATTTAGCTAGTCCAGTTATGATGTTTATTCATGAAAGATTTGGCCAAAAAAATCAGGTTGCTAGTGCAGACAAGCCTTTTGGTAAAAAGAGTTACTAATTTAAGAAAATTTAAGAATTACAATAGTTGTTTAATAATCCCCTTTAAGTAGATCCATACAAAATGAATAAAGATTTTTCTGATAAACCTTCTGTCGATAATAGCGATTTAACACCTGTTGCAAAGCCTGAGGTAAAACCTCGGGCTGCTCATCATACAAAAAAAGATAATTCGGCAGCAAAGCAGGAAGGTGTCGTCGGAGATCATTCTGTGGTTCAAGCACCGCAAGGACAAGCTCAAGAGGTTCTTGATCAGCAAAAAACCCAAGTTGTTAGAAGGCACCAGGTTCGCTCAGGAAAGAGTAGTTATCAAAGCGACAACTTAGCTCAAAAGCATGTGGATAACCCCTACAGATCGCAGCATCAAAAATATTCTGCGCAAGGAAATAACGATAGATTTAGGCGTCATGGAAAAGATTCAAATTATGATAAAATGTCTGCGCAGGAAAATTCGATTTCTAGCGAGCAATTAGTTCATAGGGTTTCTGATTCTGATGAAAGAAAACAGGCAGTGGATGTACAGTTCTTGAAGGGTATGGGGATTAAAGAGCTTGCAGAGTATGCAAGATCTATTGGTGTAGAAAATATTTCTTCTTACACAAAACAAGAAATAGTTTTTCGTATCCTTGAATCGCAAGCCGAAAAAAACTTAGAAATTTTCGCAGAAGGTGTTCTTGAGCGATTGCAAGAAGGTTTTGGCTTTTTACGATCCGCAAAATTTAATTATATGCCGGGGCCTGATGACATTTATATTTCCCCAATTTTTATCAAAAAATTTGGCCTAAGAACTGGCGATTGGATTCGTGGTGTGTTGAGGTCTCCAAGAGAAGGTGAAAAGTTTTTTGCATTGCAAAGAATCGAAAGCGTCAACTTAAAATCGCCATTTGAATCATTGCACAGAACGGTATTTGAAAATCTGACCGCAATTTTCCCAACTCGCAAATTTGTGCTTGATAGCAAAAATTCTTCGGTTTCGCCGCGCATTCTTGATTTGCTGTCGCCGATAGGGATGGGGCAAAGGGGTCTGATAGTTGCGCCGCCAAAGACAGGAAAAACCGTTTTCTTGAAAGATTTGGCTAATGCAATCTTGGACAATAACCCTGGCGTGATAATGATTGTTCTTTTGGTCGATGAACGCCCAGAAGAAGTTACGGATATGGCAAGAAGCATAAAGGCTGAAGTAGTTAGTTCTACGTTCGACGAATCGGCAAATAGGCATGTGCAAGTTGCTGACATGGTAATTGAAAAAGCAAAAAGACTTGTTGAGTGTGGGCACGACGTGGTTGTTCTCTTAGACTCCATGACCCGCTTGGCAAGGGCGTACAACACAGTGGCTCCGTCTTCAGGTAAAGTTTTGTCTGGTGGTATCGAGGCTAACGCTCTTCATAAGCCAAAAAAATTCTTCGGTGCAGCAAGGAATATTGAAGAAGGGGGCTCTTTAACCATTATGGCTACCGCTCTTATAGAAACAGGCTCTAAGATGGACGAGGTAATTTTCGAAGAGTTTAAAGGAACCGGAAACATGGAGGTTCGCCTTACAAGAAAACTTGCCGAGAAGAGAATCTTTCCCGCTATTGACGTTCATGGATCAAGCACAAGAAGAGACGATTTATTGGTTAATGAAGAGACTCTCAAGAACATGTGGATCTTGCAACGATTCCTCTCCTCAATGGGAACAACAGAGGCTATGGAGTTTTTAATCGAAAAAGTTGCAAAAACCAAAGACAATGTTGAATTTTGGGATTTAATGAATAAAAAGAAGTAAACTTTAATGTTAAAAAAATTTATTACGCTCTGTTTGCTTGGCAGCTTAGCGTTGCAGTGTGATGTTTTTGATAACATCGGCATGTTTGATACAAAAGACTTTTGGAAAGCTGTGAGTCCTCGCGTTATTAGGGGCTCTCACCGAGAGCTTTGCAGTTCGAGCATGTTTGCCGTAGAAAAAAATCTTGGCAATCTTGCAACGATGGATTTTTCAGCTCAAACAAACTATGGGCTTAGCACAAATAGAAGGTTGTTTGAGGATGTTTTTGATGTGGGACACATAAAAAATGCTTGGGAACCTGCGCTTCAAGCTCTTGAGTTGTCTGAAAAAGCAAACAAATTTATTGGTTTATTAAAGGCTTTGGATCTTGAGCGGGTTACTGCTTGCGGGATGATAAAGTTTGCCAGAACTTTCAATGATGTCCGTTTTGGCGTTGATGTTCCGCTTGTTTACGAACGGCCGTTTCCTTACATTCAGGATCAAAAAGCTGAAGATGAAATTAGGGCTGTATTTGGTTCTTTAAAAAATGAAGAAGATTCAATTGACCCTTCTCCTATCGATCATTTTGTTTCAAAGGAAAGCATTGAGGAAATCAAGAATCTTTTCCAAGACTTGGTTAAAATCAAAGGTGTTGGCTTAGGTGATTTGCGTTTTTATTTTGAAAAAGATGTTTGTGATCCAAGCTCTGCAATGGGTCTTTTGGTTGGTGGTGAATTGTTTATCCCAACAGCTCGTCCATCTGTTTTTATAGCGCCAGGCCTTGCGCCAGGCAGAAAAAATCGCCTTACTCAAGCCTACTTGAGAAGCGTTTTGAAAGATTTATCATCAGTCAATCCACCAGAAATCGGAGAGAGCGTTCTTAGTTGGATAGAAAATTTTACGGTAACCTTGCTGACAGGAGTCTTAAAGCCTCAGATTGATGAATCAAGAACAGGGATTGGTTTGTTTGCAAGGCCTGTTCTTGAATCAAGGTCTGGCTTGGCAAGATTGTTTGGCAATTTTAGGGCGAATTATTTATTTAGTACCGATAAAGCGCCTGTTTTTACAACAAAAAATGATTTTTCACTGGAATCTATAAGTTTTAATGCAAAAATAAATCCTGTATTAATTGTTCAAGCTTCTGTAGGAACTCAGTTTGCTTACGAAAAAGTATTTCTAACTATAGGTTATGATTTTTTCTGGAAATCAGCGGAAAGGATAAATCAAGTTATGCATCCTATTGATGGCGATGAAAACAACTTGGCTTCGAGCTTGGTTTTCGAAAACTCAGAAACAAAAGCAAGCGCCCAAAGTGCAGCGTTTGCGGGAATTGGTTATAAAAGTGAATCGCTTTATTTTGGTGTAAATGGAAACTATGCATTTCAGTCAACTGGGTCGATAACAGATTCTTGGGGTTTGTCTTTTAGCTTGGGCTATTGCTTTTAATTGCTAAAATAAATTCTCTTTTTATTCTTGAAAGCGAAAATTCGGGGTCTAGGCTTTTTAAAGCATTGGATCCCATTTTTTTTTGCAAGGTTTCGTTCCTTAAAATCTCTGAGCACTTATTCGCCATCAATTTGGCATCATTTATTTCAACCAAAAATCCGTTAAATTCATTTATAATAAACGACTCAACACCTCCGCACTTTGTAGAAATCACGGGTATTTTGTGGTTAAAAGCCTCAAGCCCAGTGATGCCAAGCCCTTCTTGAAAAGATGTGATTAGTAGCACTTTTGCGTGCTGTAAAAACACATCTTTTTCTGCTTGTGTGGCGTTGCGAACAAAGACTGTGTTTTGTTGTTTGGCAAAGATTTCTTCTTGGTGTTTTGTTAATTCTCCAATTACAACTAGTTTAGTGGATTTTTGTTGTTGCGAGATTAGCGTCCAGGTTTCAATCAGCATTTCAAAGTTTTTTCTTGGGTCGGAGAATCGTCCAATTGCCAGGACGATATTTAGTTTATCGAGGTTGGGGTTAGGGTTGATTTTTATTGGATAACCGCAAACTGGCCCGATTTTTGCACTTGGATTAATTTTTAAAAATTCGCTTTTGCAATAATTGCTCATAGGTAAGATTAAGGATGCTTTTTGTAGGATGAGCTTTTCGATATCTACCATTTTGTCTTTGGTTATTAGTGCCAAGGCTTTTTCGTAGTAATTCAAAGATTGGATTCTATCTTTTCTGTCTTCCCAAAATGGCGTTGCGCACCAAACTGTGAACTTTTTATTAAGCAGCACAAGCGGATGCGCTGTTACGCAGGTGCCGCTGCTAGAGATGTAGTACTCAAATTCTTTTAATAAAGTTCGCCATGAGCCTAGGGTAAATGTGTAGTGTCCAGACTCCCAAAATGCCCATCGAGAACCAACTCCAATGCAATTAAGGCCTTGAAGTTTGAAGCTTGAATTTTTGGATGTAAATTTTAGGTTTTTTATGGATGCGGAAAATTCTTTGTTAAAATCAATGAATAAGAATGTGAGTTCAAATTCATCTTGAAGCATTTCTTGAAGCGCTAGGTTCGATGCTAGAACTCCTCCTCCAAATCGAGGATCTTGAGTTAGAACGGCTAATTTTGGTTTTTTTTTTATTTTCAAAATAAGCAGATTGGGCCAATCCCAACCTGTTTACGATATTTGAGCTTATTTTTCTAGAGATTCTTTTTCCGAAACCTTAATCTCGTCTTGAAATCTGGGAGGTCCAGAAGGACAGGTTCTGTTTAAATGTTGTTTACAGCTAGTAACAAGTACCCAGAAAATAAATTGTTTTTTAAAGATTTTAACATAGCAGCTCCTTTTTTAGATAAATTGTAATGCCGCGAACTTATTTAAAATAATATTTAAATTAAAACAGTAAGTCAAACGGCCTCAATGCTTTGGCCTAATCACGGATTGGAGCCATATTTTCTGGCCAAATCCTTTATTTATCCCGTTTGACGTAATGCTAAATCTCGTCTATTGTTATGAAGTAAATATTCGTTCACTACTCAATCTACGGACAATTATTGTGAAAAACTTTCAGTCGCTGGGAATTCCTTCTCAGTTTTGTGATGCCCTGACGAAATTAGGCATTACCGAGCCAACCCAAATTCAACAAGAGGCTATTCCTGCTGCCGTTCAAGGCGCAGATATTTTGGCTTCTTCAAGGACAGGCTCAGGAAAAACTATCGCGTACCTGCTGCCTCTCTTGATTAATTTGGAAAAATCAAAGGATAGAACAGCGATTATCATTTTACCAACCAGAGAAGTTGCGACACAGGTAGCAGACTCTCTTAATAAACTTTTAAACTTTAGCCGCGACTTTAAACATGCCCTACTAATTGGTGGTGCGCGCATGGATAAGCAGTTGCAACAACTTTCTCGTAATCCGAGAATTTTAATCGGAACCCCTGGCCGAATTTGCGATCACTTAAATCGTAGAAGCTTGAGCTTGGATAATACCAGCTTTTTGGTGCTCGACGAAGTAGACAGAATGCTTGATTTTGGTTTTCAAGATGAATTGAACCATATTAAAAAAGCAATTACATCTCCAGTTCAAACCCTTCTTTTCTCCGCAACTATTCCTAAAGAGATCGAAGCAATGGCTGGAAAATACTTATCCAACCCAACAAGAATTACAGTTGGTTGCGCGGTATCGCCTTGTGCTGACGTAGAGCAGGCAACTATTCATGTTAACCATGCAGAGAAATATGAAACACTTGTAAAAGAGCTTCAAGCTAGGCATGAGTCTGTTATTATTTTTGTAAAAACTAAGCACGGTGCTGCGAAGCTTGCAAAAGGACTTAGCACTCAAAATTTTGATGCTCAAGCTATTCATGGAGATTTAAGACAGAGTCAACGTGATAGAGTTATTGCAGGATTCAGAAGAAAAGATTTTTCTATTTTAGTAGCTACTGACGTTGTTGCTCGAGGATTAGACGTTGTACACGTTAGACACGTTATCAACTACGATCTTCCACAATGTCCAGAAGATTATGTTCACAGAATTGGCAGAACTGGTCGTGCTGGAGAGAAAGGGTTTTCGTTATCTTTGATTTCTAACGAAGAAAAAAAACTTTGGTATGACATCGAAGTTTACATGGATCCTTCTAAGAAAAAGTCTTTGCCAAAACCTGGTAAATCAGCCGGATCATCCAGGTCTGGTAAGAGGTCTAATTCAGGTCGTGGATTTGGCGCCAAAAGAGAATTTGGTGATAAAAAAAGCTTTGGACCAAGATCTAACGATTCTGGATTCGCACCAAGAGAAAGACGAGAAGATTCGTCTCGCGAAGGCTTTAAGCCAAGATTTGCTAAAGAAGGCGGATTTGGCGAAGACAGACCAAGGTTTGCCAAAGAAGGCAGATCTAGTGAAGAAAGACCTAGATTTAAAAGATCTGAAGACGGCGAGTCTCCAAGAGGCGAACGCCGTGAAAGATCGTTTGGCGAAAGATCTGAATTCAAGCCAAGAGGTGACAGACCAGCGTTTGCAAGAAAATTTGAAGGCAGAGGCGACCGCGAAGGTTTTAAGCCAAGATTTGCTAAAGAAGGCGGATTTGGTGAAGACAGACCTAGATTTAAAAGATCCGAAGATGGTGAGTCTCCAAGAGGCGAACGTCGTGAAAGATCGTTTGGTGAAAGATCTGAATTTAAGCCAAGAGGCGACAGACCTGCGTTTGCAAGAAAATTTGAAGGCAGAGGTGACCGTGAAGGTTTTAAACCAAGATTTGCTAGAGAAGGTGGATTTGGTGAAGACAGGCCAAGGTTTAACAGGTCCGAAGATGGTGAGTTCCCAAGAGGCGAAGGTCGTGAAAGATCGTTTGGTGAAAGATCTGAATTTAAGCCAAGAGGTGAGCGATCCGGATTTGCACCAAGATTTGGTGATAAGCCAAAATTTGGCGGTAACAGATTTGGTGGCGGATTCAAGAGAGATAGCGAAGAGCGTCCTCAATTTGGTCGTCCAATAAAAGATGGTCGTAAATTTGAAAAAAAAGATTTTGCGGACAAAAGACCGTGGACTCCTTTTAAAAAAAAGACCGTTTATTCTGAAACAGAAGTTTAATTAAAGGGAGCTCAGGCTCCCTTTTTTTATTTCAATGCAAAACGAAGTTTTAAAGTAATTTTTCACTAAAGCCTTTGCGCAAAGCGCGCTGGTTTTTTGTTTATGAAGGTATTCCTTAGAATAAAGGGCCTTTCTGATCTTTGTATTTAATTTTGTTTTTATCAGAGCAACTATTTTGTTTTTGAAAATAATTTGATTTGTTTTCGATCTTGGGTTTGGTTTTTTTATTTTTACTTCTGGATGATTTGCAAAATTCCATTTAAACCAAGTTGGTGTTGCTGATTTGTTTTCGACTTCGTCGGTGATTATAATTTTGTTTATTTTTCCAGTGTTTTTTTCTAGTTCAATTTTTAATGATCGTTTTTTTGTAATTCCTTGAACCGCAAGGTCGTGATTAATAGCGGTTACAATGATTATTTTATTTTTTTGCAAAAACGAAAGAGTGTTGTTTTTACTTTCAAATTTTCCCCAAAAAAGTTCCTCGTTTTGTTCAAGTAAGAGATCTTTTTCGCAGTAAAACGTAGAATGGTTTTTTATTGATCTGAAGTCATCTCGGTCTTTTTTGCATCCGGTGTAAATAAAAGTTCCTGGATCTACGAATATTTGTTTGTTGTTGATTGTGATCGTGAGCGACAAGTTATCGTGATGGAAGTGGCCTTTGGGTTGGTTTTCATTAATGTTAAAATTGCGCAGGCTAACTTCGTCTCCATGTTCATTATTAAAGACGAATAATCCAAAGTCTTTGAATAAGTGAGAACCTGTTGTTTTTTGTTGTTTGATTCGGCTAAATATTTTTCCTGAATCATTGTCGCCAATGTTTAAGTGTTTTAGCGCATTGAGCGGTGCCATTTTTTTTATTAAACTTTTTGCGTCGTTTTTAATTTTTAAAAAATCAGAAAGTATTTTTAGGTGAATTAATCCTTCAAAAACTAGTGCATGGTAGTTGCTTGATCCCTCGTAGCTGCATCCGTCCTCAAGCAATTGTTTTTCAAATTCCTGAAGAGATTTATTTATGGTTTTTTTTGCTAAATCTTTTGAGTTTAAAAAAACGTTTAGATAGCAAAGGCCTACGTAATCAACAAGTAAATGGTTGTTTGGGGCTGAAGATGTTTCTAAAAAATCTGAAATAAATTCTTTGTGTTGTGTGAGCTGGTTTGCCAAAAAGTTAATCTTTAGAGGCTCAAATTTGAGCTGTAGCCAAATTAAATTGACTGCCCTTATGCTCACCTCCATGGGATTAAACCAATTCAAGTTTCCGCGATATTTATTGTGTTCAAAAAAACTGTGAACGGTTTTTTTAACAAACTTTCTATCCTTATTCCAAAATTGCAGCCGTGCAAACTCCCAGGGAACTTTGATATCTTTTTCAGGTAATGCTTCTCCGATGTCGATTTTTAATTCTCTTCCGAATTGGCAATTCCACGCGTTGTTTTGAACTTTGGTTAAAAAATCTTTGTGCCAGAGGTAGTTTATGTTCTTTAACTTGAATGTTTGATTAAAAAGTTCAATGTCGTTAACTGATAATGCTGTTTTATTTTCAAAGGCTTCAAAGGCGTATTTGTGCCTGTTTTTTGCAATGAATTTTTTGAAGTCGCAAAGTTTTTTTTTAAGCGAATTTTGCTGCGATAATGTGGCTTTTGGTTCAATTTTTAGCATCCAAAAGATTTTGTGTTTTTTTGTGAATAAGTATTTTTTTATGCGGTCAAAAATTCTTTTAAAGGTTTTCACAAAGCCTTCATTTTTGATTTTAAAAAATAATTTTTTAATCACTTAAAATATCGTTTACCACTTTTTCAAAGTGATGGATTTTTTCTTCGTCTTTTTTTTCAAGCGCTCCAGCTAGCTCAAAGCAAGATTTCCACAGGGCCCATCCCCTAGCTCTTTGCCAAATTTCTTCATCTAATTTTAATGTAGATTTAAAAACTTTTTTTGATTCTTCTCCAAAAAAAAACCAGTAAATCATGAGGTCGCAAGCGGGGTCTCCGGTAGCAAGGCAGCCAAAATCTATGACAGCCTCTAATTTATTGGCTTTCAATAAAATGTTGCTTGACGATAGGTCTCCATGAACCCAAAGTCCTTGATTTGTCCAAGTTGAGGAAAGCGCTTCTTGCCAAATAATGAGCGCTTTTTTGCTGTCAATTTTAGTTTCTAGTTTTTTTAAACTATTTATTGTTTCGTTGTTGTAAATCTCAAGGTTTCCTCCTCGGTAAAAATTTTGGCCTCCAGCCATCGGGCCTTTTGTTGCGTCGATTAAGTGTAAATTGTTTAAAAAAGCAGCTAGGTCTAAGGCTAAGGTGTTTTTTTCCTGATAATTTAATTCTATCTCGCTTGCAGGAGCTCCATCAATCCATTCGTATATTGACCAGTTCCAGGGAAGTTTTTCCGTTGCACTTCCCATGGCTAATGGTTTTGGTATTTTTATGCTTAAGTTTTTTTGTAAAAATTGAAGCCATTTTTGCTCTACTAAAACCTGTGTTGCGTATTTTTTTTCACTGGGAATTCGAATTAGCTTATTTTGTCCCAGTCTGAACGTTCTGTTGTCGTGCCCCATTTTTTCAACGGGCCAGACTTGCAAATTTGCCCATTCGGGGAATTGTTCTGTGACCAATTTTTTGGCCAGAATTTCATTAATAAGCACTGCAAAAAGTATTTTTGTTTTAGCAATGATAGTTTTTTATGCAGTCTTGGTCAAGCTTCATTTATTGATTTGGACTAAGGTTAATTATTCTTAAGGTTGTTGTACTTTATGTAAGTCATTTGTTTTTATGCAAAATACGGCATTTGGGGTTCCTGCGGCCGCCCATGTTCGTTTAAGTTTTGGGATTTTTTATGTTTTAAGTGCTATTATCATTTTTGTGTCATTTCGATAATAGCGTGTTTTTTTATTAGCGCCAACGCGAATAAGAACCGCCCTTGTTATCGATTTTCGATAATTAAAGCTTGACAGTCGATATTTTATTAGTTATCTTCACGAAGTATGCTTAATAAAAAAATTATGAACAAAATTAAAAAATTCAGTACTTCTTTCATTCTTGTACAACAATCATTTTTAGTTGCGATTCCAACCTTGGTTCTAATTCGTTGGCTGTGCGGCATCCCCCTTTTTTTTGAAGATGTCGTTGTGTATGGTGGGGGTGTTTTTTCTTTTTCAGATATTTACTCAGGGTGGGGTTCAGCGATTCTTGGCTTTTTGTCTGACGTAGTGGCGTTTGCGCCTGCTGTGTTTGGCTTGATAACGTTAATTAGGCTTTTCAAAAGTTATGAGAAGGGCGAGGTTTTTAGTGTTCAAAATGCCATGCTTTACAATAAGTTGGCCTGGTTGTTTTATTGTGACGCGTTGATTGTCAAACCTATTAGTAACGCGATTCTTGTGCTTGCGGCTACGATGTTTAATCCTGTTGGGCAAAGGGTTTTGCAACTAAGTTATCGGGTGCCTTCTGCTGTTTCGGTTATGGGTGGAATTATTTTGATTTTTATTTCTTGGGTTATGCTCGAAGGTGAAAAGCTTAGAGAAGAACAAAGCTTAGTGGTGTAGGTGTTTGAATGAAAATTATTATTAATCTTGATGTTATGCTTGCAAAACGCAAAATGAAGCTTATGGAGCTTGCAGAACTTGTTGGCATAACGCCTCAAAATTTGTCTGTTTTAAAGGCCGGAAGAGCAAAGGCAATTCGTTTTTCAACACTTGAAAACATTTGTTTTCATCTGCAATGTCAGCCAGGAGATATATTGGAATTTAAGGCTTATGAATAAGCTTTTTACTTTTTCTTATCTCTAGCTGATGTTAAATAATTACCCATCAGCAAACAAAAATTTTCAAGCAGGAATTTTATATGTTTAACAACAATAAAAATTCTAGATCTCTATATTTTTTTTTATAAAAATCAAATATAGGCTCGTTTTCTGCCATTAAGGCATTGTAATTTGCATTTTTATGCTAAGGAGTTAAACTTTTTGTTGTCGGTAATAAAATTCTACAAGTAAACATATGTTAAAATTAAATAAATACACAATGCTAGTTTCTCTTTTAGCGATAAACGGCTTTGTTATGAGCGAAGAAGGCGTTCAGACAAGCGAAGAAGAAACGGCTGAAGTTAATGAATCAAATAAAGCAGTTAATTTTTTCAAACACAAAGCGACACAAATAGTTGGCGCAGCATTAGGTGCAGCAGCTGTAACATATTTTGCAATTAGCAAAAATTTAGAACCATTTGTCTATGATATATATATTGATAGTGTGAGACACTACCTTGAAGGCTCTTTAAAGCGTTCGCATGTTTATAATGTTTTAAATAATACACGCTGTGATACTGGTCTTACTAAAGAAAAGCTTGAAAAATGCCTCGATGAATGCAATTGCTCTAGTTTTAAAATTCAAACAGATAAAACTATTTATAGTGATGTTTGAAAAGAATACTGGCATAAGTTTGAGTCATTAAAAAACGACAAAAATATAAGAGAATATGGAAGGTTATATGGTAACGTGTTGAAAAATAAGAGAGCTTTAGATAAAGCAAAAGATACTGTAAAAGCTTCAAAAGTCGATAATCCTAAGTTAGAAAAATCTGAAGCCGAAAAAAAGAAAGCTTTAGATGAGAGCTATGAAGCTTTGGATGACTTTATTCTTAAATTAACTGGATATACCAAACCAGTAAGGGCTTAATCACTTTGATTGAAGGTTAAATTTTTTTAAAAGGGCTCGGGGGAATTCCCGGGCCCTTTTTTTTGTTTTTCTGCAGCTTTTGCTTATACTTGGACAGCTTCAGTTCCATCCGCCGCCAATTTCTGCAGATGTTATACGCCTGCGTTAAAACTGTTTTCATCTGCAATGTCAGCCTGGAGATATTTTAGAATTTAAGGTTGATGAGTGATATTCAAAATAGCCTGCTCAAAAAATAAAAATCTTAATCTTGGGCGGTGCCTCCGACGGCGTAGTAACAGGTTTATAAATTATGAATATTTTTATAAGGTGTTATTGTATTGATTGCGATTCAAATTTAACGCTTTGCTTAAATCCAAAGCTTTTTGTGTTTGGATTTTAAGTTAAGGCTTACTTCTTCAGGAGGGCCGCATGAATCATCATTTACCCAGGTCTATATTTTTGTTTATTTGGTATTTTTTAAAACCGCATAAATCGACCGTTTTAATTTTCATTTTTCTTGTAGCTCTATCTGGTGTATGGGCTCCTCTAAATTGTATCGTTATTAAAAAAATCATAAATTTATTGCCAAATTATTGTGATCAAAAAGCTCATTCTCTTGGCTGGTACATTATGATTATGGTTTTTAATTTTATTTTCTTTGACAATTTAGTGTGGCGATGTGTTGGGTACATAAATTATAAGTTGCAGCCTGCTATAAAAAATAAAATCACTAAAAGCGTGCTATCAAATATAATTGATTATTCTCACGAGTTTTTTCAAAAAAATCATTCTGGCAGCCTAGCAAAGCAGGTCTCTATTTTGGCTGATAACGTTGAAATAATTTTACACAAAATTTCGATAGATTTTATAAAGGGCGCATCTTTATTATGCATATCATTTTGCGCAGCTTACTGCGTAAATCCTATTTTTTTTTACATTTGGCTTGCATGGTTTTTTGTTTTCTCCGTTTTTAGTTTTTTTATGGCTAAATATGTCGTCGAGTTTTCAGATAACTACGCAGGTTGCGAAGCTTTATTTGCAGGAAAGTTGCTTGATGCGATTAAATATTATACAAAGGCGACTTCGAATTCGGATAAAGAGCTTGAGATTTATCGCTTGGAGCCATTTTTTTTAGGAACTCAGCAAGCGTTCAGGTCGAGGGAGTTGTTTCAGTTATTTTTTAGCTTTATTCAGGGTTTGTTAATTGCATTGATGATTGCTTGCTCAGCATACGTGTTAATTCAGTTGCATGCGCGGCGGCTTATTAGCATCGGAGATTTTGCACTCATTCTTTCATTGTCTGTTGAATTAGGAAGAACTGTTGGTCTTACGATGTCTCGCGTTGATGAATTAAATCAGGCCGTTGGAAAATGTAATCAAAGTTTGTCGGTGCTTTTTTAATAACAAAAAACGAAATGCGAGAAATTTTCTGCGAAAATATTTGAACCTTCTGCTCGGGTTATCAATTGTTAGTAAAGCTAGAAATGCTTCGTTGCGAAAGCTCTTCCTGAACCAGACTTTAGATATCGCTCAAAGCTTACCGCTTTTGCTTTAGTTGCAAATGCTATATAGAAGGTTAATAGCCACGGTTTGTATGCAGCTGTATAAACAGATCCCCCAGAATTGTGAACACTTAATCTAGAATCAATGTCGCTGGTAATTCCGGTATAAATTTGATTAGGGAAATCTACGGATTGTAGTCTGTAAACAAAGTACATAACTTAAATATAATACAAGGACGATAATGATAACAAAGAAGGTCCTCCGTCGCCAAGGCTATGGCGGACAGCCTACGCTAGAAATCCGATCGTGGCTTGCCAGCCGAAGCTTTACGCGTAGGCTGGCGGAGAGAGAGGGATTCGAACCCTCGATACTGTTTAGAGTATACATGATTTCCAATCATGCGCTTTCAGCCACTCAGCCACCTCTCCATTCCAAATTTTTGCGAGCGATTGCTCACCCAGTAAATTCTATCCAGAAACTAAAGAATTGCAAGGTTGTTTTTTGAGCTTGGATTTTTGATTTTTTCTAATAAACTTTTCGGGACTTGAAAATGGAGATTTTGTGTTAGGTTTGTTAACGCTTTTTGTTAAATATTTTATTGTTGTTTTTTACATGACATCTTTTTGTTTTTTTCCTGCGGGTGATACTGACTCAGACTCATCATCTGATGGATCAGGAATTTGGCCTCAGTACGGAATACGAATTGTCACGCGCAGTAGGTTTGATTTTGATGATGAAGGTGTTAAGCCCGAATTGGGAATACGTATTGTTGAGCGAGCTAAGCCTAGTGTAGGGCCAAAGCTTTATGTTATTTGCGGAATGACAGGGTCGGGTAAAGATACAGTTTTTGAGAGCGCAATAAGGATTTTGCAAAAAGAGAAAGTTGCATTAAGCAGAATAAAACAATCAACGACTCGGGCGCGACGAGAGGGTGAACCTAAAGATGCTTATAATTTCTTAAATGAAGAAGATTTTCTGTCTCAGCAAAACAATAAGTTGTTTTTAGAAGTTATGAACTTTGGGGGTTATTTTTATGCTACTCCGAGGCTTCCTGTTGTTTTGGTTTGCAATGCAGATTCGTCAAAGTATTTAATTATTGGCATTCAAGGCGTGGTGGATTTTTATTCTGCTATAAGCAATTTAAGCAGCGAAGGAAGCGATACAGAGGAATCGTTGTTGAATAGGATAAGATTTATCCATGTCCGCTGTGCTGAGTCGGATGATGATCTGCTACAAGAGTCGATGAAGAGGATTAAAAATCGAGGAAAAGATTCACCTGATCTTTTGCAGATCAGAGAAGAAAACAACGCCAAGGATGTGGCCTTAATTCAAAGTGATAAGTTTAAATTTATTCATAAAGAAATTTTTAATCTTAACGGCTGTGATGCGAGGGCTTCACAGGAGTTGGCGGCATACATTTTGGATCAAGAAAATCAATTTTAAATCAGTTGCTTCGGGTTGATGGTGGTTGTTAACATGGCTGCTGTTAATTCGAAGCTCTTTGTGTGAATAATTTTTTTTCTAAATTTTTTGTTTTTTTTATTTTTTTACAAGCTCAAATTTTTTGTGACGTAACATATTCGACAAATACAACTCTTTCCACTGATGTTCGCCTGGCTCTTTCCAACTTGGCAAATTTTACAGCAACATTAACTCTTGATGGAGCGGGTTTTTATTTTATTTTGCCGCCAAAAAATGATCAAGTTTTAATAGTGTCTAACTCTGTAACAGCAACTTTAACTAATATTTTGTTGCAGAATTTTTCCCCAAGCCATATCAGTTTGGGCTCTGGAAGTTCGATTGTTTTTGGAAGTGGATCCTATCTTTCACTTTTGAAAAACGAAGCCTTAACTTCAACTCTAAAATTATCTGGAAGTTGTGTCTTGGATGGTTGTTCAAAAATGATTTCTCTTGGTTCTGGAGGTGTGATTGAAGCGCAAGCAGGATCAAATATAACAATACGTGATTTAACGATTTATGATGTTAACGGAACCAATGTACGCTGTGCAGATAACACAGCAAGCATCACATTTGATAACGTAAAAATAATCAATCGAAACTCTTGGTATTTTGCCAACGGTTCATTTTCAGTGAAAAACAATTTAAATTTTGCGGGTGGTGGAAAATTTGTTTATCAATCGGCTTATGCAAGTACGATTAATGATAACTCAACTTTATTTTTAAGTGATGCAATGACGTTCTCCTACGATCCATCCAAGGGATCAAGTCAAGCTGTGGCTGGTCAGCAAAATTTGGTATTTACTAATTCTAGCTCGAAAATGATTTGCGATGGTGTAACGTTAAAAATCACAAATACCGGTATGAGATTAACAAAAGGAACAATTCAGTTTGACCGCAAGAATTTAATTTACAGCGACGCAAATTTGACTGACACCGCGCATGCGTTAATTTTGGGAGACGGAGTGTTTTTGAATGATCCTCAAATAATTTTAGGGCCTGATTCTAGAATAAGCCTGGAGTCTGGGGTTATTCAATATGAGTGTAGCGAGAGAGTGGATCTTAAATTTGGAGATTCTGTTTTATTGAGACACAAATCTTTTGGGCTTTATATTGAGCGGAATCCGGCTCTCAATGTAGGCGGATTTGCAAGTACTGTTTATGGATCAACAACCCCCTCTTCTAATTCATACTTATATGTAGGTGCTGGGAATTCTTCTCAAACCTGGGGTTCTGGTTTATTGGAAACCGCGGTTTTGACAGGATCTTCTTATGTAAAATTTGTACTAGCTCCCCCGTATGTAAGCATCTCTTTTTTTCCATATACAACTGGTGGGGCGATAAGTGTTGTTTCTGTTCCAACGCCTCCTTATTATGCGATTTTGGCTCACGCTGCGTATGATTCATATGACTATAATCCGATTCGTATTTATAAAAAGAGCGGATTTGTTGGACAGAAGATATTTGAAGGGGATGAGGTTTACATAATGACTTATTATGGGGGGTTTGCTAGGTACTTAGGCTCTAGTAATCTTACGTATTCAGGTTCTTTTAAAGAGATTTTCCAGTATGCGTCAGCTACTCAGCCTGCTAATCTGGATTCGCAGCTTACTTGGGTTGTCGAATCTATAAATGAAAAGGCTTATTTAAGTATCCCAACTAATTTCTCTGGATCGGCTCCGAATGTTAGCGGTTGGCCAGCAGCATCAACTTATCAATTTTAACAAGTTTTATCGTTGCTTAAATAAATTTGAAATTGTTAGTATGCGCAGATGTTTGGAAGGTTTTAGTTATTGTGAAAAAGTTTTTTTTCAGTTTTTTTTTGAGTTTATTCTTTTCCTCGTTGCTTGCAGATGTGACTTTGTCGAGCGGCACTTCTTTTTCTAGTGATCAGCGTTGGAGTGCTGCAAATAAATTAATTATTGATGCAACGCTAACAACATCGTCAACTAGTCCAGGAGGGGTAACTTCTTTTCCTTGTAACGCTGATCAATCTCTCGTTGTGAATAATTCTTACACCTACACGATTCAAAATATGTTTTTGAAATATTTATCACCTGATCATATTTCACTTGGAACTGGTAGCAGCATAATTTTTGATTCTGGTTCGACGATTTTTTTCTTAAAAAATGAAACGCTAAATTATACTTGGAAGTTTGGTGCATCATCAACCCTTGATGGAAACAATAAAACATTAACTCTTGGTTCCAGCGGAATTTTGGAGGTTCAGGCTGGTGGAAGTTTAACGCTAAAAGATTTAACGATTTATGATGTTAACGGGACCAATGTGCGCTGTGCAGATAATACAGGGACAATAACTTTTGACAATGTAAAAATTGTAAATAGAAATTCATGGAGCTTTCAAAATGGAGCTTTTGCTGTAAAAAATACTTTAGCAATGACTGGTGGTGGAAAATTTGCTTATCAATCAGCTTATGCAAGTACGATTAATGATAACTCAACTTTATTTTTGACGGATGGAATGACGTTCTCGTACGACCCAGCGAAGGGTTCAGGTCAAGCAGTTGCTGGGCAACAGAATTTAGTTTTTACCAACACAAGTTCAAAGCTTTGGTGCGATGGAGTAACGCTAAAAATTACAAATACCGGAATGCGTTTAACAAAAGGAACGCTGCAATTTGATAGATTTAGCTCTGTGTATGTGGATGCGGCAACGACCAATATGGCCAGAGCTTTAATTTTGGGCGATGGTGATTATCGAAACGATCCACAAATAAATTTTGGACCAGATGCTAAAGTATCCTTGGAGACTGGTGGTATTCAATATGAACTTGCTGAAGATAATACGATTAAAGTCGGTGACCGAATTATGCTTAAAAATACCCTTTACGGCTTTTATTTGCAAACTTCGACAGCTGAGATCGGCGGGCATATTTTTGACCTTCTAGGCTCTTTTGTGAGGAGCCTTGAGACTAGCTGGCAATTTTCTCAAGCAATAGGGCAGTCAGCCGCGTCTTTTATAGGTTATTATAATTATGGATTTCAGGGTGGACATCTTAATTTACGTAATTCTTATTCATTTTGGAATTCGCCCGCGACAGTTTCTTCCCCGTTTCCTCCTTATGCCAGAGCTACGGCCGCCGCGCAAGGCGATCAGTCATACATAATTCAAAATTCAGGGGGAAGGACAGATTTGAGATATGGCGACGTAGTGTCATTTCCAGTTAAAAACTTGTCAAATTTTGTGGTTGGTTATTTGGGATCCTCAAATTTAGATTATGGTATTTATAAAGAAATTTATTTCTACGCCCCAGGAACAGATACACCTCCACCCAACAATTCACATCTTTGGCTTGTAGAAAAGTATTGAGCAATTATGACATTTGTTGCGGGTTTTAAGCTTGTCTTGATAACCTGCAGCAAGTTTTGCTGAGAAATTTTTTGTGAAAAATATTTTGCGTATTTGGTTTGTTGCCACACTTGTTTTTAGTGATTTATTTTGTGCTTACCCTATTTCGCAAGGATATAAATCATCGCTTTGGATCAAGGGAACCTCAAAAGTTAACGTGAAAGGCATATTTACGGTTCCTTGTATTTTAAAAAAAGATGCCACGGCTACTTTTTCTGGCAGCACTACAAGTTCTAAAATAAATTTTGTGGAGGGAAGCTTGGATGCGGACGAAACAGATAATAGTTCATCGTTTTTATTTTCAACAACTCCGGCTTTTAAGCTCGATGGATCAAAAGTGCATACGGCAGTGGAGAACGGAACGCTTTTGAATGTGACGGTTTCAGGTACGGGTAACAAACTTTATGGAGCACCGCTTTTTTCAGGTGAAGTGACGCTTGCAAGTGGATCGGACATTGCGTTTGGGATTCGATCGAAGATGAATGTTAATGTGGCTCTTGGCTCAGGAACTATGAAGTTAGAGAACGATTTGTTGTTTACCGATTCCAAGCAAATGACCGGTACGGGAACGATGAATTTGCAAAATTACAAATTAAAATTTGGAGCAAAACCATTAACGTTTTCGTCCGCAATTACCTGGCAGAATGCCTCTGATATTGACCTTGGGGGATTTACAACATTGTCATCAACTTGGACATTTTCAAGTGATGGAGTGATTAACGGAAACGGCAACGTTCTTGATATTTCATCTGCAGGTGTTTTGGCGATCGCTGCAGCAACAACATTACGTTTGACAGATTTGTATTTAAAAGGATTTGGTTCGACTGGAAATATAACTTTTGCAAATGCGACCACTTCAATTTTGCGGCTTTCCAATGTGGTGATCGAAATGACTGGAAGCAGAAATATAACTGCAGGCCAAGTGATTATTGATGGGCCGGTGACAATAATCACCAAATCGAATACTTTAACTTTTTCGTCGTCTGGTGTGTTGACGATCAATGGACAAACATTGCAGTATGATCGTATGGGAAGTTTCACAGGCGGCGTTACTCCACTTGTGGCAGGCGCAAATTTGGTACTAAACAACTCTGGTAGAGTCGTGGAAATAAATCAAATTGATAATAACCCGGGTGCAACGATTTCGTTAGCGGCAAGCACCACGCTGTCGTACGATTTGTTCTTGTCGGATGACCGAGCAATCGCGGTAACGCAAACGGCAACGCTGACAGGAAATGGACATGTGATTAATTTTGCAGATCATGCGAATGCTTTAATTACAGTGTCAGCATCGCAGGCCTTAACTCTGAGCGACGTAGTGCTTAACGGATTGCAGCCACAGCACATCAGTTTGGGATCTGGAGCGAGCTTTAGCTTTGGAGCATCGTCTTCAACAAGGTTGCATAAGAATACAACGCTCTCATCAACTTGGTCGTATTCAGGAGATTCGATTTTGAATGGAAACGGCCATGTGATTGATATTTCCTCTGGCGGTGTGCTTGCATTGTCAGCAGGGGTAACGCTGCGTATTTCTGATGCATACATCAAGGGGTTAGGTTCAACAGGTGATATTACTTTTGGATCTGCAGCATCAACGTTGAGATTGTCAAATGTGGTAATTGAAATGACGGGCAGCAAAACAATCTCCAGTGGGAATGTGATTATTGATGGCCCGGTAACGATTATTACAAAAGCAGAGACCTTAACGTTTGATACCAGCGGAGTGTTAACCATAAATGGGCAAACTTTAATTTACGATCGTCTTGGAAATGTGAGTGGTGGAATAGTTCCAACAACCGCTGGAGCAAACCTGGTGCTCAACAATTCTGGCCGCGTGATGGAGGGATTTACAACCGTTGACTTGTCGCCAATTAACTCTGCGTTGGCAACGTTTGATCATGGTCCTAACAACCTAACTTTTGCAGGTTCGTCAACGCTAGCTTACGATTATAACTTGTCCGAAGATCATACTTTAACAGCAACAACGACCGGAACGCTGAACGGTAACGGTCATAAAATCAGGTTCTCCGATCATGCAGCAACACAGCTGACAGTTAACAATTCCGTAACATTAACTTTAAGCGAAGTTGTGCTGGATGATTTGCAGCCTTCACACATCAGCTTGGGCTCGGGTTCAGATATTATTTTTGGAACAAATTCATGCGTCCGCTTGGCAAAAAATTGCACGCTAAATTCGACGTGGAAGTTTGCCGGAAACTCGATGCTTGATGGTCGCAACAAAATGTTAACGCTCGGTTCAAGTGGCATAATTGAAGCGCAAGCTGGAGCCAATTTAACGCTCAAAGATTTGACGATTTATGATGTCAATGGCACCAATGTGCGCTGCGCTTCAAATACCGCAACTATTACTTTTGATAACGTAAAAATTATTAATCGTAACGCCTGGAACTTTGCGACTGGAGCGTTTGCGGTGACAAACAATTTAACACTTGCTGGTGGTGGGAAGTTTGTGTACCAATCTGCTTACGCAAGCACCATCAACGACAATTCTACCTTGTTTTTGACCGATGGCATGACGTTTTCTTATGACCCTGCCAAGGGATCAAGTCAAGCTGTGGCTGGTCAGCAAAATTTGGTATTTACTAATTCTAGCTCGAAAATGATTTGCGATGGTGTGACATTAAAAATCACAAATACCGGCATGCGATTGACCAAAGGAACAATTCAGTTTGACCGCAAATGTTTTGTTTATAGCGATGCAAATTTAACCGATACCGCGCATGGATTAATTTTGGGCGATGGGCTTTATCTTAATGATCCTCAAATAGTTTTGGGACCTGATTCCAGATTAAGCCTTGAAAGTGGAGTGTTGGAGTACGATTTGATAGAAGATGGTTATTTGAAGTATGGAGATGGAATTGTATTGAAGCATTCCAATTACGGAACTTATTTATCAAACTCGCTCACTGGTGCGGGTGGTGCTTATGGAAATAATGGCGTGGGAGATTCTTCTGTTACCGACTATTCTAGGTTTTTTATTCAGCCTGGGGATGTAAGTACAAGGTTTGGGACAGGTTTTATTGGAACGAATGTAAAATCAGGGGATGTTGTTCGCTTCGAGAGCTTTGCAACCCCCCCTGGAGGAAGCGGCTCATTTTTGGGAATTATCTTGGATCATCCTGCGGTTGTTTCTACCCCGTCTCCGCCCTATTATACAGTGTTATTTTATTTTGCTGTGCAGGGCTTTGTTTATTATGCCCATAGGATATATAAAAAAAGTGGAGCTATAGGAGATAAGATTGGGCTTGGTGATCAAGTTTATATTCAGACGGGATTAAATGGTTCGTTTACCGCGGCTTATGTTGGATCTTCGAATTTGACATACGGGATTTATAAGGAGGTTTTTTATTATAAAGTAGCAGATTTAACAGCTACGCCCCCTCCAAATTTTACAACCCAGTTTTTGTGGAACATTGATACTTTAATTAAACAAGCCTACTTGTTAAATCCGAGCAACTCGGCTGTTTCTGGTGGTGGGTCTTCGTCTTGGGCTGCCAATCCCGCATCAACTTATCAATTTTAACAAGTTTTATCGTTGCTTAAAGAATTATCAAATTGTTAGTCTGCGCTGGTGTTGGGGGTCTGTTTTTGTGGAAAAAGTGAATTTCTTAAAGCTGTTTTTGTTATTTTTTTGTACAAGTTTTTTTAGTGTTAAGTGCGATATTACATATTCTTCAAACTCAACTGAAACAACTGATCGTCGTGTTGATAATTCGGGCAATGCGGTTGTTTTTTCTGCAAATTTAACGCTTGATGGCGCTGGTTACATTTATTCTTTTCCGCCAACTTATTCTTCGTCAAATTTTTTGGTGGTTAATAATTCGGTTAGTGCAACAATTACAAATTTAATGTTTCAATATTTGCGTCCAGAACACGTTGCTTTGGGGTCCGGTAGCGATTTAATTTTTGGAAATGGCTGCAATATTCAGCTTGGTGATTCTTCGACACTTTCTTATGTTTTGAAGTTTGGCGGAGCCTCTTCTATTCTTGATGGTCGTCATAAAACTTTAACGCTTGGTTCTAGTGGTGTTATTGAAGTTCAGTCTGGCGGAAATTTAACTTTACGGAACATTACGCTTTATGATGTGATGGGAACAAATTTACGATGTGCAGACAACACAGCGACAATAACTTTTGATAATGTAAAAATAATCAATCGCAACTCCTGGAGTTTTGCGACAGGAGCTTTTGCAGTAATCAATAATTTAACACTTGCTGGTGGCGGGAATTTTGTTTATCAATCGGCTTATGCAAGTACTGTTAATGATAATTCAACTTTATTTTTGACCGATGGAATGACGTTCTCGTACGACCCAGCCAAGGGTTCTGGGCAAGCGGTTGCTGGCCAGCAAAATTTAATTTTCACAAATACAAGTTCAAAGCTTTGGTGTGATGGTGTGACTCTTAAAGTCACAAATACCGGTATGCGATTGACGAAAGGAACATTGCAATTTGATCGCAAGTGTTCAATGTACAGTGATGCAAATTTGAGTGATACAAGTCACGCGTTAATTCTTGGTGATAAAAATTCGGATAACGATCCTCAAGTAATATTTGGGCCTGATGCAAAAGTCGCCTTAGAGAGCGGGGTGCTGGAGTATGATTTGGTTGAATATCCAAATTTGAAGTATGGCGATGGGCTTGTGCTTAAACATAAAGCTTATGGTTTTTATTTGTATTGGGGGCCGTTCGATACAGGTTTTGGTCAGCGCTATGTTGTTGGAAATCCAATCCAGACAGCATCCTCTGGGTTTTATGTTGAACCGGCGCTATCGTCCTTTCGCTTTGGTGTTGGAGTTGTAGGAACGAATGTTTTAACAGGCGATCTCTTGAGGTTTGACAATATGGTGGATAACGTTAATTTTGTATCTATTGCTTTTTATCCTTATCCGCCGCTTGTTTCAACGCCACAGCCGCCGTATGGGTCTGTAACTGTTCATAATAGTGTAGTCTTTGGTGCCTGTCGGTTGTATAAAAAAGGAGGCTCTGTTGGAACCAGTATAACCTTGGGAGACTCAGTTTATTGGTGGCGTTTCTATAGTGGTGCGGTGGGTTATATTGGCTCTAAGAATTTAACCTACTCAACTTCTTACAAGGAGATTATAAACTATCAAATGCCTGACAATACACCTGCCCAGCCACCAAATATGGATAGTGATTATATTTGGGAAGTTTTTTCTATCATTCAAAAAGCTTATTTAACAGGTCCTGCAAATGATAATATTTTTGGAGTCCCCGGTGAAAGTTGGCCAGCTGCAAGTAATTATCAATTCTAGTTTTTGTTGCGGGCTTGCAAGTTAGCTTGATAACCTGCACCAGGTTCTATTGAATGTTTTTTGTTGTGAAAAAATTATATTTGCTTTTTTTGTTTATTTCTTTTCGTTGTAGTGAGTTGAATTCATATTTCCTGATTAGCCATGGTTCTAACTCTGCCATAGCTGTCAGAAATTCTTCAAAATTCAATGTTAGTAGCATATTTACAGCAAATTGTTTGATAAAAAAAGATGCGACAGCGACCCTTTCAGGTTCAACAGTCTCTTCAAAGATAGCTTTTACCAAGGGTGTTTTTGACTCTGATGAAACTGATAATTATGCATCATATATTTTTTCATCAACGCCAGCATTTACGCTTGATGGCTCAAGGGTTTACAAAGCAATAGACAATGGAACGTTATTAAATTTAACGGTTTCAGGGACGGGGAATAAGTTATACGGAGCGCCTCTTTTTTCAGGGAATGTGACGATTGGAAGTGGAGCTGATATTGCGTTTGGAATTCGCTCGAAGATGAACGTGAATGTGGCGCTAGGATCAGGAACTATGAAGTTGGAAAACGATTTGTTGTTCACCGATTCCAAGCAAATGACCGGTACGGGAACAATGAACTTGCAAAATTACAAATTAAAATTTGGAGCAAAGCCATTAACGTTTTCGTCCGCAATTACCTGGCAAAACGCGTCAGATATTGATCTTGGGGGTTTTACAACGCTTTCCTCAACCTGGACATTTGCAAGCGATGGTGTGATTAACGGAAACGGCAACGTGCTGGATATTTCATCGTCTGGTGTTTTAGCGATCGCTGCGGCAACAACATTACGTTTGACCGATTTGTATTTAAAAGGTTTTGGTTCGACTGGTGACATAACCTTTGCCAATGCGACGACCTCTATTTTGCGACTTTCGAATGTGGTGATCGAAATGACGGGCAGCAAAACAATTGCATCAGGGCAAGTGATTATTGATGGGCCGGTGACAATTATCACCAAGTCGAATACTTTAACTTTTTCGTCCTCTGGTGTGTTGACGATCAATGGACAAACATTGCAGTTTGATCGGCTTGGCAATTTTTCTGGAGGGATTTCGCCAACCGTAGCTGGAGCAAATTTAGTATTAAATAACTCTGCAAGGATTATCGAAGTTAATACAGTTGATAACACGCCAGGGGTTGTGACTGTTGCTGCAAGTACAACGCTGCCGTACGATTTATTTTTGTCAGACGATCACACTGTATCGGTGACGCAAACAGCAACGCTGACAGGAAATGGACACATAGTGACAATGGCTGATCATGCCAATGCTTTAATTACAGTTTCAGCATCGCGAGCCTTAACTTTGAGCGATATTGTGCTTAACGGATTGCAACCGGCGCACATCAGTTTGGGATCGGGAGCAAGTTTTAGCTTTGGAGCATCTTCATCGGTGCGCTTGCACAAAAATATTACCTTGTCATCCACTTGGAGCTATTCAGGAGATTCGATTTTGAATGGAAATGGACATGTGATTGATATTTCCTCTTCTGGGGTATTGGCTCTCGCAGCAGGGGTAACGCTGCGCGTTTCTGATGCATACATCAAAGGGCTTGGTTCAACAGGGGATATTACTTTTGGTTCTGCAGCATCAACGTTGAGATTGTCAAATGTGGTGATTGAAATGACGGGAAGCAAAACGATCTCCAGTGGGAATGTGATTATTGATGGCCCGGTAACGATCATTACAAAATCTAATACCTTAACGTTTGATACCAGCGGGGTGTTAACCATAAATGGGCAAGCGTTGGGGTATGATCGCCTAGGGAACTCTAGTGGCGGAATTACGCCAACGACAGCAGGTGCGAATTTAGTGCTGAATAGTTCTGCGCGGGTTATTGAGGTAAATTTGCCAGCAGATTTGACGTCGATTAATGCAGCGTTAGCGTCAATTGACCATGGTCCAAGTAATTTAACGTTTGCAGGTTCGTCGACGCTTGCTTACGACTACAACTTGTCCGAAGATCACACGTTAACAGCAACTACGACCGGAACGCTGAATGGTAACGGTCACAAAATTAGATTCTCCGATCATGCAGCAACGCAATTGACGGTTAACAATTCCGTAACATTAACTTTAAGCGAAGTTGTACTGGATGATTTGCAGCCTTCACACATCAGCTTGGGCTCGGGTTCAGATATTATTTTTGGAACAAATTCATCTGTTCGCTTGGCAAAAAATTGCACGCTTAACACAACCTGGAAATTTGCAGGGAACTCGATGCTTGATGGGCGAAATAAAATGTTGACGCTCGGTTCAAGCGGCATAATTGAAGCGCAAGCAGGAGCCAATTTAACGCTCAAAGATTTGACCATTTATGATGTCAATGGAACTAATGTTCGTTGCGCTAGCAACACGGCAACTATTACTTTTGATAACGTAAAAATAGTCAATCGCAACGCCTGGAATTTTGCAACTGGAGCTTTTGCGGTAACGAATAATTTAACGCTTGCTGGTGGTGGAACATTTGTTTATCAATCAGCTTATGCGAGTACCATCAACGACAATGCAACGCTTTTTTTAACTGATGGTATGACGTTCTCGTACGATCCTGCCAAGGGATCAAGTCAAGCAGTGGCCGGTCAGCAAAATTTAGTTTTCACCAACACAAGTTCCAAGCTTTGGTGTGATGGCGTAACGCTAAAAATTACAAATACTGGCATGCGTTTAACCAAAGGAACGTTGCAATTTGATAAATCTAATTCTGTGTATGTTGATGCGGCAACGACCAATATGGCCAGAGCTTTAATTTTGGGAGATGGTGATTATCGAAACGATCCACAAATAAATTTTGGACCAGATGCTAAAGTATCCTTGGAGGCCGGAGGTATTCAATATGAACTTGCTGAAGATAATATTATAAGGGCCGGGGATATGATAACCCTGAAAAATACTCTTTATAATTTTTATTTAATCAGTGTTCCTGAGCAAAATGGTGCTCACAGTGGCTATTTAGGTGCCCATGCTGCTAAAAGTAATTATTCACAATGGACGTTTACTCAAACAACGGGGGTCGCTTCAGGTATTTTTAGGGCTACGGTAAATTTTGTTAATAATTATGGAACTCAGGGCGGATATATAACTTTGCATAAATCTGGTCATATTGGAGCTCAGACTGCAAGGGTTTCAGCGCCTCTTCCTCCATATTATATCGCTCCGGCAGTAGGTGTTTATCAGCAGTATTATATTATTCAAAATTCAGGAGGCAGAACTGATTTGAGATATGGAGATATAATATCATTTCCTGTTGTGGATGGCGGGTCTTCAACGCCGATTGGATATTTAGGGTCAAGTAATCTTTCATTTGTAGCGCCTTACGATGGGCAAACATATAAAGAGGTTTATAGTTATATTGATGGTTCTGCCAATCCTCCACCAAATAGTTCTCATTTCTGGCTTGTTGAAAAGTATTGAGCAATTATGACATTTGTTGCGGGTTTAAAAGTTTGCTTGATAACCTGCAGCAAGTTTTGCTGAGAATTTTTTTGTGATTTACTTTTGTATATTTTTTTTGGTTTCACTTTCTTGGAGCGATGTTAGTTGTTTATTTGTGAAGCCTCAAGGGGCAAATTCTTCTTTTGCTCTGCGCGGCTCTTCAAAGCTAAATGTAAACAATGTTTTGACGACAAATTTTAATTTAAAAAAAGGGGATGCTGCTTCTTTGAGTGGGAGTTCTCTAACCGCGCAATTAAACTTTGTTGGAGGTCTCTTAGAGTCCGATGGAGTTGATAACACTGCATCATATATTTTTTCATTAACGCCAGCATTTACGCTTGATGGCTCAAAAGTTTACAAAGCAATAGACAATGGGACGTTATTAAATTTAACGGTTTCAGGGACTGGGAATAAGCTTTATGGAGCCCCGCTTTTTTCAGGGAATGTGACGATTGGAAGTGGTGCTGATATTGCGTTTGGAATTCGCTCAAAAATGAACGTGAATGTGGCTCTTGGCTCCGGAACGATGAAGTTAGAAAATGATTTGTTGTTTACCG
>JACCDT010070352.1_pt1 | contig 34044 bp, 45 predicted proteins | sample 7446291 | NCBI WGS metagenome assembly JACCDT01 (sample SAMN15323446, study PRJNA562643) | freshwater metagenome | isolation source: river surface water | place: USA:Blue River Watershed | collected 2017-08-17
TCATCTTCCATATCCTCTATTTCTGTCTTATTGGTTATTTTTCCTATGATGAGCCACGGAAGTGTCAGAAGTATAACTGTCGTAAATAGTGCTATGATTATTAGTATTATTGTTTCCATTGTTGTTTCTTATTATTGATAATTTTTCTCCACCTTGCTCTTTCTTGGTTTATGCCCATTTTTTGGTTAGCCCTCCCGATCAGGCCATCTATGAAATGGTCATCAATTTCATCTTGCTTTATATCTTCTCCACCCTCCGAGAGTAGTTCATCTAGGAGCAAACCTCTAAGAGCATTCTTCATATTTGGATACATAGCATTAAACGCCCTGAAAATCTTTTCATCTCCCAATGCTTGTCTCTCTAAACTTTTTGGTAGAAAATCAGACATTATACTCCAAAAAATTGCTATTTCACTCTCCTCTAGAAATGTTGTTATTGTTTTTGGTTTTTCCATTTTATTGTTGTTAAAGACTTTTTACATTCTTCAAAGCGTTTTCTACTTCTGTTTTGTCATAAGTATTATTACCGATTTTAATTGTTTCCTTCTTCTCATCTTCAATAGGTTCTATTTTGTAGTCTCCTAATACATACTGATTTTTCCAGTAATCTGAACCTGTTTTATCTGTAATGTCTGTAATTTTTCCACTATCATCGCCACCAATAAACCAACCGAGAGTAAATGATGCTTTTGCAGACACCCGAGCATCACCATACACCTGAGCATTACCAGATACCCAAGCATTACCATACACCTGAGCATTACCAGATACCCAAGCATTACCATACACCCAAGCATTACCATACACCTGAGCATCACCAGACACCCAAGCATTACCATACACCTGAGCATCACCATACACCTGAGCATTACCAGATACCCAAGCATTACCATACACCTGAGCATCACCATACACCTGAGCATTACCAGACACCCGAGCATCACCATACACCTGAGCATTACCAGATACCCAAGCATTACCATCAGTTGATAAATTTTTTTCTGCTTCTATGTAGCCACCTAAATCGCCTTTTACTACTGCACCAAAAGATATCTCTGCTTGGATTTGGAATAGTGTTGCACCATTCATAGCTACTTTTGTATTTTTTGTGAGACTATATTTTTTATTCATTTTATTTTTTAATTAGTTCTGGGTTTTCGTATATGTTTCCGATTATTTCACTTTCAAACTCAATATCAGGTCTTTCGATTAAATTGTGTTGCATAACGAAGCCAGCCATTCTGTCGTGCCATTCTATCTTATAAATTTTGTCCGACCACTTAACTATATCCCCTTCATATATCTCTTTGCCGTTTTTATCGAGGAGTCCTGTGTATTGTCCGACAGTATTTCTATCAATTTTTTGTGTGGTATAACCATTAGTTATCTCCCACCAATTTTTTAGTTTTTCGTCTGACTCATCACCTTTCGGCCAATCGCCAGTTTGCACTAAATGTCCATATACTAACTTACCAGTTTCTATACTTTTTGCTCTAAATTTTATTTCTCTTTTCATTTTATTTTATTTATATGTTTTGTGAATACTCCACTTTTTTCTATATGTGAGTAGACATCTCCTTTCCCAATAAACTTATTTGTGACTCCTCGTCTAATTCAGATATTCCCATCCAAACCCAGTTACCATCTTTCGTGCGAAAAAGTAGTGCTATTGGCTTACCTCTTTCGTCAAATTTTATGTTTAATGCTTGTTTTTCTATCATCTTTTTTTATATTTACTTTGTTTTATAAATTCAACCCCTAAATACTCCTCTAATGCTTTTTGTTTATCTTCTACCCTTTCTATCCTCCCTAAAACTAATTCTATGGACCGACTGATTTGTTTTAAGTTAGATTCTCTGCTTTCCCTGTTCAGCATTTCTTCTATACCCCTTACGATTATTTTTATTTGCTGTATATCTTTCATTTCAATTTTTTCAATTCAACTAAATAATCTATGTAATTATCAGGTGAATTTATATCTCCAAAAGGAAATATTGTGTCTCGCCAGTATTTGTAATTTTCAGGATTTAAGACTTCTGTTCTGTCAATTCCGTATTGCTCTTCTAGGTAATCTATACACTTTTCTATGAAACCATCATTTAATTTTCCTTTTGTTGTTTTTCCAACTTTTATTTTCTTTCCATTGAAATTTATAAATTCACCATTAAACTCAACTTTCAACAATTCACGCATTTTTATTAAGTCTTTGTAATTTCTATGATCAAAATTTTCGTGCAAATAACAAGCCAGTGGTATAACAGCTCCTTCAAAAAAATTTCTTTGATTTCTACTTTCTGGAAGAAGTGGAAGTATTTGTAATCTAACACCAGCATTTTCTTTAAGAAAGTTTTTAAAGAAACCTTTGCTGTATTCATTCATTTGCATACCCCCATCTTTTGTTGCTATTGCATAATACTTCATTGTAATAATTTTTGACCTAATAATTTTTTATAATCTTCAATTTTTTCTGAAATATCTGTTATGTAATCTTTTCTAGTTATTCCATCTTCACCACTAATCTTATACCCGTGATTGAAACCTTTTTCTGCGTGTATATCTCTAACAATTTCTGAAATAAATGCTCCGTTGAAAATTCCAGTTTTTAAAACTACAATCCCTTTTTTATCCATCGCAAGTAATATTTTTGGTATTTCTTCTTCGGATATTGGATACTGACCTGTTGTTGTTTTGATGCAATATTTCATAAAATTATTCTTGATTTATTTTTCTCTTCACTTGCAACTTTTTTCTTTACAAGGTTTATTTCAAGCGATGCCCATTTATCTTCAAGTTGCGAAGGTTTTGTTATTGTTGGCATATAAGTCATTGAGTTAGTTTTCGGCAGTATAGCTATAACCTTTTCTAACCTTTCCAGTCCGTGTTTTTCTAAAAGATTTTTAGCAGACACCCTTTCGGTTTTATTTACAAACCATTTCTTGTAAGATGGATTTATTTCTTTGAATAGATCAATAACCTTTGAAATATTTATGTTTAATTCTTTTTCAACTTTTTTTTCTTGCGATGTTTCATCGCTAATAGAATCTAAATTAGAATCTAAATCTAAATTAGAATCTAAATCTAAATAGTTCAAGTCATCTATAAGGGGTATGCATAGGGTATCTAGATAGTATTTAGGAAGCATATAATATCCTTTATTTACAACATTTTTTAAGAAATTTTGATCTAAATCTTCTAAACAATTCAAAATCCCTTTTTTTATATTCTCGCTTCCATTTTCTTGGTGCTTTACGAAGTTTTTTATCACCACGAACCCTTTTATATACCTTATTTTGTTCTGTAATCTCGGTAAAATCTTTTTTAACATAGATTCATCTATCCCAGTCTCTATACCAATTATCTTTATCGGCAATTCATATATTCCACTAATATTTGTGTGATTATTTGTGAGAAAATATATAAACAAGAGTTTTTCTATTGGGTCCAGTCCAGCTATATAGCTGTCGTTCCAAAATCTAGTATTTATATATCTTTGCTTATCGTTTGCCATTTTAAAATGTTAAATCTTTTACAATTTGCTCCACTTCTTCCAAGACCTTTTTCTGATATTCTAAGTATTCTGTTATTTTTTCTGATAAATCCGACCTTTTTATTTCCAAATAAAAGAAATCTTTTACTGTCATTCTAGGGTCATAGAATATAAAATAAAGTTTCTTTAATTTGTCATTTACAATGAAATATTGGATTACCTGCTCTTCATATTCACTCGGTATAACTTTTGTCAGCAATGCTTCTATATGACTTGCTGTATTTAGGCATTTCACTTCCACGGCTTCCTTTTCAGAAATAACCCCGTCTGGTGATACTGCAATATTTGAATTATCTTCTCTTTCCCATATAACCATTGTTGTATCTACTTTCTTGCTTGTCTCTTGGCAAAATCTATCTATTGCTATATCCTCTAATCTAGTTCCTCTATCCATAGGTCTCTCGTTGTCTGGCTGTAATGCTATTTTATCTGCAATAAGTTCATAAAATCCTTTTTTCCTACCACCACCTCTTTTAGCTAAAATATCTTTTAGGCGAGAACCAGTTATCTTACCCCTCCTAGCTAACATCCAATCATCTTTATTTGTAAATTTAAGCGTTTTCATCTTTATTTTCACTTTCTAAAACTAGAATCTCTAATCTATTTTTTATTTCTTCCAAATTTTCATCTGTAACATCTAATTTAGTTTTAGATCTTATTTCTTTTACGACCTCTTTTTTATCATCAACATTTACATCTAGTTTTTTAAGTAAAAAAGTTATTTTACCTTTCAAACTAGATATTTGATCAATGTCTGGTTTTTTATCTACATCAACTGCATCAAAATCATCTTCCCCTGTCAGAATACCTAGTGCATTACAAAAGGCATATCTCTTAGCAAAAGTCTGTGTGGAGGCATATTTTTGAGGAGCAGTCATAAAACCTTCTGTATCTATTGGCATTTTAGAATCGCTTTCTTGGCTATATCCTGCTATGTGTGTTATTTTACAAATTGTTGTAATGAAACCTGTTTCGTGTTTAGTAGTTATTGTGTAAGATAATCCACATTCTGCTAGTAATCCTTTTACTTGCGACACTATACTATCCAGAGATGCATAAGAATATCTGACTGATCTACCATCCTTATTTAGGACATCTTTATTTTTTTTAATAATTGGACATTTACCTTGAAATTCAGATAATGCCCTTACAAACTCCTCTCTTGCTTTTTCTGCTTTAACTTCTTTATGTAAAGCAAAAAGTTTTTCCATAGTTTCCACAGAAGCATTTTGTTTTATGGCTTCTGAAATAAAACTATCAACTGATACTATTTGTGTGTTTTCTTCTTTTTTAGTTATTTCTTTTGTCATTTTTTATCTATCGTTATCCCAGCCACATCCAGTGAAATCACCTGCTGGATTATCTAATAATTTTTCTAGTTTTTCTCTATTTAGAAAAATAGAATTTTTTATAGTCATTTCTCTTTTTGTTCTTTCTTCTTCAAATGGGATTTTAGAGAAATCTGAGTGTTTTCCCATCCATACATACTCACCATTTTCATATCCAACTAATGTAAGAAGTTTTAATCTTGCCAAAAGTTGATATGCTAATAAATTTTTGTTCATAGTTTTTCTTAGATTCATCCTCACACTTACCGAAGTCCTCGTGAGTCTCCGTTTGGTGTAAATGCAAGGATGAATCTACACGAGGATTATCCTAAGGTTGATAAAATGAATAATGCAATTAGAGCAAAGATGTGATATTTATAATCTACCCCATCTATTTCAGCCCAAGATTTTTTGTGCATTCTTCTAACAATTGTCATTTTGTCGTTTTCCATAATTTTTTTAAATTATTTTAATAAATTAACCGACCAAGTTTTTTGTCCCTAAGAGGACACGGGATAGGCGAACCCGTAACCTCTAAGAAACAAAAAACTACTGTTTTTAAAACAGTAGTCCTATGGGTTGTTATTATGCGCGTTTATTTTTTATAAAGAACTATGTTATTATGAAGGAATTTGTAATTCAGTTTATATTATTAGTAACCCATAGGGCTACTGTCTACTAAAATTTGCAATTTTTTAATTTTTTTAAAAATTTTGATTTCTTTAATTATATCTTTTGGGTCATTTATATATCTAAAAAATTAAAGGCAGTTGCCATTTTTAGCTTCCAGTAACATTGTCAAATAACTATACTTATATATTACTATCATTTTTTTTGTCAAGCAAACTACTTATGCACAGTTTCTAAAAACTCCTCAAAAAGCCTCATTCCTCCTTTTTCTATGGACCAGTCTAGCTGATAAAAATCCTTGCATTTTTCTATCTGCCCATTTTTATAGACTCCGATACATATATCTTTTTGATCCCCACTTAGTATGTAATCCTTAGTTGGATGACACCAAAACTCTACACTTCCGTCTTCCCTTTCTTTTACCCAATACCTAACATAATTTGACCTGAAAAAATATTTTTCTTTTTTATATATTTTTTTCTCAACTTTTCTGTCCAGCAATATATTCCATATCATTTTTATTTTAATTAAAAATCTACGAGTGGAAGTTCGTAGATTTTTACATAAACACTTTAACATATTTTTTATTATACAAAAATATTTGTGGTTTCAATTATGCAAAATCCACAACTGCTTCCACACAATAGAGGACTTGTAATGCAAACAATTTATACTTATATTTGCTTTTTTGTCAAGTCTATGATAGTGTATAAAAGCAGAACTTGATTTCATCGGGTTGAAACTGCAAATCTAAATTTAGTCAAATAAACAGCTCCGAGAGGGGTTGTTTTTAGTATAAAAAAGCAAAAACTACGGTTTTATCCGTAGTAGATGCAAAAGTCGGGTAGACTTCTATCAGTCAAACCATCCGTAAGGGTGGTTTTTCTGTTATTTAAATCATACCAAAAAACTCACCATTACAGCAAGTTTTCGGGTTTTTATTTGGTCGGTTTTACGCAAATAAATTTGTGCAAATTACGACTTTTTTGCACAGCTTATTATACTATTTTTGTGTAAATTTGATTACAATTTTTTTTATTATACCATACATAGTCCAAATAGAACCGATAGCTGTTCCAAAAGCTCCAATAGTTGTTCCAGCTTGTTGTGCAAATTGTGCTATTTGGTTGGTAGTTACTGAAAATCCTTTTAATGCTCCTATAAAAATAATTACAGATGAAAGAGATACAATTACTCCTTTTACGGTATCTGCTAGTTTGCTATAATCTTCTGAGCTAGTTAAAGCTCCAAATTTTTTTTCCATATTTTTTAAATTAACTAATAATTTTGTCAATACCATTTTCCCGACGTCGGGAAAACGATCTAACTTGTAAATTTGCCAGCTTCGGGGTGCTGGCGAACCCACTCGTCAGTTGGCGAGTCCGAGATAGAGGATCACCTCACTTTTCGGCAAGTTGCCGATGGATGGTGTCGCCTTTTTCAGACAGCACCTGTGATAGGTTTTGCCGTCCACGACCCTTTTTTCAGGGTCAGATGGGGCAACGGTCGTGTGGCAAATCGGACAGAAAGTCACTTTCTTTCTCCTTTTCGGAAGATGTCCACTACCCACTGGATTAACCAGTAGAACATTGGCATAAAAGAACTCCTCCGAGATTACAATTTCTTGCAACCTCGGTTAGAATTCCTTTATAAAAGGAAATTCAATTTCGTATCAGACCTAACTCCACACTTTTCAGCGACAAATTCAGCATAAGCTTTCGGATTGTTGTTATCTCCTGCTGGGGCGTGTTTTTTAGCAAAATAATCATATATAGTCCAGTTTGGATTTGCTTTTGCTGTATTTATTATCATATTTTTTAAATACAACATTCCTTTTTCTTCATCTTCAAATTTTGCAAATCTGTTAACACAAAGGACAGTGCCGTAAATTGCTCTGTATCCTACTGGTGAACATCTGCAATTCCCGGGGTTTTTGTTTCTCCAAGAAAGAGAACCATTTGGATATTTTGGATTTTCTTTCGGCATATACCATCCCTCATATTCCTTTATAGCTTCGCAAAAAGTCTTTAAATTATTCATTTGATTTATTTTTTCTAATTGTGTCTCATAAGTTTGTAATTGGTCAGTTAGAGACTGTATTAGATTTTTCAGAAAGTTGATAATTGTTTTTAGAAAATTTACATTTTCTTTTATTAGTGGGATAGATAAAACTAATCTATAACCGTAATCAAAAAATATATAATCTGGTGCTAGTTGTTTTATAAAGTCGTTGTCCACAAAATCTCTGTAATTATCAAATATTTTATATTTGTTTTTAAAGTTTAGAAAAGAGTGATTTATAACTTCTGTCGTTCTTGTATAAACTCCGTTTATTGGAATATTCCAAGCGTGTCCAGCAACGGCAACCATATCCTCTTTTAAGGCATTTTCCATTTCTTCATATTTCACTTGCTCGTAGTTTATATTAAATTTATTTAAAAACTGTAACCCCAAAGCTCTCATTTCTGCGGTTATCCTGTTTGGATTATGATAGTCGTCGAAAGTCATCCAGTTTTCCAGTGGAAGCATCTTTTTAGGTATGACACCATTCTTTCTAAGGGCTTCTAAAACAGCTTTAAATGAGTTACCTTGCCTTGTAGTGCCTGAAATGATAGCTATGAAGGCATCAGACAATTCTGCTCCGTTTTGTGTGATATAGCCCTTTTCTGTGAACCACTGGTCTAATAGCCCCTTTTTCCACAGATAGTTTAGTTTAGTTTCTAACATATTCATAAAAGCTCTTGTGACACAGTCCTGCATATCTTCTTTGGCAACTTGGACTTCACCTTTTGGAAGATAGATTTCTCTTTCTTCTTCTGGGATAAAGACTATACATTTAGCTTTTACATCAGAGCCAAATACCCAGTCTTTCTCTGACTGCTCGGCTATTTCTTTTTGTAAATCTATTCCGTAGTTTTTCATATAAATAATTTTATTGCTTCTATTACATCTGGAAATTTCAAAAGCAAAACAGTGCCAGTGATACAACCAACTATAAGTAAGTATCTTTCTAACTTAGACATTCTTCCGTTGTGTTTAGTTGTTTGTTCTAATATTTTTAATAGAGATTTATCTTGGTCGCTTAGGTGAGATTTTATTTCTAAAATCATTAAATCTATTTCTTTGGAAGTATAAAATTTTGACAAATTTTCTTTTATTTCTTTTATCATACCTAAGAGAGTAGAAGCAGAAGCTGACTGATGTTGGATTAAAACATCTCGGATAGCTTGCTCTATTCTTTTTTGCATTTCATCTGAAATCATACTTATATAATTATTATATTGTCTATGTCTATTTCTATATTATTAGCTTGGCAATAATTCAAGACCAGTGTTTTTATAGAAAAATCATATTGCTCTTTATTTCTACACATCGCCAAAACATAAGTCGGCACTCCTAAATCTTCTACAAAAGATACAACATTCCAAATTTTATCCACTTGTTTTAAAATTTGTAATCTTAAAATTGTTGCTTGGTCTCCACTGTTGGCGATATAGGTGTTTGGATATATATATATTTTATTCATTTTATTTAATTATTATCTAATAAATTCAGGTGTTCTTGCCCAAAATCTTCCTTTATACCAATCCATTCCAATTCCAGGTGAAGACACATTTGATTTTTGGTCTATCCAAAAACCGCTATTCATTCCAGTTGTAGTAAGGTTCGTAGATATTGTCGCAACTTTTACAGGTGCTGTGGTTATGTTTCCTATCCAAAAATCACAACTTGTCCCAGCGGAGCAATCTACTCTGAATTTTCTGAAATCAGAAGTTCCTGTAACAGAAGTAGAAGAAGCAACTCCTGTATCTACGATTGTCATATTTCCTGAAATTTTAGACATAGCTTGCCAATTGGCTGTTGTAGAAGTCGCTATAAAACCAACCAAATCAGTGGGTAAAGTCATTTGAACAGAACTGCTGTCAAAATATGAAAAACCTATAAACATAGTGCTGGTAGTGGATAAATTTTGGTTTATTGGTCTAGTGATTATTTCAAATATAGGAGTAGAAGTTGCTATATTTACCCACTGGCTTCCAGCATTTCCCATAGAAGCTAACATAGCTGTAAATTCGTCATTGTCAGAAAATAGATTTTTTATTCTTTGGTATCTAACGCCATTAGTTACATACATTTCTTGTGTAGAAGCGGCGTTACCTTCTATATATTGCCAATTTCCTCCACCTGTGCAACCTGCCGTTCCTTCTGCTACATTGGCACTGACAGTCATCAGTCCGTTACAGTGGTTAGATTCCCATCCATCAAAATCTACTCTTCCATTTACATAAAATTCTGGTATAGTTTGCGTATCGTATCCTTTACCATAAGTGCTAGTTGCAACCATCACTTTACCTTCGCTATTTATATGAAATGCAGTAGAAGTTGCTGTTGGTGTAGAAGATGAAACTGAAAAGAGTGGAGTGCCAGAATATGTAGAACTTCCTGCGACAGACAATTGGGCGAAAGGTGTCGTCGTTCCAATACCTACCTTAGTTCCCCCTGCTGGATAGATAGAAACATTATCAGTAGAAGTTGCCCACTTGGAAGAACCTGAACCACCAGCACCACTTTGATCAGAACCACAACTAAATTGACCTGTTGTTGAGTTATAAAGTAATTTTTCTGTTGTTCCATTAGAGCAAGAAGAAAGTCCCCCACCTTTCCATTGTGTAGAGGAAGCAGTCTCAAAAGAGTGATATGTAGAAGAAGCTAAATTAAATCTATTTACTCCACTAAAATAGTTTGTATCTGCAAGTAGTGTTGTGGAAGAAACTGTAATTGAACCTCCCAAAGAAACAGATGAACCATTTATAGTTATTGCTGAATTTGTTAATCCTGAATTATTTAATGTTCCTGTAATTAGAGGAGTGAAAAGTAAAGCTCCTGCTGTTGGTGAAATAGTTTGTCCAATAGTTAAACCATTAAATGATTGTGTTGTTGTTGACAAAGCTATTGCTGAATTTGTTGTTGTTCCGTAACCTGAACCAAGTGCTGTTAATTTATTATTAAATGTAGTCCAATCAGCTATGGAAAGTAAACCTAACGAAGAAGCCGAAGCCATCGGAATATTTAGCGTATGTGTAGAACCTGATGAAGAAAAACCAAAGCCCCCATCAGTAGAAGAAGTTGCAAAAGTTTGTGTGGTTGCTGTTAGTCCATTTAGAGTTGTGATACCTGAACCGCCAGCACCTGTTTGATCAGTTCCGCAAGAGAATTGTCCTGTTGTTGAGTTGTATAAAACCTTATCTGTTGTTCCATTAGAGCAAGAAGAAAGTCCTGCACCTCTAAGCTCTGTTGTAGAAGCATAAGAAGTTGAAAATAGAGTAGAAGAGGCATTTGATGGAAATACTACAAGATTAGGAAAAGAAAGAGTCCAAGTCCTGTTGGCAGATAAATCTTGTGAACCTGCGGAAGATGTAATTTGGTTAGATGTTCCGTTTATAGTTATAGTTGTTGCTCCGAGAGCTTTTGCATCAAGTGTGGACTGTAAAGGTATGACATATCCTGTATCTAGCCCTATAACAGCATTACCACCGATTACATATCTGTTTCCTGTTACAGTGAGTCCTGTTGGAACGGAAAGTGTTCCTGTTGCCACATCTCCTAGTTTAGCTGGTGTCCCATTAGTTGTAGTCCAATATGCTAATCTCCCTGCTGTTTCATTTGTAGATGTTGAGACATTACCTGTTCCCCCACCACCTGTCGCAGATATAGTTACATCACCAGTTGCACCTGATACAGATATACCTGTTCCTGCTATGACAGAAGTTACTCCTGTATTAGAAATTGTTAAAGGTGAAGAACCCAATATTACAGGTGTCCCTGAAAGTGAAATACCAGAGCCAGTCGTGCTAAGTGTAGTTGTTGCAACTGTTCTAGTTAGACCATTAGAACCATTATATAAAAGACCTTGTGATAAGCTCGGTAAGAAGAAATTACCTAGTATAGTAGTTGAAGCTGTGTTTATATTTCCTATTTGGTATTTTTGGTTTATAGGGTCAAAATAGACTGCTGATGTAGTTGTAGAACTACTACCAAGAGAAGTAACTAAATTTGTATATGGATATTGTATGATGATACCAGAATAAGGTGAAGATGTGGACATAGTCCCACCACCTGAACCTCCTCCGCCAGATCCGCAAGGCACTCCTGATGAGTTTATAAGACCACTTGTTAACTGCAAACAACCATCTGTTCCAAATATATATATACCCGCCCATTTTCTATCTGGTGAAGTGGTCCCTAAATAATATTTATTACTTTCAACTGGTATAAGACTCGGAACGAAAGATGGCTGTAAATTTGCACCAAAAACATCTTTTGCGATAAGTAAAGTTGTTAATATAAATATTATGGATAATATAATTGTATGTTTTTTACTCATATTTTATGAAGTTACGACTGTTAAAATACATTTTTGTCCTGTGGATAACTGTGTTGAAGCATCAATCTCATCTGTGAAAGTTATAGATGTTGGTGTCCAAGTGTAATCAATACCTTTTCGTAATGCACCATAAGGATATGAGGACAGACTTACATTCAAAATATTCCAAACAGCCATTATGTTGAAAGTCTTTGTAGAACCATCTAATTGAGAAGATAAATCTATATCTTTAAAGACATCTCTACCGATTACACTTGCATTCGGTTTGTTTTTCAGATCAATAATGTCTTTTTCAATTTTATTTATACCCTTTATATGTGATTTATCTATTAAATATCCATCTTCTATTGGTAAATCATTTATTTTTTTGGCTATTTCTTCACCAGTCTCGTATTTAGCCACCTCAACAGTTTCTTTTACTATTTCAGTTTTATTTATTTCTATTGGTTGTTCCACTATCACTTTTTCAGTTTTCTCTATGACTTTTTCTACAACAGGGACAGTAACCTTAGATGCAATTTCCGTTTTATCATCTTCTGTCAAGATATAACTATCTCCTTTATCACCTTTTTCTATATCAACAAGATTTCTAGCAACTTTAAAAGCGATTTTTTCAACTTGCTCATCTATTTCTATCTCTGGTCCTTCATCTACTTTTTTACTTATTTCTTCTAGTTCATCTTTTAACTCATAGATTTTATCCAACAAAAATAACGAAGCATCATTTCCGCCTGATTTTGCTAAGTTTATTATCTCCTCTTCTTTTTTTTGTGTTTTTTCCATAAATAAAAAAACTGGCGACCCAATATATAGGTTGCCAGTTCTTCTGTGCGTATTTATTATATCATAAATAAATAAAAAGCAAATATTTTAGACAAAAAAGTCAATGTGCATAAGTTAGTTGACTTCCCTTATGTAAGTTGTAAGATGTGGATATAGTAAAGACTTCGTCAATTTAATTATAAATATATGAAAAAAACATTATTATTAGCCATATTTCTGTTGCCAACTTTTGTTTTTGCAACAATAGACAGTAACTTAAAATATGGTAGTAGAGGGTTAGAAGTGACAGAATTGCAAGAATTTTTAATAGATAAAGGATTTTTGACAGGACAGCCGACAGGAAATTTCTTTGCTCTGACTAAAAAAGCTGTTATTGCTTATCAAAAAAGTGTTGCTCTTCCACAAACAGGATTTGTCGGACCTATGACTAGACAGATGATAAATCAAGAGTTAGCAGTTGATGAAAATGTAGAAATCCAAGAGACTGGAAAAGTTGAAGAACCGATTAAAACCTCACAAACAGATGTTTTAAAAACACAAATAGACACTTTAATTACAGAAGTTAAAGCTTTAAAGGAAACTAAGCAAGAGAGCTTTGGATCTGTTAGACAAACACCTCCACAACAAGTTATTCCTGATGTAAAAAAGACGATACGACTTACAGTTGAATTAGATGGATATAAAAAAATAGAAGCTGGTAAAAAATATAGATTAGGTGTTGAATTTTATGAAAATGATAGACCTATTAGTAATAAATATATGCCAGTATCATTCACTAGCAGTAATCCACTAGATAGTTTTGTCGGTGGTGGTGATAATTCATTTAGAATACCAATAGATGATACTCGTAACAAAGTTATAGAAGATGCGGGATGTCCTACCAGTTGGGATGTTGGATCTATCAATACTAAAATCTATACAAGTGGGAGTAAAACAGAAGTCCACATCTGCCCAGTTGACAACTTAGCTAGGACCATAACAGTAACAGGAAATGGGACATCAACATCTTTTGTTATAGGTGGTAAATAATCAATTTATAATCTCTATTTTACTGCTTCTTGATTTTGAGTTACTAGACCATCTTTTCTGTTTACCAGCTTCTATTAAGCTAATTGCCCATAATGTAGCAAATCCAAGGTCATTAGCAAGTTCCTTGTTTATTTGTGGGAAAGATTTATCATTTATCTGAAAAACACCATTATCTGTGGAATAATTTTTATTAACATTAGTTGTTGATGTTCCAAGAGAACTCTCATTAAAAGCTGTTTTTATTAGATAATTTGTATATTTTGGATTTATTCTATCTGATATTGCTTTGATTTTACTTGCAATTATAAGCTGTCTTTCATTTGTTATTTCTTCTTTTTTTCCATCTGATTTAGTTATTATTATCTTCTTTATAGTAGATTTTTCTGGTAATACCATATCTATCTTATCTATTGGTATATTCTTTCCATCAATAGTAGCAGTTGGTATGTATTTTTCTGAAAAATTTAATTTAGAAATTCTTTTTGGAGTTATTTGTAATTTATCAATTTGTGATATTTCTGATGCTTCTGTTGTTTTGATACCGAATATAGTATTTAGGATATTAGTTTTCTCTTTTTTAGGTGTATTTAGTAACTCTTTTAATTGTTTAGCAACTTCTTTCGTAATAATTTTTTTATTTACATAATCATTCCAAAGTTTAGATTTTTCATCTTCTGTTTTTAATTTGTTTAATTCTTCGTAAACTTTATTTGCTCTTTGTTTATTTTCTACTCCCATCCTTAATATCTTTTCTTCTTTTTCTGTAATACCTAAATCCTTTTTCTTTTTAACCTCTAAAACTTTTTTCGCAAGTGATGGGTCTGATTTAAGTATCACATCAAATAATTCTTTTGGATTATTTGATTTAATTATTTTTTCATAAACAACTTCTGCTTCTGATTTACCATTAAAATAATTTTTAGCTTCTTCACTTGCATACTTACCGAATAAAATAGCCTGTGCATTTTTTGGAAGTGTTCCACCTACTTTAAATTGTGTTTTACCTCCTTTGTCTATTGATGCACCTTCAATAACAGATTTTAACCCTTCATAAGTTTTTTTAGCTTGAATACCAGCAGGTATATAACCTATCAATGCTTTCGTGATATCTGATATTTTTTTTCCAAAATCTCTTTCTTTTCCATATTTATCTGGGATATCCATAACAGCACCTATAATCTCTTTTGGTAATTTTAATGATGCTGGTGTATCAAAACGAAGTGTTGGCACTATATCTTTTAAGTCCATTCCAAATGCTTGACCTATTGTATAAGTAAATAATGCCCCAGCCAAAGCATACCTTAAAAGACCAGCGAATTCTTTATTTTTAGCCATTTCTACAAGAAATTCAATTTGTTTGGTGGAATATGTTTGAAACTGTAAAAGTGTTTTTACTAAATCACTTTGGAATAAAACAGGTGTATCTATGCTTGTAAAAGCAAATTGTGTATCTCTGACTATTTTTTTTGCATATTCGACAGCTTCTTTTTCAGACATTCCTTTTGATATACCTTTTGCTTTTGCTCCAAAATATGCAGATCCCCTGTTTATCTTTTCAGCTTTATCAAAAAAGAAAAATAAAGCATCGTCAAACTTTTGTAGTAATTTCTTTCCAGCAGTCAAAGTTCTATCTTGTATAAAATTATTATTTAATATTCCCTGTTCTATCATTTCCTTTTCAGCCCCTGTTTTAAACAACTCTAAATATCCCAGAGCAGTATATTTTTCTCCAAGTTTTGCATAGGTATTTATTCCCTGTGATAGATTTCTTAAAGCAGAGGATAGATTACCTCCAAGCATACCCCTATAAGTCATTTGTCTTAAAGTCTTTGTTATAACATTTGTCGGTCTTTGCCCAAGATAATATCCAAACATCTGTTTAAAAGAGTTGTCCAACAGGTTATCTGTTGTAGTTGGTCGCATATTTACATTGTCTAAAAACTTTTTTACATAATTCCATTGACTTTCTTCAAAGGATGCAGATTTATCAGCTATTTTTTCAAGAGCAGGGTCAACATTAACTTTTCTAGTAGCCCTTTTTACATAGGCATCGAGTGCTTTCCAAGTATCTTGAATATATCCTTTTGCTCCAAGTCTTTTTTCCAAGAAAGGATTATATACTTCACTAGGCAACTTGTCCCTTATTATCTTAGCTAAATCTTCGTCAAATTCCTTTGCTAATAGCTCCCTATCAAAGATATGTGTGATGTATTCAGCTATTCTGTTATCTTCTGGTAGTCCAAGTTTTTCAGCCCATTGTTTTAACCAATCTTTTATCTCCATAGCTATTTTTTTCTCTATCGGATTTAAGTCAAGTGCTTCGCCATCTAGATATCTAAATATCCTCTTATTACTTTCTTCTGATACTTGAACAGACCAATCTGTTATTTTTTGTATATTCTCTGGTAGTTCTTTTAGATATTTATCATATTGAGACCTTAAAAATCTCATTTCATCACCTAGACCTATCTTTTCTAAAACTCTATCAGGTGTTCTTACATAATCCAATAAGCCAATCTTTTTATTTACTGGTGTCTGGTATTGTGATATAATCTTTTGTAATGGCTCAAATTCTAAATCGTATTCCTCGCTGGATTTTTTGGCTGATTGCTCTGCCACTTTTTGCAATGACCTTGCCTCTCCTTCTGTTATGGGCGACTTTGAAACTACCTGCAAATCACCCTGAACTTGCACAAGGTCTTTTTGTTTTGCTACTGTTTTTGATTTTAGTTCTTCTTTATATTGTTGGATTTCTAAATTAAGTTTTTTTTGTTCTATTTTTAGTTCTGCTCTATCTTTTAAATACTTTTCTACACCAGCAGAAAATTCCTGTGGATCCTCAACATTAGCAGACATCATTCTATCTTCTATATTTCTAACTAACTTTGGACTTCTAACATCTCCTAACTCTCTTATTCTACCCTCTCTGTCAACCATAAATTTATTATCACCTGCAAATGGAGAATTATCTAATACTTCTTTTTTAAATTCCAAAGACATAGCTTTTTGCTCTAATTGTGGTGGTAATGTTGGAGCTTTGATTTCTTTTTTTATTGGAAAGAGTTTTTTATTTACTTGGGCAACAGCACTATCGCTATCTCTTGCATTAACCCATTTTCCACCTTTTTCATACTGAAAAACATCTCTGTCATTTATTCTTTTTAACCTTATCTTCCCTTGTGCGATTAGTCTATCTACTTCATCTATTGTTTTTGCTGGTTTTGAATAATTGGCATCAAAATAAGCATCAAATCCTTTTTTTGCATTTTTATAAGATCTTGAACCTAAAATATCTGATGGGTTTCCTACTCCAAAGTTATCTACTAGGTTAGCCTTATTCCATATATCTATGAGTTGGGATTTGGATTTCTCCTGTAAATTACTATCTATAACTTGTATATTATAACCATTTTTTTGTGCCGCAAAAGCCCTATGATTCCCATTTTCAATAACAACAATTTCTTTTCCTATATCACTTTCTTTTAGTGGTCTTGAATACTGTGCTTCATTACCAAATTTTTTATAATCAAGATAATCTTGTCTTGTAATAACCTCTTTATCCCCAACGACCGGCGGAAAATCACCCCATCCGCCGTACTTCTTCATATCAGATGAATATTTAGAAACTTTTACTATGTCTTTTTGATTTGCACCACTTGCACTTCTGAATAAATCAGAAGATATTTCATAATCAGGATTTTCTATTCTTTTTATACTTTTTATTTCTAATTTTGGAACACTATCTCCTATTTTGTAATTTTCATCAAATAATTTTTTTGAATACCACTGATTATTTACTTTTATTTGTGTATCTGTTACATCTTGTACTATTGCTTTTTGGATAGTTTCTTTGGTTTTTCCTAATTTTTGTGCCTTCACAAACTCCTCTGCTGTTTTATACTTCTTAGCTTCTTGGAGGAGGTTACTTGTTGGATTTTGACTACCTATTTTTATATTGTGTGCTTTATTCCATATATCTGTGAGTTGGGATTTGGATTGATTTTTCAAAAGTGTGTTTACCTTATCATTATTAAGTATCTCATAATCAAAGTTACTTTTTGAAGTTCTATATTTAATACCATCGAATCCTTCTTTTTCTAGTAATAATTGGAGTGAATCGTTTAAGTTTGGTATATTTGGGTCAATTCCAGCCTTTTTAAGCAATGAAATTCCTTTAGGTGAACTAACATCCAGTATATTAAGTTCATCAGGATATAAATGTACTTTATTTATTCCATAACTTTCTGCTATTTGTGGATTAGAAGCAAAATATATTTTTTTATTATCAGAACGAACTCCTGTCTGTCTTATTCCTGAAATTGCATCTTCTGTAGAACCGTGATAAATCGTTCCAGGATTATCATTTATGAATTTATTCACAGTTTCTTGAGACCAGTATTCATCTTCTGGAAATTTTTGTAATTGTGATGGTCTATATTCTATTCTAGCCTTCACAAACTCCTCTGCACTCTTATACTTCTTAGCTTCTTGTATTAGAGAATTTGATATATCCTCTACTTTACTACCCGAAATTAAATCAGCAACTATTTTATCATTATTTATAGTTCTTAGTTTTGGTGCAAGGTCTTTGATAATATCATCAGCAAGTCCTATGCCTTTTAATTCTTTTGTTATTCTTGCTATATCATCAGTATTTGCGATTATTTTAGATGCTGTTCCTATATTTTTTACAGATCCAATTCCAGTAGGTATTGATGATAAAATATCTATACCTCTCATAGCTTTTGCTTCTTCTGGTGTTTTTGGTATAGAAAAATCTTTAATATTTTGTCCAATATCAGCCAATTTACTACCAATATTTGTTTGAGTTGCTTTATATAATGGCTTTTGTGCTACTATATTTGTAATGTCACCAAAAGAAGTAGCTATTTCTGCACCAATCTTTATAGGAGCTTTTACAATATCTAAAATACTTGGTTTAGCTTCAGTTAATTGTTCTTCTGTATATCCTCTTGTTGGAAATAAAGTATCTTTAGTAGCCTTTGGAAGCCCTAGAACAGTATTCCTAGCAATTCCAAGTGTCTTATCAGCAGAAAATTCACCTGTTCCTGTGACAAGTTCTTTAGTAGCTTGTGGGAGACCAATTATAGTATCTTTAATTAGTCCTAATGGTTTTTTTATTATATTTAATATACTCATATTAAAATGGATTTGTTAATTCACTATCTTTATTTTGTGATTCTATATTTTGACCCGAAAATATTTGATTCCTAAATTTATCCCATTCTTGTTTTACAAACATAGGGAGCATAGTTGACACATTCTCATCATTTAATTTTTTAACAAACCAATCTGGTGGATCTTGTTGATATAATGAATTTGTTATTTCAGCTTCTGACATACCCACTACATACATAGGAAGTTTATTTTGTCTTGCTTCTGACAATGTGATTTTATTTGTATTTTGTGTTGATGGATTAAGAAGTTTTGTAATCTGAGCCCTTTTATATTCAATGTCTAATAATTCAAGTTTTGTTTTATTAGGATCACTCATATACTGCCCAAGTATAGTCAATGCTTCTACTGGATTATTTGTTTGTCTTGCTCTCTCCAATAGCAAAGTTGGAGCTCCATTTTTAGCACCCTCAGCAACAAATCCTAGTATAGTCTTTTTATCCTCTTTTTGGTTATTTAATAATCTTTCCCTCTCACCCAGAGCAAGATTTAATAGATTTGCTTTTTCTTTATCTTTTCTTTCTAGTGCATCTTTATTTTGTGCATAGTTAAATTTTAAAGCATTTAATTCAGCTTCCATAGGTGCAAATTCTCTTTTCACTGCTTCTTCCGCCAAAGATGAAGCTGTGGATATGTTACCTTGTATAGCTTCTGCCATAGATGCAAGAGATAGTCTTTTTATAGCATTTTCTCTTAACCTAGATGCTTGTATAGGTGCTACACCACTTTGTGTTGCTCCTGTTCCTTTAAATTCTTCACCAATTTTAAGTGGTATAGCCAATTCTTCCTTAGATAAAGTATTTAACTGATTGTTTATATCTTTTAGTTGCATCATAGCATCAGCAGAGTCTTTATATCCTATTCTTTTCAGAAATTCATCTCTTGCTGTTAGTGTCGGAGTTTCTGTGTTTATTCCACTATCTGTTACCATAGCTCCTCTGCCTGTTATCTTATCAACTAGTTTTTGCAAATTGCCCCTAGTATCTTCAACTTTTGTAGCTTCTGGTGTTGGTGCTGTAAAAGACTCCACTAATTTATTATAATCTGGCACTTGTATATTGCTATCTGTAACAGTTGGTATTGGTGATAGATTTATCGGCGTTTGTGGAGTTAAACTATCCATAGTGATAACTGCTGGATTTCCTCCTTGTCCTGCATCAAAATAATTTGCATTTGGGTTTTTATTTGTTGTATCCATTTTATTTTTTTAATATTCCTAAATTTTTTAAGTGTTTAACTACATCTAATACCGTATAAGCAGTGCTTCCATTATTTCCTGTAAATGTCGTTGCATTAGTTACAGCAACATCACTAGCTCCTGTTGTTTCACCTGTTGATTGTGGTTGAGTAATTGGACTTAATCCAAAAAATCCTATTCTGTCTGAACTAGAACCTATAAGAAGTCCATTATTTCCACCAAATAGACCATTGTTTAGTTTTACTCTCTTATTAAAAATTTGTATATCAGATAAATTATCTTTAAAATAAAGACTATTTAATTTATATACTATATCTTCTAACTGTTTTATTCTGTTATTTAATTTTTGTATTTCTGTTTCCATATTTTAATTTATTTTTAAATATTCATAAGACAATTCAGTTATTTCTGCTCCGCCAGTAGATTCTATCCTAAATTCTATCTCACGACCTTGTTTGAACTGCTGTCCAGAACTTAGATTTGCTGTTTTAAAATTAACTCCGTTATCTGTTGTCTCTGTCTTTATAGTATCCCAGCTAGTAGCCCCGTCTAACCTATATTTAAGCACTACTTGTCCATTTTGAGGTAATTTAGAAAATGAGACTGATACATTTATTAGTTTTTTTAGTAGATGCCTATCCTCTATATTCATATATGGATTTTTTAATGATTCCCAAATAGAAGTCCCTGTATATCCACCATCATTTAAAGTCTGATTTATTGAACCATCACTGTTGTGTGCCACAAACCAAATATCATCAAATTTAGCGAAACCATTTATTATGGTTATTGCTGTATCATTATCAATATTTATATCTGGATAAGCTATAATTTCACCACTATCATTTTTTCCTACACAAAATATAGTATGTCTGTTTTCTCCATTTAATTTTAGACTTGCTCCAAAATATAATCTATTATCTGTCTGCCATTTTTTATCATATAAAGTTATACTTGTATCTTCTGCTACAAATTCGTGAATTATCTGTGGCTCACTTCCTGTATATTTTTTAATTACAATTTTAGGATTTATATTAAATACACTTCCGCCTATGAGTGATATACCGATAGGTATTCCATCAACTCTACCAATAACTTTTATTATCCCACTACCCCATTGTATAGACTCGTTAGGTAGTGGAGTTGTTATATTCACATCTCTATCCCATAAGAAAACAACTGACTCTCCTATCAGATTTTTAGGCTTACAAGCAATTAGTATATAGTTTCCAAATTCCTCAACAGAAGAAATAATCATATTTGTTGCAAAAGTTATTGCTTCTGTTATTGGACCAGTTCCATTTTTATAATACAAAATATTATCTGCTCCAAAATACATTATTCCATCTTTGCTGTGTCTTATAGCTTGTGTTACGAAAGTGGTATAAGTTAATGCATAATAAGTTTCATTTAAAGTGGCACTTGATCCAGAAGATTCTAAATCACCTATCCTAGCTATATGTGTCCCCCCACAAGCATAATATATATAACCTTGATATAGGAAAAATAACCTACTATTTGTCCCTCTTTGTTTTGTCGCAGTTCCAGATGATGTTAATGCCGTTGTCCAAGAACCATCCACAGGATCACTGCTAGTTTTCATATATAATTCTGCTCTACCTGATATGCCTTGACCTGATTGAACTCCAAAACCTAATATATTATCTCCTATACCAACACCTCCATTTATATATTGAAAATCGGTTATAAAATAAGCTTTTGTTTCATTTTCTGTCATTCCTCTATAAGGCTTTAAAGTCTCTGGATAGTTTAAGATGTCAAAATTTTGAACATAACCAGCTTTATTAGTAGATGGTGTCCTACTATTTTTTGCTAATCCACCGTATGCAAATCTGTTTATTATTACTTTTGTCATTATGGTTGCACTATTATTGAATAACTATCTATTGATGCACTATTTCCTGTTCCATTTACATTAGATATCCTCAATACAAATTGTTTAGAACCAGACCAACTGATAGATGTAGAGTTACTATTGTATAAATTAGATGGAACAGAATTTATTATTTGTATTCCTGAAACAGAACCGACTTGTGCCGATGTAGAGTTGTTAGAAAAGACATTCATTGTAAACGAAGCATAAGATGATTGACTGACAGCTGGGTCAATATTAAATTGAATATAATTATTTCCATCTGTATCACTTAAATACACATCACAACTTGTTGGTGTAAAACCACCCTCAATACAAGATATATTTGCTGATACTGTTATAGTAGAAGAGGATGTTAGAGTTGATGCTGGTATTATTAGTCCACGAGATTGGTGGGTGGCTGTTCCTCTATATATAGCTTGTGAAGTGGTTGCATAAGAATATTGTTGAGATATGACAGTCTTCCAAGTTAAATTTCCTGAACCATCATTAACTAGACCTTGATTATTTAACCCCTGTGAAGATGGTGTGTTGAAAGAAACACCATTTAAAACTATTGGATTGGCAACTGTTGAAGATGCGTTTAAATTTTTAAATAAGTTTGTTCCTGTCCAGTTATAATCTGCTGACGGATCATTAGTTGATGTAGTCCAACTAGGTGCTGAACCATTACCACCAGATGTTAAAAATTGTCCTGATGTTCCAAAACCAATAACTTTAAATCCTGATGCACCATTACCTATAATCACCTGATTAGATGTCGGTGATGTTGTTCCAGTTCCTTGTCTTGCAACATCTATTGCTGTTCCATTCCAAATACCAGATGTTATAGTTCCAACTGTTGCTAAATTATTTAAAGTAGTGATTGAATTTACAGATGTTGTTCCAACTTCAATTTTTCCATTATTTAGAGATGTGAAATTATTGTTTATTGTTGTCCTAGACGATGAGAGAGTATCACTTCCATTTATTGTAGTAATAGCTGATCCAAAAGTCTCATTTTTAGGACTATCAAAGAAAGATATTGGCGTATAGTTATAAACCCCAAATGAAATCAAAAGAGATACTAAAATTGATGCTAATATATTTATCATACAGTGTTTTTTGTTATATTGCTTTTAACTATTGATGATTTTTGGATATTACCTGTTACGATCGCATTTACAGAGTCCCAAGTTGAATTTAATCCTTGATCCCAAGTAAAATCAGCTTCATCCCAAGTCACACCACTTAGACCTTTGGATATATTACTTTTAACTATTGATGATTTAGATATATTGTTCATATTATTTTGTGTTTTCTATCCTAGGTGTCATATTTTTTCTTTGATTTTGGTTTCTCATAAAATAGTAGTTCGGTATATCTTTTTCTATTTGATTTACTATTTGCAAATATCCACTTGCTAGACTAGGTATGTTTATTAGAACATCTTTATATGCTGGTAAGAATACTAAATACTCTTGAAACATATGAGGTATACCTGCTTCTTTTGTATCGTCTGTATCATCTCCTAGAAAATATGAGCCTGTCCTTTTTGTATAGACTTTTAGTCCTGCTGTTACATTGTAACTAGGTATATTATTTAGCCATATTCCATTTGCTGATTGACCGTATTTAGTTGGTGTCCCTGTGACGGTCTGACTTAAAGGATCGCCATCAACTATTTCATCATATGCTTCCAATACTCTCCAATTTCCAGAAGAGTCTTTAAATTCAACTCTGTCTATTGTAAGTATTTGATTTGGTGTGGTAGAAGCATCATAAGTGAAAGCATAATCCTGTTGGTTTGCAACTACATTTATGGTTATAATTGGATAATCTGTATGGTTTGCATCGTCAAATTGATTTCCTTGTGATGCTTTAATTGCTAAAAAAACAAATCTAGCAAGAGCTATATTAGCATCTCTCGCATATCTCCTTTTAGAATAGTCTGACGAGTTTCTTTTTGTTGCATCTAAAAAAAGCTCATACATACCAGTTCTATTTGTGCTTTCACTAAATATAAGATTTGCCATTGTATTAAATTGTTATCCCTACCCCCATAAAGAGGCAGAGTAATAACTTAATTCACAGAAGTCCAAATTGCTTGACAAGTTCCTGTTGGCGAATAAGTATTTGCTCCATTTCCTGCCATACCTACTACAAACCAAGTATTTGGCGAGAATATGTGACTACCAGTAGTTGAAGCTACTGCTATCCCTTGTGCATTCGCAGCCAAAGTAACAGAACCTAATAAAGTTGTAGTTGCATAAGCTGTATTTGCCTTAGCAAGTGTAACTGTTGAAGCTGTTGTAGTGGAAACAGTGAAGTTTATGAAAGCAGTAACAAGAGTTGATGTTGCAGATGGAGACTGCAAAGCACAAACTGTTGTAGTAGCTTGTGTTAGACTATCTGTCCTACTAGCCCAATGTCTCACTCCTCCAAAAGAGAAATAAGGAGACATTATATCTGGACTAGCCACTGCACTTGTTTTTATCTCTGTATTTTTAGTATTTAGAGCCACAATACTAAGAACCAAAGACAATACTACTGCTATGGTTACTAAAATGTTTTTATTCATTTTATTTAATAATTAACTAATAAATTTACTGAATTAAAGATAATTTTCTTTCTAATTCTTCTTTTTTTAATTCATACTTAACAGGATTTTTTAACTTGTAAGCTTCTATAATTTTTTTAAAATTTAATCTAGCTTGTGATTCTTCTTGTAATTCTTCTTTTTTGTTTTCTTTTGCCATAATTTTTTATTTAATCCTTTCAGGGGAAATCTAGGATTGGATTGGTGGAATGCAATCCTAGAACCCCCCAAAAAGGAGAGTTAACTATTAAGCTAATGTAATATCTATTGTCAAAGTTGCTGTTGGAGTCCATTGTTTGAAGCCAATATATCCAATAGTTGCGACCTCCATACCTGTCTTTCCTGTTACACCTTTCTCTTCAAATTTCAAACCTCTTGGTGCGGCATAAGTTGAAACATTTTTAACTCCTCCAACTCTGTGACCTGAGTTTGTCCAAGTTTTAGATCCTGATACAGTAGAAGTTGTTTCATCTACGAAAGTCCCACTTCTTACTACATAAATATCTACACCTAGGATTTGTCCATAAATTCCATTCATAAGAGCATCGTCAGCATATCTAAAACCTGATGATGCAACTGCTGGAATAATACCTGTCAAATCTGTGTTTTCTACAATTACATACAAACCACCCATCGCATCTGCATATCCAGCACATTTAGATATGATATTTGAAATAATTGTGATTACATTAGAAGGAGTTGTGAATCCTCCTGCTGGTGTAGTATATGCACCTGTTCCATCTTCACAGAGATTATTAACTACGAATTTATCTATCGCTGTTACTATTGAGTTCACTTGTGCTTTGTTTGCTGTGAAAAACAAATCAAAGTTTGCTAGTGAAGCTTCAAAATCAAATATGTGAGTTGCTGTAATAAACTCATCTGCGACTGTGAGTGTGTCGTCAGTTGTTGTTATCGCAGCAGGTGTATAAGTTCCGACCATAGCTTGAACAACAGTTGAAACTGCTGAAATATATGGAGATGAGATTGTTTTAGCATCTGATCTATCTACCATACAAACTTTTTCAGCCACTGACTGATTTCTAAGTGCTTGTTCTATTTGAGCACTTCTATATTTATCTCTTAAAGTCTTTGTTGATAATGTATTTGCCATTTTATTATTTTGGGATTATTTATAATTCCCACCAATCGGCAAAAATCCACCTATTTTTTACCCATTTTTGCTTTCATCAGACGAGCTATATCTTCATCTGACTCTGGCATTTTTCCAGAATTTGCACTCTCTATAAGTGCTTCATCTGAAAGTCTAGCAGGGCTTCTTCTAGCATTAGAAACATTTGTTGCTTCTGCTGATTTACGAAACTCATCTCTTTGTGAAAGAATAGACTTTGTAACAGGGTCATTGATAGCTTCATATATCGGTTTTCCAAGTATTTTAGCTATTCTTTTTACCTCATCCACATCATCTAAATCTACCTTAGATAAAGCAACAACATCTTTTATAGAATAATTGTCATCATTATCATTTTTTTTCTCACCTGCTTTATTTTTTTTCGCTTCTTTCGCTTCTTGCTCTGCTTTTTCAGCACGAGTTTTATAATTATTTGCAAGTTCCTCGTTTTTCTTGGAGGTTAAACCAATATTTTTAATTTCCTCATCAAATAATTGTGATTTTCTGTTTTTTATTGCACTTTCTTTATCTTCATCAGATAAATCAGTTAGAGTGGCTTGAAAATCACTGTCGCCATCTATTTTTTCTTGGACTAAGGCTTCCAAGTCGCCAAAACTTTCATAAGTCATATTTTTAGGTAGTTTTATAGGTCTTACACCTGACCGTATTATTTTTAAACAGCAAAAAACGGCGACACCATATAGGTTATCGCCGTTCTTCGGTCTGATATTCATATTATACTATACACTATAAATAAAAAGCAAGTTTTTATAATTATTTATTTGAATTTCTTGTTAGTCTTTCTTTCATTTCTTCCACTGTTTCCTTTTTATTACCAGCTATACTTTGTATTAGTTGCAACATCTTATCAATATATGATAATAAATAATTTCTACAACTAATATTTATATATTTATTTAGGTATTTTTCTTCATTATCCTCAACTTTAACCATTTCTTCTATTTTTAATTTTTCTTCATAATTTCCCCCATCTATAATTGATTCTAATGCTTTAAATTGTTGATCTAGATATTCTATTTCCAATTCTTTTATCCTTATTAGAGGATATGTGTCATCATATCTTCTTTGGTTTAGATCTTGATTTAATGTCATTTTTAAATCATAAAGCTGACCGAAAGGATAATCATTCAAATTTTCAGGGTGCATTCTCTTTTTTATTGTATAGACAGTTTCTTTTGTTAAATTATTCTTTATATTTGCTATATCTGATTCTGTTACATCAAATTGGCAAAGGACTGCCCTTATAGCATAAAGTAAATCTTCATTATCTCTAAAAGAGTTTTGTAATAATTCAAATTCTAAATCTGTAAATATAAGATTTTGATTTTTTTGTCTTTTCATATTTTTACTCCCAAAATAAGGAGATGTTATTTGTTTATTCATAATGATAATGTTCCACCAACACTATTTTAATTATTTAGTTGTGGTGTTTCCATTGGATAAGATGGTATGGAATCTAACTCTATTGGTGATATTCTTCCTGTTTCAGTCAAGATTTTATCAACAATATATTGTGCTTTTTTATTTTGTCCGAAGGCTGGATTCATAACAGTAGTTAGTGCTGTATTTAATGTGGATAATATTGCTTTTTTATCTACGGATTCTGGATCAGTTCCAACTTCTACTTCTACTTGCCATTCTAAATCTTTTAATAATTCTTTCCAAGTCTTATCTGAAACTTCTGATGGTTTAAAGAATCTATTTTGTCCACCAATAGCTAATTCTTGTTTTAATCTTTCTTCTTCTTGTGCTGTATTAGGAATTTGGTCAAGCTGTTCATTTAAAGTTCCATCAAATTTATAATTCAACAAAATATCTAATTTCTTGTCATTTACATTTTTTATAGCTGTATTTTTAATATACCTTTCTTCAATTTGTTTTATTCCGTGCATATCCAAAGTGGCAACAATTTCTTCTTTTGTATCTATTTGTTTTTTTAAAAAAAGCAAAACAAACTCTCTCATCATTTCTTCTATTGCAAGACCTTTATTTTCAGTCATTATCTCAAATAAAGAGTGTGATTCATTTAAAAGAGCTTCTGTTTGTCTCCAAGCTGTTCCTGATGGTGGATTTATACCCATCATAGATTCTGAAATACCATTTATCTCATTTCCTAAACTTTTCCACATTTGATTATAACTTTGGTTAGATGTTATATCGTGAGATCCATTGTTTATTTGTGTTAGTGGCTTATTTATTTCGTGTATTAAAATATCACCTGTCTCTATTGAATTTAAAGCATTTTGACCGACAAAATTTCCATCAGCAGTCTGAAATATAAGTTTTGATGCTAAATCTAACTGGTCCTTTATAGATTTCACTGTATGGTTTACCATCCATTGTGAATCAAAAAGATTTTTTACAGAACCATTTAATGAAATAGAACCATCTGTTGCAGGTAAAAGAGATGTTAATAAATAAGGACTTTTTTCTTCTTTTCCACAGTATAGAATATATGATTCTTCTTTACCCTCTTTATTTTTTGCAAAAGATACAACATACATTTGCTGGGAATATTGATTTTCATCACCATCAAGAACTGTCAAACCCTTGGATTGCTTATATTGTGCTTCTGAAAATAATCCGTGAATTTCATACAATTTTATATAACCAGTTTTGTTGTCTTTATTTATTCCATCTGTTGTTTTTCTTATTTCCAAAGCATCACATAATTCAGTTACTTTTTCTCTATCATATGAATCTCTCGCCAAAAGTTGTCCTTTGGTTAGTTCTAATACTTCTATTTGTGGATTATTTTTAAAATCTATTTGATCAACTATAAGTCTACTCCAAGGAACGACAGAAGGTATCATTCTTTTATTTTGTTCTACAAATTTAACTACACAAGAGTTAAAACTTGCTAATTCTAGACCCCAATCATTCAGAAAACTACCAAATTTTTCTTTTTTCATCCAATTTTGCAAAAGAATATATGCCATAAAAGCCCCTAATACATCAGTTGTTTTACTTGGAGTTATTAGTATATTTTTTCTATCTATATCAGTTGCTCTAAACCATATATTTCTAGATGCTAAAACTATATTAAAAAATGGTTTTTCTCTATCCAAAGAATCAATATCACCTGTTATATGTTTACTTTCTAAATAAGCATATATTCTAGAAATGTCTTCATATAAATCAGAAGTTACATATTTAGAAGAAGAGACACCACCACCACTTATAAAATTGGTCTCCATATTTTGGATTATCTCTCCAATAGATTCAGTTGTATAAACTGATTTTTGCATTTTTTAATTATTTTTACTTAGAATAGTTATATCTGCTGTTCCTCCAATAGTTGCGAAAAGTCCAGTATAAAACTCTATTGGCACAGGAAACATTATTACTTGTGAACCTGACGGGAAAGTATATGTATTCATAATCACTGTTCCTGTTGCAGTAGTGTTATCCCATAGTTTAAGTGTTCCTGATGTATGAGAATTCACTATGACACCATAAAGCTTACCCCCGCCTGTTCTAATAAGTGCTGATGCTGATAAATTTGTGTATTTTGTTGAGTCCATATTTTATTTTTAAATAATAAAAAAAACGAGAAGCGTCTATATGACACCCCCCGTTCTTCGGTTGAGTTAAATAAATTTTAACATACTTTAAAATAAAATAGCAAGTTTTTATTTTGCATTATTTAATTTTGCATTATTCCTATTTTTAAGGAAATTGTTTTTTTGCAAAATAATGACTTGTTCTCTGTGAGGGTCTTCACTACTTGCCTCTTTTCTCAATTCAAAAAATGCTCTCATAAGTAGAGTATCCCCAACATCGGGAGAGTGTCCTATAATCTCTTTTACTTTATCTTTTGAGATCAACTGCAATTTACCCTCACTATCTATATCTTTTTGTTTTAGGATAGCCGTCAAATCTTCTATAATCTCATCTCTATACTCTTGGACTTGAAGTGATATCTTATGCTCGTTTATCAACTCTGCCAGTTTCCAACCACATTGAGATTTTAAGTTTTTAAAGTTCCTTTTAGGTATAAGAAAACTATCTATTTTTGATTGCTTTTGCCTTATCTCACTTCCTGTTGGCAAAGGACTAGAATTTGCGACAAAACCTTTCACTCCGAATAGTCCATCCACGACAGCACCCCCTATACCATCCTCATCTATTAAGATATTTGAATAAGGTATCTTATATATACTTGCTTTGTCTTTTATAATCTGTTTAGTTTTTTCAGTATCTTGTTTTTGGTATTTTTCTATTTTAAAACACTCTAAACCCTCCCAATATGAAAAAACTGTGCTATCTTGTCCTAGTCGTGCTATATCTGCAATTAAATACCTTTGCCCGTCTTTTACTATTGTATTTGAAAAAGTATCAGTTAGAGCATCGAAAGAAATTAAAGAGTCTTGGTCCTCGTCATAATCCCAGCTACCCTCCCATAATCTTTGTCTTCTGACTGTATCTTTCTCGTTTTTCAAAGACTCAATATAATCTTTTGGCAAATAAGAGTTGTCAGTAGCAAAAGCTTGTATATACGCCCTTGTCTTTGGTAATATACCTTGTCTAAACGGCTCAACAAAATCTCTTTTCATCCACCCTTTCTTAGGATTAGCTGTTATAAGAAGTTTCTTTTTTAGATTATATTCATCATTTTGCCACCTACCAATAGAAAGCCAGAGGTTAGATTTTGCATTTTCAGCTATCTCTCCTGCTTCTTCTATCCAACCTCTTGTCATCTGCATAGATCCAAATCTCTCATAAAGAGGGTCGCTAGGTATTTCCTTACAAGCTATCAAAAACACTTTTGAGCCATTTTTTAGATAGAAAGCTTTATCTTGTCCGTTATAGTTTCCATAATCTTCAAATTTCAATCCCCATTTAGCAAAAACTTCATAAATAGTCGGTATAGTAAATTTAACAAGGTCGTTTAGCTCCTGTCTTGCTATAAAATAATGCGTATTTGGATAAATAAGAGCATCACCGAAGATAAGAGAAGCACCTAAAAAGCTCTTGCCACCCCCCTTAGCTCCGCCATACAATATCTCCTCAGTAGTATCATCTATCCAGTGTTCTACTGCTTGGAGTTGTTTGTTATTCTTTGTTTTGAATTGTATCTCCATTTTTGTATTCTCATATTATTCTTTAATTATTTTCATACCTGTTATACTCTCTGCTAGTTTAGCTATTCCATCTTCTCCTTTAGTAGAATATTTTATTTTTCCTATGGTTCCTGCAATAAATTGAGCTGTTTTATTTTGTATCGCAAGAAGCGGAGTATCTATCTTTCCCTTTTCATTCACAGGTTCGTAATCTAAGGTTTTATTTAACACCTTTTCAGCTTTTTCCAATAACTTCATATCCCCTACATTTTCCGACAGCCATTGTAAATCTTTTGTAGTTATACTTTCAGCATATTCTTGTTTATAACCAGCCTTCAAAGCACTTTGAACAGCATTACTAAAAGTCTCACTTTTTGGATTAGTATAGTAGTTTAGAAATAATTTTTGTTGTGGAGTTAGTATAGTTTTCTTTGTCATATGCAAAAAAGACACGACCTAAATAGGTGTGTCCAGTTCTTCTGTTACCTAATTATTATATCATTTTATTGTATATATAGGCAAGTTCTGGGTTTTGTCCTATAAATGCTTCTCTGTATTTATTATATGTTTTTAGCATAATTTCTAATTTTACTTTCTGCTTCTTGAAAAGAAAGCAATTCACCATATAATTTACCCGATAAAGCTTTTGCCAGTTTATCTTTTAACCAATCGGATAGTTTTCTATTTACATATTTTTTAGCAAAAGCATATTGTGTGCCGTATGCCTCTATTTCTTGGCTTAATCTAAATTCAGTATCTGTTAGGTATTTATTCCACCAAGTTTCAGGGTCATCTCCTTGTTGTTTACTGTGGACTTCTTCGTGTATTTCTAAATCTTTACCAACTTCTATTTCATATGGATTATAGATTGTATCTCCATAGGCGAATATAGGTTTATGTTCTCTTAGGTTTGGAAACACAAACTCTATGTTAGTGAAGTTTGGTGGAAATTCATTTACTATTTTCATTGTATGTATATTGGTTTATCGTCTGTTAATAAAATCTTTTTAGTCCTTAATACTAAAAAATTATTTATCTTACCTTGCTTATCTGCTGTGATTTTTATTTCTTCAAACGGCTTCAAAGAGCGTAAAGACTCTATAATGTATTTTTCATTTTGTGTTAGTGGAAAGTTATCCATCATTTGTTTTTTCTCTTCATCTCCCTTAATTTTTTAGTGCATATAGTTTTTCTTTTTCTCTTACACTCGTAGCAAACTTTCGTTTGTATATTCTTTCTGACATTATTTACCGAAGTTGTCTCTGTTTCTTTTTTACAGTAAGGACAGATGACTTTTTTTCTAAAAAATAACATTGTTGTTTTTATCATAGGTTTTTTTTAATTCCGCTAATTCTGCACGGAGGTTTATAATTTCAAGTTTCCAGTCGTATGCACCCATTTTGTAAGACATCAACCTCCTCTTTTCACAAGCATCCCATAGCTTCACTCTTTCAGGTGGTAGTAAATCACGGATTATGCTATCGTATTCTTTTTTTCTTAGGTTACTTCCGACAGATTTCCAGCCGTGATGTCCTTTGCATACACATACAACCAATTTACTTACAGCATAAGTTTCAGAGTTGCTTCTTTCTAGTAAATGGTCGGCTTGGTAGATTAGGGTTCCGTCATTTTTATATCCATTGCAGTAAGGTATAGGGATGTCTTTATATAACTTTCCTTGTAAATATCGCAAGATACACCCTCCGTCTCGGATAATCACAATTTGGCGGAGCAAGTCTTGTATTTCTCGTTTTAATTCTGCCGTGGTGGAAATACCGACAACTCTCAGTTTGGTTTTTTTTAGAGGTTTATTCTGTTTTTTATAAAAAAATGGCATAGTTAAAAAACTTGCCTATTTTTTCTTTATTTGATTGTCTAATATATTATATATTATTTTACTTTAAATGTATTGTGGATAACTGATTATTTCTTTTTCTTCACTTGCCTTAATGGCATTTCAGCACACATATCACATAAATTATATTTCACTCCAAAGATGTTGTATTCTTTTGTTTTCATACTGTCTTCACAGTATTCGCATAGTTTTTTCATTTTAGTTTCTTATTATTGAAAATCTTTTATTACTAATTTCTGTGAAAATTCCTCTTTCAGTTATGATATAGCGTTTATTCATATAGGTGGTAATTCCCCTTATTTCTCTGCCAATAGGTTCGCCTTTTTCATCTACAAAGGTAATTGATTTCATTTTCTTTTTCATATTTATGTTGAGGTGGTCTATGATTTCGTTTATTTTATCTTGGAAAGCCACTAATTGATTGTATTCTGGGCTTAGTCCGTAAAATTTTTCATTTAGTTTTTCTATTTTCTTCATATTTGTTTATTTATATCTTTTAAAATTTTTTTAGGTGAAACACCACTTATCAGAGAGAAAAATATCTTACATAATTTCTCTCCTTTGGTTTTAGACCAATTTTGTGCATATTTAGGTTTTAGCATACCGACTCCTCGTAATTCTTCTAGTCCCTCCACAAAATATAGATGTTCTATGAGTTTTATGTAATCATTTTTCATTTTAGTTTTTTATTATTGATAAATTCGTTCTATTATAAACCTGACAATAATCATTAAACTGTTGAAAACAAGTAAACATAGAACCCATTTTGTTATGGTGACTTTTTCAGTTAAGTTTTTCATTTTAGTTTCTTATTATTGATAAAATCCTCTAACATTTTTAGACCTACATAGTAAAACATCATAAGAAATACACCTAATATATATCCTCTAAGATATGTTTCGTTTGGTATAACCAATTTCAAGAATCTCCCCATTACCACTCCCCAGATTATTGTGTTTATTGCGTGTAGTATTATCATACTTGTTTTTTATTATTGATAATGGCTGTGACATCTTCTAGTTTTATATATTCTCCTCGCCTTTCTTCCAAAAATGCCCAAAAATTAACTCTTTGTAACTCGTTCACCTCCGAGATGATTTCATCTATTATGGAGTCAACTTTATTTAGCATACTTTCATCTAGCCCACAGTTTTTACAGTAGGGCAGACCGTTTTGCTCTTTGCAGTATAGTAGGCATTTTTCAAGGTCTTGTTTTAGTGTTGTTTGTTTTTTCATAGTATTTTATTTATTTAAAATTCGTACTCAAACTAATTAAAAATACTCCTAATGCTATCCAAAAATTGCCAAAAATCCAGCATAAAGCCACTCCTCCAATAAAACTACTCCATCCTAGTATTATGTTTGTAACTAATAATGATTTTTCTTTATTCATTTTATTTAATTAA
>JACCDT011510390.1_pt1 | contig 33994 bp, 32 predicted proteins | sample 7446291 | NCBI WGS metagenome assembly JACCDT01 (sample SAMN15323446, study PRJNA562643) | freshwater metagenome | isolation source: river surface water | place: USA:Blue River Watershed | collected 2017-08-17
AAGGATCAAACCGCATGAACACGCCGACGCAGAATCAGCAGCAACAAAACACCATCGCCGTAAACGCGCAATACGTCAAAGATTTCCGCTTTGTCAATCCCAACGCCCCGAAATCCTTGATGCAGCTACAAGAAGCGCCGCAAGTGAACATCGCGGTCGACGTCAAGGCCAATAAATTTTCCGAAGAAGTGTTCGAAGTCGCCCTGCAGATCAAGGGCGAAGCGAAAAGCAAAGACATCGAATGTTTTTCCATCGACGTGACCTATGCCGGGCTGTTCAGCCTAAAGGGCATCCCGCAGGCGCAGCTGCAAGCCGTGCTTTTGGTCGAATGCCCGCGCCTTTTATTCCCCTTCGCCCGCAGCATCATCGCCGAGGCGACGCGCGAAGGCGGCTATGCGCCGCTTTTGGTGCACCCGATCGACTTCATGGGGCTGTACCAGGCGCAAATGCAGCAAAGCCGCGGCGCACAGGCGCAGGCGTAACGCCGCAATTATCTGGGATTATCCTTTAAGACTGCCAAATCGGGTTTTTAATTTCCTGGCACAGCTCGTCATGCGCGAATATCTCTTCGGCGCTTGGCGCGAATGCGCGTTTTGGCCTTGCGGCGCGCGGCGTACCGCCCGCTGCCGCATCGCCGCCACCGGAAGAAGACGCCGCAACCAGCGCCAGCCCCGCCTGTTTGCCCCCGGTTAACTCGACATATACCTGCGACAATAATTCCGCGTCCAAAAGCGCGCCGTGCTTTTCGCGTTTGCTGGCATCGACATTGAATCTTTTGCACAAGGCGTCCAAATTCGCGGGCGCGCCGGGGAATTTTTGCCGCGCCATTTTCAGCGTGTCGATCACGCGTTGCATCTCGATGCCGGGGAATCCGTGATTGCGCAATTCGGCGTTGATGAATTTCATATCGAAATCGGCGTTATGGATCACAAGAACGCTGTCGCCGATGAAATCAAGGAAATCGGCGACGATGGCGGCGAATACCGGGTGGTTTTTCAAAAACGCGGCCGAAAGCCCGTGGACGTTCTGCGCCTCGATCGGCATATCGCGTTCGGGATTGATATATTGGTGAAAAACTTTGCCCGTAGGGATGAAATTTATGATCTCGATGCAGCCAATTTCCACAAGCCTGTGGCCGGCAGAAGGATCAAGCCCGGTGGTTTCGGTATCCAATATAATCTGTCTCATTTCTGGCCCTTGATTCTTATATCTTCCAATATTTCCCGCCACTGGCGCAAGCTGCTTTTCGCACCAAAATGGGTTTTCACTATATAATCCGCCCTTTGCCGCTTTTCACCATCCGGCATTTGCGCCGACAGCAAGGTTAAAAGCCGCAGCAATTTCGCGGGGCTGAACCGCGCTCTCCGCAACAGCCGCCAATATTGCACTATTTTCGGCGCGCTGACCACCGCGACATAATCGCAAATCGCATCGCGCCCGGTTTCATATAACAAAGGAATGTCCAAAACCAGCATGTCGGCGCCCAAATCGCGCTCGGCGTCGATGAAATCCTGCGCCTTTTCACGCACCATGGGATGCAGCAGCGCGTTGAGTTTCGGTAAAATAGCGCGGTCGCGGGCGATGGCGGCGGCAACGATGCTGCGCTCGATCTTTCCCTCGATCAGGCTTTCGGGAACGATGGTGGCGACGGACTCGATCACTTGCGGCTTTTGATACAAAAGATGCACGACATTGTCGGATTCGAACACCGGAACGTCCAGCGCGCGCAGCTGCTTGACCGCAAAGCTTTTGCCCATCGCCATCGACCCGGTCAATCCCAAAATAATAATGCCGTGTTTTTGCATCGCCTATTTTCCTATCGCATCCAAACTGCGCAGCGCCCCCAAAAGCGGCACCAGCGGTAATCCCAAAATCGAAAAATAATCGCCCGCGATCTTATCGAATAGCTGCGCGCCGATGCCTTCGAGCTGATAGCAGCCGACCGACAGCAAAACCGCGTCCCCCATTTGGTCCATATAGTCCCGCAAGAACGCGTCCGAAAAATCGCGCATATGCATCGCTGCGGTTTCGGTGTGCCGCCACAGCACCGCATCTTGTTTTACGACAACGACAGCGCTAGCCAGAAAATGCTGCTTTCCGCGCAAGAATCTCAGGTCTTTTTCCGCCCTAGCGCGGTCTTTGGGTTTTGAAAACCACAAATCGGCGCAATGCAATATCTGATCGCATCCGATCACCAGCGCGTCCGGATTCAACGCCGCGATTTTTTTTGCCTTGGCGGCGGCAAGGGTTTGCGCGGCCTCGTTCGCGGAAAAGCCGTGCGATTCGCATTCTTGCAGCATCGCGGCCTCGTCCAAATCGGCGGCGGCGCATTCAAATGCGACCCCGGCGGCGCGCAAAATCCTGCGGCGGGTTTCGCTGGAAGAAGCCAAGATAATCGCGGAATTTGCCAGACCGTCAGACATTGCCCGCATCCGATTTTTGCTTGAAGTTTTGATAGATCTGCAGGATCACCGCTGCGGTTTCTTCGACCGACTTGCGCGTCACATCAATCACCGGCCAATTTTCGCGCGCGAATATTCTTTTTGCCTCTAGCACTTCTTTTTTGATCTGTTCGACATCGGCATATGTTTCGCCGCCGCCGCCCATCAACTGCACCCGGCTGGTGCGGATTTGCGCCAGCCTTTCGGGATCGTTGGTCAGCCCCACGATCAAAGGACCTTTTATCGAAAACAATTCCTGCGGCAAGGGCACGCCGGGAACGACCGGCACATTCGCGGCACGCACGCCGCGATGCGAAAGATAAACGCAAGTAGGGGTTTTCGACGTGCGCGACACGCCGACCAAAATTATATCGGCGTCTTGCAATTGCGCCAGTTTTTGCCCGTCATCGTGATGCAGCGCGAAGTCGATCGCCTCGATGCGGTCGAAATATTCCTTGTCCAGCATGTGCTGCCTGCCCGGCAGGCTTTCGCCGCGAACGCCCAGGAAATCGCCCAAATCCTTTATCAATGGCTGCAGCACGGAAAAAAACAATATACCGCGCCCGAGGCATTTTTTCTTGACCGCGTCTTCCAGCCCGCTGTCGGCGAAAGTGGCCAGCACGATATGGCCCTGTTTCGCCTCGCTCAACATTTTTTCTATTTGCCCCGGCGTGCGCACCAACGGCCAATTATGTTCGACCATTTTCACGCTGGGAAATTGCGACAAGGCGGCCGAGGCGATGCGATGCGCGGTTTCGCCGGTGGAATCGGAAAGCACATGTACATGAATTTCGCGCAGCGACGCGGTTTCGTGTGCTTTGGCTTTTGGTTTTACCGCCTTGCTTTTTTTTACTTTTGTTTTAGGCGTGGGTTTGTTTTTTTTCGGCATGGGAATTTTAAGTTTTGCAGATTCTTCGATTTGGGGAAAATTCTTGTATAACTTTGGAATAAGCGGGCAAATTATACAGGCTTTGCCCCGGCCCGCCACAAAAGATGGTTTTACACCTATTAGTATGACAAACTGCGGGGCAATTATCCTTTTGTGCAAAGTTTGGGCTTTGGATATCTAATTAGAGGAATAAGTTTTTTATCCCCCCGATTTATCCTTTTTTTTATTGAATTAAATAACTGAAAACAAATGACTATTTATAGTTATTGACGTTATTCACTGGCTTAAATCTTACTTTCTATCAACTTGGGGAATAATAATGGAATTACCGTAATCCCCGTAATGCCCCTATCCTACTTCAACTTCCTTATTATAATAATCTTATTATATAAGAGGTAGGCAATTGACAGTTTGCTTGATTTTTCTTAAATTCAATCCTGATTAACGGATTAGTAATTTTTTCCCAATAAGATTTTACGTAATCCCAGCCAACCGGCATTGGCGCAGATCCAAAGCATTATCCAAAAATTTCTTAAAGCTGAAAGCCCCCAAGGGTGCTTTTCGTTTGTGAATTCAAAAATGCTCTGCAGATCGGCCTAGCCTTTCCAAAATTAAAACAGAAAACGAACACATGAATCTCCAGCAATTGAAAAACAAAGCTCCGGCCGAGGTCGTATCCTTGGCAGAAAGCTTGGGCATTGAAAACGCGTCTTCCTTGCGCAAACAGGAATTGGTATTCGCCTGCCTGAAACGCTACGCAGAAAACGGAACCGCGATTTATGGCGCAGGGGTTTTAGAAGTATTGCAAGACGGATTCGGATTTTTAAGATCACCCGAGGCGAATTACCTCGCAGGGCCGGACGATATTTACGTTTCCCCGAACCAGGTGAAAAAGTTCGGGCTTCGCACCGGCGATACGGTCGAAGGCGAAATCCGCTCGCCAAAAGACGGCGAAAGATATTTCGCTCTGCTGCAAGTCAAATCGATTAATTTCGAAGACCCTGAAAAAGTCCGCCACCGCATCAATTTCGACAATTTGACGGCGCTTTATCCGGAATCAAAAATTAACCTCGAAATCGAAAAAACCGGAAAAGAGCCAAAGGAAAAATCCAAGGCGGCAAACCTACTCGACAACACCACCCGCGTGATCGACATGGTCTGCCCTTTGGGCAAGGGCCAGCGTGGATTGATCGTCGCGCCGCCGCGCACCGGCAAAACCATGATGCTGCAGAATATCGCCCATGCGATAACGGCGAACCACCCGGAAATTTATCTGATCGTGCTTTTGATAGACGAACGCCCCGAAGAAGTCACCGATATGGCGCGCTCGGTCAAGGGCGAAGTGGTCAGTTCGACATTCGACGAGCCCGCATCCCGCCACGTCCAGGTCGCGGAAATGGTGATCGAAAAGGCCAAGCGCCTGGTCGAACACAAGCGCGACGTTGTAATCCTTCTTGATTCCATCACCCGCCTGGCGCGCGCCTATAACACCATCGTGCCGTCGTCTGGCAAAGTTTTAACCGGCGGCGTCGATGCCAACGCGTTGCAGCGTCCGAAGCGGTTTTTCGGCGCGGCGCGCAACATCGAAGAAGGCGGTTCGCTGACCATTATCGCGACCGCTTTGATCGACACCGGATCCAGAATGGACGAAGTTATTTTCGAAGAATTCAAGGGAACCGGCAATTCCGAAATCATCCTTGATCGCAAGCTTTCCGACAAACGCACCTTCCCCGCGATCGACATCACCAAATCCGGCACGCGCAAAGAAGAATTGCTGGTCGATAAAAAGACCCTGTCCAAAATGTGGGTCTTGCGCCGCGTTTTGATGCCGATGGGCGTCGTCGACGGCATGGAATTCTTGCTGGATAAAATCAAAACCAGCAAATCCAACGCCGATTTTTATGAATCGATGAATAATTAACGCGCCATAAAGGCGTGCTATCCCGAGCGGTAAGCGCGAAAAATCTATCCTAGGCTAGACCAGATTTTTCCTCAAAAACTCCGCTGTCCTGTCATTCGCTGTCCTCGCGCTTTGCGCGTCGTAATGATCGCCGCCGATGCGGGCAAAGGCGTGGTCGAGGCCGGCATAAGAGTGAATCGTCACAAAAGAATTTTTCGCGAGCGCGCTTTTGATTTTCGACTGCGCTTCCGGCGGGACGAATTTGTCTTTTTCCGCCATATGCATTAAAAGCGGCTTTTGGATATTGCCTGCCTTATCCAGCGCATTTTCGATCCCCACGCCGTAATAGCTGACATTGCAGTCCGAATCCGAATCCGTCGCCATGCGGAAAGCCAGCTTGCCGCCCAGGCAATATCCCAGCGATCCCGCCTTGCCGTTGCATCCATCCATTTTCCGCGCATAGGCAAGCGTTGCGATCAAATCGGCAACGCCCAGATTCTCGTCAAAGCCCTTGTACAATTCAAACGCCTTGGCCCATTCGGCTTCGGATTGATCGGTGATGTCAACTCCCGGCTCTTGCCGCCAGAACAGGTCGGGACAAAGGGCCAGATAGCCTTGTTCCGCAAAGCCGTCGCATAAATCGCGCATCACCTTGTTCACGCCGAAAATTTCCTGGGCGACGATCAGGGCGGGCGCGGGTAATTTTGCGGGTTTTGCCAGATAGGCCTTGAAAGACCCGCCGAATTTATCGTTTGGCTTTGTGGTTTGAATTTGGATATAGCTCATGGAAGGCCTCTTTGGTTTGGCTCCATGGATAAGGCAATAAAGGGGCTAAGGGCAAGCGATTTGTTAACCAATTTTGTTTCGTTTCGGATTAGAAATGGCATTGACAAGGGGCCGGTACAGGCATAAGCAGATAGGCATCCAATTCCGAATCTTGCGGGATTTTGCAAAAAGGGGAGTTTTTTATGAAATACATGATGTTTTTGGCCACATTATTTTTGGGATTTTTCTTGATTGTTTCCGAGGCGCAGGCGACTTGTTACACTGCGGATCCTTGCAGCTGCGTTCCATCAGGGGCTTGGAACCAGTGCCGCACCTGCACTAAAACCGATACCGAGACCGGTAAAAGTCATAGCATGACGGTATGCGGCGGGAATCCTGTTGCAACAAAAGACAAAATCGCATGCCAGCGCGCTCAGGATGTATGCAACGGCAAACAGCCGACTTGCGTGCCGAACCCAATGACCGTCACCCGCGCCACAATGACGACGGGCGGCGATTCGAACTCTGGCGAATCAAACATTAATGCCTGCCCTATCACCTTGGTTGGCCCACAGGCCACGCCGGGGATTAGCGAAGACAGATAGCTTTCCAATCAAAAGCCTAGTCAAAGGGGCGGAGAAATCCGCCCCTTTTTCTTTGCCCGAAAATCCGCTATGCATGAGGCATGTTTTACAAAACCCATATTTTTTGCTGCACCAACCGGCGCGAGGCGGGCGCGCCACGCGGCTGTTGCGCCGACAAAAATGCCGAAAAACTGCGCAATTATATGAAATCGCGCGCCAAGGAATTGGGGCTTGAAAAAACCCGCATCAACGCCGCAGGCTGTCTTGACCGCTGCGAGCTTGGCGCTGTAATGGTGGTCTATCCCCAAGGCGTTTGGTATCGTTACGATAACGAGACGGATATTGATGAGATTCTTGTGGCGCTGCTGAATGGTGGAGCCGTCGAAAGACTGCTTTTGAAGGAGGGTGATTAGGGCTAAGCAAATAAGTTATGAATTTTCCATGCTCTAACCCCTAAACCCTATGCCCTATCAAGACACTATCTTCGCCCTATCCACCCCGCCCGGCAGGTCCGGCGTTGCGGTGATCCGCCTGTCCGGCCCGGAATCCAAATCCGCGCTGCAAAAACTGGGCGCGGATTCGGTCATACCGCGTATGGCAAAGCTGGTGCGACTTTGTCATCCCACACAGAAAAACATTTTGGATCAGTCGCTTGTGCTGTATTTCGCGGCGCCCAATTCCTTTACCGGCGAGGATGTTGCCGAGCTGCACATCCATGGCGGCAGGGCCACAAGGCAGGCGGTTTTGGACGCGCTCGCCGATATTTCAGGACTTCGCCCGGCGCAGCCCGGCGAGTTCACAAGACGCGCCTTTGACAATGGCAAAATGGATCTGACCGAGGTAGAGGGCCTTGCCGATTTGATCGACGCCGAAACCGAAGCGCAGCGCCGCCAGGCCTTGATGCAAATGCAAGGCGGCTTAAGCGCGCTGTACAATGGCTGGCGCGCGGATTTGATCGCATCTCTTGCCCATATGGAAGCCTATTTGGATTTTCCGGACGAGGAAATTCCGCAAGATGTCTATGCCAAGCTGCGCCAGGATGTAGCGCGTATCGGCGAGGACATCGAAAGCCATCTGAATGACGGCGGGCGCGGCGAAATGCTGCGCGAGGGGCTTTATGCCGCGATCATCGGCCCACCCAATTCGGGAAAATCTTCGTTATTGAACGCGCTGTCCGGGCGGGATGCCGCCATCGTGTCGCATCAGGCGGGAACGACCCGCGATGTGATCGAAATTCAAATGGATCTGGGCGGGTATAAATTGATTTTGGCCGATACGGCTGGCATTCGCGAATCGAATGACGCCATCGAGCAAGAAGGCATCCGCCGCAGCCGCGAGCGCGCCAATGTTTCGGATCTAAAATTATTGCTGCTGGATGGATCGCAAATGCCGGGTAAAGAGGATTTGGCGCTTTGCAATCATATCGATCCTAAAACAATAGTGATCGTTAACAAGTCTGACGCAGATGGTTTTGTAAACCATCTTGCCGCTTATCAAGCCGCCTTTCCGCCGGGCGTTTCGGCCGAAAGCCTTTCGGTTAAAACCGGGTATAACTTGGTACGACTTTTAGATGCATTGGCAGACAAAGCAAAGGAATTCATGGGCTTAAGCGATAGTCCGGCGATTTCCCGCCTGCGCCACAGACAGGCTTTGATGCTGGCGCATCAATCCATAACTCGTTTTGTAGTTGCAAGCCAGCCGGAGCTTGCTGCAGAAGAACTGCGCCAGGCGGTGCGCTCTATCGGCGGCATCACCGGCGCCGTCGATGTCGAAGAGATACTGGACGTAGTGTTCCAATCCTTTTGCATCGGCAAATAGCCGCCGTCTTAACTTGCCCCGCTTTTGGCGCTATCTTTCGGCGGCTTTTTTCAAGGCCTGCGCCGCCCGTTCGCCGATTTCCACTTGGGGCGGCTGGCGCAAAATCGGCTCCACTTGCAAATATCCGGGGTTTTGCACCACATGGATCCATTCGACGGCAAGATCCGGGTTTTCATCGACCGCCTTTCTGCCCATGGCGGCCGCGCAACGCAGGGACAAGGCCAGCGCGCTATGCGCCTCGTAAATCGGGGTTCCGGTTGCGATCACGATGCCGTCCTCTGGGAAAAATTCCATGGCGCTTAGGCAAAGCGGCCGGGCAAATCCCGCCAGGCTGAAATTCTGCGGCGCGCGTTCCAAAGCATTGGCGTTGACGATCCAGCCTTCTTGTTCTTCACCACCATTGACCATGGCGCCACCGCCGCCCAAAGACAAAAGCCGGTTGGCCGGAATATCCGCGCCGCGCAAATTATTTTCCGGCAGTTTTTCCGCCGATGCGATAAGGCTTTCAAGATAATTTCCATAACCGATGCCGCTGGCGGTTATTTCATCCAGTGTCGCGGCGTGCATCCCCGTCATCACCACGGTGTATTGCCCATAAACCGGAGATGGCTGCATATAAATATGTTCCGGCGTCAAAAACTGCGCGTCGAAATAGGCGAAAATTTCGGGATACTCCACCCCATTCTCATCGACCCAGGGTTTGTAATGCGCATACACAAAAGGCACGTTCGGCAGGATGCAGCTGAAATGCTGCGCATAACCTTCGACCGAATCCATGCTGTCTTGGTCGGGCAGCATCTTGCCAACCCGAATGTAATTCATCGCGGTTTGCAAGGAGTGGTAGCTTGCTTCATCCGATAACGGACGAAAGACATAGGGGTAATCATCCAAATTGCCCGCGCCTTCGGCCATTTTTTGCGCCAAAACGTTTTCTGGAAATCCGCGCTGCTCCAAACTTGTCCGCGCCGCTTCGCTTAAGGCAACATCAGTGGCGGGGGCCGTTATTGGTTCCGGCGCTTCTTGCACGGTTTGCGCCATGGCCGGCAAGCTCAGCAGCCCTGTCGCCGTAATGCTTGCCCGCACGATTTTTTGACCGATAGATAAAAACATATTGCCCCCATGGTTGAGATATTTTCAATCCGGCTTATGCCATAAAAATCGATTCCTGCCCATCTATAAAAGCCGCAAAAGACACGGTTGAAACATTATTTTTCCTTTTTGATATATAATTAGCAATCAATGGTTTTGCATTTGCAAAATCCTAAAATAAAATATTGACAGCTTGTATGCCGGATTCTAACAAGGATGGGATTCTTGCGCCCTGCCACTGCCGGGTCGCTATAACCTCAAGGGAGACCCTGCTATGAAAAAAATCCTGTTTTTATTCGCATTGTTCTTGGGAATGTTCCTAAGCGCCGATGCCGCTTTTGCTATTAACAAACAACCTGCGCCGTCGAACTACCCTTGCCTAACTGCGGGTGTTTGCACCTGCGTCAATTCCGGCCCAGACTGGAACCCGGCCTTTTGCCGTACCTGCCAGGCCCCTAACAGTGCGGTTCCTGCCGTATTGCAGCCCCCGGGCGGAATGAAAGTCTGTGGCGGCAACCCGCCGGGCACGAAGGACAGTATTGCTTGCAGACGCGCCAAGCAAGTTTGCAACGGCCAGCCCGTTACTTGCGAGCCGAATCCGATGACCACGACCCGCGCCACTTTGACGACGGGCGGCGAATCTTCGGGCGGCGTACAGGCTTGCCCGATTACGATTATCGATCACGGCGCTTTCGATACGGATCAATAATTTCCGCATAGCCAAAACGCGGCAAAACAAAAGGGCGGATTTATTCCGCCCTTTTTCTTTATCCGCGCGACAATTCCCGCCGCCATAGGGTGGGCCAAGCGTCCACCTCCTGCTTTTCCGCCCAGCCCGAATTTTCCAGAAGCTTTTCGTGCCGCATCGTTGCATCCAAAAGGCCCATTGGCGCACGCACCCTGTGGGACAGGTCCCTTTTGTGCCGCAAATTTAAACATTCCGCGCCATCTTTTAAAACCGGGCGGGTTTTCAATACCGCATTCGCGCAAAAAACCATCAGCGGCGTTTGTTTCAGCATATCAGGAGGAATATTTGGTGCATCGCCGCTTAGTTGTATTATTGCGCGGGTGGCCAAATGCGGGGTGATAGCACCGCTGTCACCCATTTCGGCGGTTTCATAAAAATGAATGGCTTGCCTGGGGTAAGGAAAAGCACGGAACGGGCATGTATAGGATATGCCATTATAAGAAATATTAAGTATTTTCAGCGGCGGATTAATCGAAGATAAGGCGGGCAGAAAGCAGCACAAAAATATTTCGGCAGGGATGTCGCAGATCATCGCCCTATCCAAATCGCCGCTTTGATCGGCATTATACAAAGCCAAACGAACCGATCGCACGACGTCTTTTGCGCACGTCGTATCGGATCCCCGGCAGTAATCGGCAATCGCCGTAACAAGATCGGGATTCTCATGTAAGTCTTTTAATTTTTGCGCCAAATAGGGGGCGGATAAAATTGTCAATTTCAACCCGGAAGGAAGATCGAGCCCATAGTTTCCTGCATCCGGCTTTTCATCCGATACCGGCCTTTCCGCCCATTTCGCGTAATCCGCCGCAAAGGCGGCGATAGAGCGCAGCTTGATTACAATTTCTTGACGCAATTCTTGCGCGTCGATTTCGTTCATCTTTGCCCTCTTGTTTTTTATCCAGTTTTTTCTATCCAGGCCGCTTAAAAATTTCGCGCCCGCGCCTTGGTGCGCGCGGTCGCTGCCAGGAATTTTTCATTGCTTCTTGGATTGAAATCATACTCTTGCGCCAGGACCAAGGTCAATAAACCATTCGCCATCGCGTCCGCGAACCGGTTTATCCCAAGCCCGTTCATGGTGAAACCATGAAAGGGATGGGTCATGGGAAAATAAAAATACCCGCCGCCGTAATAATCGGCATCATTCGCAATTTCGGGCAAAGAAAGCGGCGAAGAAATCATGTCCATATCGGGCAGTTTTCTCAAAGTCCGCATTGTTCTTTCGTTGCATTTTTTGGCGGCGGAGCGGATTTTATCCCTGTCGGCGCGGCTCCAGCCAAGCCGGGTCAGGATTTTATCCCAGGCGTCGCGGCGCGTTTTGGCAAAAGGCATGCCGGATTCCATGATGATCTGCGCCGAAACCTGATGGCACAGCGCAAGCCGTTTTTGCGCGCCCAGAAGCTGATCCACAATTTCCTTATACAGCTTTTCGATTTCTTCTCCGGTCGGCCGCGAAATATCCCCTGTATCCCGCGTTTCAAACCCGCCCTGCGGGGCAGGATCTTCCGCTCGTGATTTTAAAATCTCCTCGCAGTCGAAATTATGCAAAGAATGCGCGCGCGAAAATGCGTCCCGCGCCAACAGGATAAATTCCGCCGCGTGAAATTTCAGCATCACAAAAATAGAATCAAGCGCCGCCGATTTGATGTCGCCGTCTTCTTTTCCCGAAGTCCAGGAAAAATCCGGCATCTGCCATTCCGCGAACTTGCGGCCCGGCGCATTTAGGTTGCGGGTGACCAAATGCTCCAGAGCCGACTTTTTAAGATCCCCCCAATTTCCTTGCTTTTGCCCATCGACACCGTACACCGCAAGCAGCATTTCATGCGCCAGCTCGCTTGGTGAAAAATCCGGCGGGGGAATGATGATGCTTCGGTTTTCTGCCATCGTGCCGGATGCCTTTATCTGCCCCCACGCTTTCTTTGTTTGAATCTCGATGGGGGCGGCCCCGCCTTTTGCGGCGCGGGCGGTTTTCCTGAAAGCTTGGCGATGACCACTGCGGCATCTTGTATAAAACGGTCTATCAGCATTGTTTTTTCTTGCGCCGCCTCGACGGTTTCGGGCGACGATGCTTTAAGGTACTGCAAATAACGAAAAGAATAAGGATTATGCCTTGCCACTGGCGATTTGGGCGATTCAAAAAATCGCTTTTGGATGTAATCCGCAATCATTGCAAGAGGCAGCGCGTTTTTATTGCTTCCAGATTTTTCTTCGGCCTGATGCGAAAGCGCGATCGCATAATCTATTCCCGAACGGTCCAAAAGCGCTTTCAACCCTTTGATTTGGGCCAGGGCGGTTTTCCATTCCTGTGCTGTGATATTCTCTATAAGAGATTGTCCTGGGAATAAATCCGGAACGGCATCGGGTGGGACTTCATAATCAAACGGGCCGAAAAATTTTTCAAGCTGCGCGGGATTTTTTAAAAATTCCGGGCGCAGGGAAATCAGCGGCAGGTCTTGGTGTTGCGGTATCAGCTTGTCTTCCGGATCTTGCTGTTTTTTCCATTCTTCTTCGGCTTGCGGTTCGGCATGAAAGCCTTCTGGGAAAAAATCTGGCTGCAGCTCCAGCGGCGCGTTAAATAGAAACGCGAAAATATTTTCCGCCCAGACATTTTCCGGCCCATCCCATTTTTTTTGCAATTCGCGTCCCGCCTTGCGGAAAGCTTGGAGGGCGGTTTCTCCGCCCCATTCCTGCGATCCGTCTTGCGGCTCGTCCATGGCAACCATCCCCGCTTCGTGCAAACATTTCGCACAGCTTTCCATGAATAGGGCGCAATCGTTTTTAAGCCATCCCTGGTAATGCGCGGTAAATTCATCCGTAAAAGGATGATCGCGGGCAATCGCATTATGCGCGATCGCGTCGGTTACGATCAAAAGCGCCATAAGCGCGCGCAAGCATTTGTCGTTTTCGGCATGTGCCTTGGCCGTCGCTTTTATTTTTTCTTCATCGTCTTCTGCCGCGCCTGCCGCATCGCCGTCTTGCGGTGGCCTTTCCCATACGCCGCTTTCCACGATCAATTTGCGGATCAAAAGAAGTTCGGTAAAAGTTTTCTCGCGGTAATGTTTTATCAGCGCCGAAACTTCCTCCATCCCCTCTTCTTTTTGGCCTCTTGCTGCGGCGGAAACTGGCGACAGGCGGGGCCATGCGAGGCTGAGCGCGCCGTTTTGAATTGGAACCGCTTTGCCCAGCATGCTCACGATTTTTTCAGGATCTTTAAGCGCGCTGTCTTTAAAAAAAAGCGGCGGAAAATGATCGGTGTTTGCAAGAAAAGACCAAGCGGGCGCAAATAGTTTTATGTATCGGATGGGGGATTGGGATTCGGCCATGGTTTTTCCTGGTTTAATTTTTCTGATTTTACGCGCGGCGATCGGACGCTGCCTATCAGAAAAATGTTTTATCCTTATAAGGAAAGTATTTCAACTATAAAGATATATGCTTTAAATGGCTAAAACCGGCCCTTGACTTTTCCACAGGGCTAAGTACAAGAAACTTATGCAAAAATTTGATGTCATTGTGGTGGGCGGTGGCCATGCGGGTTGCGAGGCTGCTGCGGCCTCGGCGCGGATGGGCGCCAAGACCGCGCTGGTCACCCATAAAATCGACACCATCGGTGAAATGTCCTGCAATCCGGCTTTCGGCGGATTGGGCAAGGGCCATTTGGTGCGCGAAATCGACGCGCTCGACGGGGTGATGGGTCTATGCGCCGATGCGGCGGGAATTCAATTTCGTATGTTGAACCGTTCCAAAGGTCCCGCCGTTTGGGGGCCGCGCGCCCAGGCGGATCGCAAACTTTATCGCCGGGCGATGCAAAATCTGATTTTGAATTATCCGAATCTTGAAATTATCGAAGGCCAGGTTGAAGACATTATAATAGGGGCCGATGGCAAGTTAGCTGGTGTTGAAATTTTGTTTCAAATTGCTTCACGTGAAGCAATTTGTAATAAAATTGCGTGTAAAAGCCTGGTTATCACCACGGGAACCTTTCTGCGCGGGCTAATTCATCAGGGGGAGCAAAAAACCCCCGCCGGACGGGTCGGCGAAAAGCCCGCCATTCGCCTGGGCGAATCTTTGCAACGCATTGGCTTTGCCATGGGGCGGCTGAAAACCGGAACCCCTGCCCGGTTGGACGGCAAAACCATTGATTGGTCTGGGTTGCAGGAACAGCCAGGGGATAATCCACCCATTCCTTTTTCTTTTTTGAATGACCGGATCACGACTCCGCAAATCAGTTGCCATATCACCCATACTACGGCGCAAACCCATGAATTGATTAGAAATAATCTGCACCGTGCCCCTATGTATTCCGGACAGATCGAATCCATGGGGCCGCGCTATTGCCCCTCGATCGAGGATAAGGTGGTGCGGTTTTCTGAGAAAATCAGCCATCAAATTTTCTTGGAACCAGAAGGGCTTGATGACAGCACGATTTACCCCAACGGCATGTCGACATCCCTGCCCATCGATGTGCAAGATGCTTTTTTACGTACTATCAAAGGTTTAGAGAATGTTTCGGTGGTGCGTTACGGCTATGCGATTGAATATGATTATGTCGATCCGCGCGAGCTATACCCAACCCTGCAAACCAAAAAACTCCCCGGGCTTTTTCTGGCTGGGCAAATCAACGGCACAACCGGATATGAAGAAGCCGGGGCGCAAGGGCTGATCGCTGGAATCAATGCCGCGCTTTTGGCCGAAGGGCGGGGCCGCGAATTTGTTTTGTCCCGCACCGATTCTTATATCGGTGTTTTGATCGATGATCTGACAACGCGCGGCGTTACAGAACCTTATCGCATGTTCACCAGCCGGGCGGAGTATCGCTTGTCGCTGCGATCCGACAATGCCGATCAAAGACTCACCCCAAAGGGTGTGGAAATTGGCTGTGTTGGCCGCATCCGTTCAGAAATTTTTGCTAGAAAAAACAATGATTTAGATATAGCAAAAACCCTTTGCCAGTCCTTGCAAAAAACCCCGAAACAGCTGGAAAGCGCGGGTGTTTCGATCAATCAGGACGGCATCTGGCGCAGCGCCTTTGACCTGCTGCGTCACCGGGTGGAATTTGAAAAACTCGCAGTCCTTTGGCCGGAGCTGGCGGCGATAGATCCGAAAATCCGCGAGCAGCTGGAAATCGAGGCGCTTTATTCAGGATATCTCGAGCGGCAAGATGCCGATATGAAAAACTACCGCAAAGACGAGAACCTGACTTTGCCGGTGGATTTGGATTATGCCTCTATCGGCGGGTTGTCTGCAGAAATGATCGCAAAGCTATCGCAAATTCGTCCCGTGAATCTAGCGGCGGCGGGAAGAATTCCAGGCGTTACCCCGGCGGCGCTGATTATTTTGCTGCGTTATGTTAAAAAGCAAAAACGCCAAAAGATAGAAAAGGCCGCATAATTACGGATTTTAGTTTGAATATTCCAAAAGAAATTGAGGATTATATAATTAAAGTACAAATTGCTTCACGTGAAGCAATTTGTAATATTGTTACCTATGTAGAATTATTGGAAAAATGGAATCCTGTCATCAATCTTGTGGCTAAATCCACCATGCCGGATGTTTGGCGGAGACATATTCTTGACAGTGCGCAGCTTTATTCGCATATTGAAGTGCCGCATAACAAGACCCTGATCGATCTGGGCAGCGGCGCGGGATTTCCAGGGATGGTTTTGGCGATGTTGGGCGTTGGGGCAATGGGGCAAGTTCATTTAATCGAATCGGACGGCAAGAAATGCGAATTCTTGCGCGAAGTCGCCCGTAAAACCGGAACCAAGGTCGAAATTCATCCATCCAGAATCGAAAATTGCGATATTAAGGGCGATATTATCACCGCCCGCGCCCTTGCGCCGCTTGGGGAGTTGATTGAATATTCAAAGGATAAATTAAATCCAAATGGAAAATGTTTTTTTCTAAAGGGTAAAGAGTGGCAAGCGGAATTAAAACAAGCGCAAAAAGCTTTTGATTTCGACTGCACCGATTATGAATCCATCACCGATCCGCAAGCGCGGATTTTGAAAATAGAAAACCTTCGGAGCATCTCATGAACAAACGCGATTTTATCAAGGCCTTGGGCACGGCGGCCATCGCCGCGCCGTATCAAGCGGCGGCGTAAATTCCCCCTCTCTCACGAAGAGGGCAGAAAGGAACGATATGACCAGAATCATCTGCATCGCCAATCCCGCTTCGCTCCTTGCGGAGCTACGCAGGACAAGCGCGGCTCTAAAAAACAAAGGCATTTGCCGCAAGCAAGGGAAAACATCATGACCCGCATTATTTGCATCGCCAATCAAAAAGGCGGGGTCGGAAAAACCACCACCACCATCAATCTTGCCACTTGCATGGCTGCTGTGGGGCGCAAAGTTTTGGTGATCGATTTGGATCCGCAAGGCAACGCATCGACCGGGCTTGGCGTCGGCAAGGCGGCGCGCGCCTTGGGATCCTATCACACCATGCTGGGCAATGTGCCGATACAGGACGCGATCGTTGAAACCAATATCAAAAATCTTTCGATCGTTCCGGCGACGCCGGATTTGGCGGGCGCGGAAATCGAACTTGTGGATGTAGAGCGGCGCGAATTCAAATTGCGCGATGCGATCCAGAATTTCAAGGAAGATTCTTTTGACTTTATCCTGATCGATTGTCCGCCATCCTTGGGCCTTATCACTTTGAACGCCTTGGTCGCGGCGCATGCGCTGCTGGTGCCACTGCAATGCGAATTTTTCGCACTCGAAGGCTTGTCGCAATTGATAAAAACCACCGAACGCATTACCGCGCGCTTGAACCCGAATCTTGAAATCCAGGGCGTGGTTTTGACCATGTATGACAAGCGCAACAATTTATCGGCGAGCGTCGAGGCCGATGTGCGCGAATATTTTGGCGATGTGGTTTACAAAACCGTGATTCCGCGCAATGTGCGCGTTTCCGAAGCGCCAAGCCATGGCAAGCCGGTATTGCTGTATGACCACAAATGCCCCGGCTCCGTCGCCTATATGCATTTGGCATCCGAGGTTTTAAAGCGCGAAGCGGCGCTGGTAAAAAGCGCGGCGGTGGAGAAAGCCGCTTGAATTGGGGTAATGGGGCACGGGGTAATGGGGTAATGGAAAAAATCCGACTCACTACCCTACTACCCCATACCCTACTACCCCTTATAAACGGAGTGAAGATATGAACGCAGAAGTGAAAAAAGGACTAGGAAGAGGGCTTGCCTCGCTGCTTGGCGACGACAATCAGGATTACGCGCAGCTCGATAAAATGCGCAGTTCCAAAAACGTGCCGACGGCGCATATCAGGCCGGGCAAATTCCAGCCGCGCGTCGATTTCGACGCCGAAAGCTTGAAACAGCTTGCCGATTCGATCAAGGCCAAGGGAATTTTACAGCCGCTTTTGGTGCGCCGCGATCCGAAAAACCCATCCGATTACGAGCTAATCGCGGGCGAACGCCGCTGGCGCGCGGCGCAGCTGGCGCAGCTGCACGAAGTGCCGGTCATCATCAAGGAATTCACCGACCAGGAAGCTTTGGAAATCGGCCTGATCGAAAATTTGCAGCGCCAAGATCTGAACCCGATCGAAGAAGCTTTCGCCTATGCGCGGCTGATGGGCGAATTCGATTATACCCAAGACCAGGTGGCGAAAGGACTTGGGAAATCGCGCAGCTATGTCAGCAATATCGTGCGTCTTTTGGATTTGCCGGAAAGCGTGCGCGCGATGTTGCGCGATAAAAAATTATCGGCGGGGCAAGCGCGGCTTTTAGTCGGGAAAAACAACGCGGCGGAGCTGGCGCAGACCATCATCGACAAAAATTTAAACGTGCGTCAGGTGGAAGAATGGCTTTCCGGGCAATCGGCGGCGGCCAAGGAAAAAACCGTCGCCTTTGACCGCAGAGCCAGTTTCGAAGTGGCGGAACAGAATTTGCCCCAAGCCGCGAACCAATCCGCGCCGGGATCGAAATCCGCGCCGCGCGCCATGCCCGGCGATAGCGGGCCGCTTGCCGACATCCGGGATTTGGAAAAACAGTTGGAGCGTCATTTGGGCCTTAGAGTTGAAATCAAATTCACCGGCAAGGCCGGCCAGATCAGCCTGTATTATAAGGATTTGGATCAGCTGGATCAGGTTATTTCCAAGCTAAAGAGCTGATTTTAAATCATATTTTTACCACCGATAAGAATTGTATGTTTTAAGGAAACATATTATACTCTCCGCCATTGGGTAGGATAGGGGGGTAGGACATGGCGCAAGATAAACACAAAAAGAAAACCGAAAAAAATCTGCGGCTTTTGATCAAGGCGGCAAAAAAGGAAAAAATTTCCAAAAAAACGCAACTTGCTTTGGGCGAGTTTGTACTTGCCGCCGTGCGCCAGGATATGGAAACATGTTTTATTGGGCTGCCTGTGCAGCTGCGTGACGCGCTACGCGCGCTTTGCGATCCGGCTTCGACGCTGCCGCTCGAACTTGAAGATGCAATCAAGGCCTATGCCAATAAATATCCGGCTGTCGCCGGCGAAAACAAAGATTATGCCGCGCGATATGTGCGCGGCTTTGTCTTGCGCCTGTTGACCGAGGCCATGAAGCAGGCAGAAACGGAAGATCAAGAAACCGCGCTTGCGGATTTTGCCATTTCTTATGCAGGAAATACGCGCGATAAAGCAGAAATAGAAGAAAATTTTGTCGCGCGCCTGCCGAAAGACATTTGGCGCAACCGCGTGCGCCAGGTTTGTTTTCAAGAATGGGCACGCGCCGCTTTGCAAATAACCGTAAGCGAGTTCATGGCGGATACACTTTCGCCCGGCATGGCAAAAAACGCCCTGCCCTGGGTGATGCAGGGTTATTTCACGCCGGGCGAGCTGACCGCAGAAGCCAAAAAACTACAATTCAAATTCAAGGCAGAAAACAAGGCGAATATGGACGAATTGATGCGCCTGAACGGCGCGCTTGAGAAAATGGAAAATCATTTGCGCGGCGAATTGACAAAGTATAACAGCTATGACCGGCATGGCGCTTTGGGCATATTTACTATGCTGGTTCAAAAAAACCAGCCGGTTGATCGCAATGTTTCCAACTTTCTTCTGCGCATCGCAAAAGGGGAAGATATCCCGACCGCCACGCTTTGCTATGGCGTTGCAGCCATGGCAGAAAAATTGGATGGCATGACACCGGTTCACAAAGCTTTCGAGGAGGCGGATAGGGCGCCGGACGAAAGCGGTCGCCGCCTTCCTTTCGGCATATTGCTGCAATTGGCTTGCGCCAAGGCGGCTTGCGACATATTTGGCGACGAAAAACTGCGTCAAGGCAGCGCGCTTGGTATTTTAACGCAGAATCTTTATGTATTAGCCGGTGCTGGTGTGATGGAAGAATTCGTGCAAAATCAGGGTCGCGATAAGGATGCGGCAAAACTCTCTGCCCATGTTGCAAGCCAGGTGCGCGAAACAATAAAGCGGTTGCCGCAATCGATGCGGCCTTACATGCACGCCGCCGCGATCGAGGATTGGAAAAAATTCGTCCTCGCCCATAGCCAAGCGCAGGGAGAAACGGAAGATTTCGTGAATCCGCAATTGCGGCATTACGCCATGCTGATCGCGCAAGACATCCTTTCGTTCGAAGATTTGCAGAGGGCGGCGCAGGAAACCGTAAAACCGGCTCTGCCGCCGCGCGTCAGCATTCTGCTGCAAGCCTTGAAAAATATGCGCGCCGGGGAAAACCAGAACTGATCACGCCGCTTTTTTGCGCGGGGCTGATGCCACCAAAGCGATCGAATACAGGCTTTGCGCCGCTATGTCGTCGGCGGGAAGCCCCGTCGTCTTGCACTGAATTTCCGCCGCCTGCAGCTTTTGCAAAACGCGCAGCAGCGCGGCTTCGTCCCAAGCGCGCAGCTGCGATTTGAATTGTTCGATCATTTTGAAAAATACCGGCGGGCGCAGGCCTTTGACCGTGTCATCGAGATCCGCGCCAAGCCGCGCCATGGATTTGACCAGATGCAGCCGCGTGGCGTGGCGCGACGCCGCGCGAATCAGCAACACCGGCGCGGTCGCTTCTTGCGTCAATTTCGCAAGACAAGGCGCGAGGCTTTGCGGCTTGCCGGAAAAGGCCGCGAACACGGCCTCGTCCAGATTGGCGTTTTGGCTGTCGATCAGGCAGGCTTCGGCGTCCTCTGCGGTCACGCTTTTGCGCGGGTGGATATACAGAAATAATTTTTCGAGTTCCATGTCGTTCATCGCGCGGTTGCCGGACAAAAGCCCTTGCAGCGCCGATACCGCCTCCGCATTCGCGGCTATGCCGCTTGCCGCCAATTTTTGCCGGATGAATTGCGCCAGATCGCGCCCTTCGTCCTCGTAGGCGGGAAGCGCCATGGCGTCGTCGGATTGTTCGAACAATTGCCGCAAGGCCGATTTCGGCGCTAGCGCCCCCGCCTCGCACAGCACAAAGCAATGCGGGGAAGGATTTTCAAGCGCCGCCGCGATGCTTTCCGCAGCGTCATCGCCCACGGCGCGCAGATAAATTATTTTTTCTTTCGCGCCGCCCATCGGCAGGGTGTGGATTTCCTCCAACAATCTCGCCCTATCGTCGGCGACGGCGCCGCCTGAAATTTCCAGCAGCGCGAAAGGATCGGGCTTGTCGCCGAGGCGTTTTGTTATGAAATTTTTGGCGCGCAGACGGCTCATCCCCTCGTCCGGGCCGTAAAATAAAATAAAGCGGCAGGATGGGTTCGGTTTCGATAAAAATTCTTCGGCCTTATAGGCGGGAAGCTTCATCGTGCCGCGCCTTCCGCCGATTGGAAATAAGTCGCAAGCCGCAATTTAATGTCGTCGGCCAATTGTTTCGCCGCCCTTGACCTTGCGTCTTCTTCGGCGCTTAGGGTGGCGAAGGTGGATTCCAGAATGTTATAGCTGCCCACCGCGCGCAACGCGCCTTGCAGGATGGGGGGCTCGTTTTCCTTGGCCCCGATCCGGGCCAGCGAATAATCGGCGCGCAAAGACAGCCGCGCGAAAGTCGCGGTGGTGTCGCGGCGCAAGCCGAAATCGTCGATGATTTCCGATAAACTCACTTGCAGCCGGTATTTCGCGGGATAGGCCGGCGCGGGCATGGACAGCGACAAATGGTTGCGCAATTCCTGTCCCACCCGGTCTTTGATTTGCAGGATTTCGACATAGCGCAGTTCCTGCGACGGCGCGGCATCGCCGCTTTGCGTGCCGTAAACCGGGCTAAGCCCGCAAGAAGAAAGAAGCAGAAAGAAAGCGTATAGCGCATAGCGCATAGCGTATAGACGATATCGCGATTTTCCGGTTGGTTTTTTGATTATATTCAATTTCCTATTCCCTATTCCCTAACCCCTATACCCTTATATAAGGACATTGACGATCCGGTTCGGCACGATGATGATTTTGTTCGCCGCTTTGCCTTCAAGCGCCTTCATGACAAAATCCTGCGACAATACCGTCGATTCGACCGCGTCTTTTGCCGCGTCGCGCGGCATTTGGATCGTGCCGCGCATTTTGCCGTTGATCTGCACCGCAATCGTCACTTGATCGTCGACGGTCAAGGCGGGATCGAATTGCGGCCAGGATTCCTGCGCCAGAAGATTTTTATGGCCCATTTGTTGCCACAGCTCTTCGGTGATATGCGGCATCATTGGGTGGAACATTTTTAAAAGCGATTCGATGGCGTCCTGCTTTATCTTTTTATCTTCGTCGCTTTCCGGCGCAAAAGATTCTATCGCGTTGCTTAGCTCGCGCAGCAGGGCGACCGCCTTGTTGAAATGAAATTGCGACAACCCCTCGCCCACCGCTTTGATGGTTTTATGGGTTTGGCGCTTTAATTCTTGCGCGGATATTTCACCCTTGCCTTGCGGGTTGTTGTTTTCCATCACCAGCCGCCACAGCCGGTTGACATAGCGCCAGGCGCCTTCGATGCCGGTTGCGGACCAATCGAGATCGCGTTCGGGCGGCGAATCCGACAGCATGAACAGCCGCGCGCAATCCGCGCCATAGGCGGAAATAATGGATTCCGGATCGACCACGTTGCGTTTCGATTTGCTCATTTTCTCGGAACGGCCAAGGGCGACGGGCGAATCGTCGGAAAGGCGGATCGCGCTGTCCCCCTGCTTTTTCACCTCTTCGGGATAAAGCCATTTGCCGTCTTTGTCCTTATAGGTTTCATGACAGACCATGCCCTGGGTCAAAAGCGCGGAAAAAGGCTCGTCGATTTTCAAATAGCCGCAATCGCGCAAGGCGCGGGTGAAAAACCGCGCATATAACAGGTGCATGACGGCGTGTTCGACGCCGCCGATATATTGATCGACCGGAAGCCAATATTGCGCCGCTTTGACGTCGATGCCGTCTGGCGATTGCGGCGAGCAATAGCGCGCGAAATACCAAGAGCTTTCAAAAAACGTGTCGAACGTATCGGTGTCGCGCAGCGCCTTGCCGCCGCATTTCGGGCAATTCACATGTTTCCAGGTCGGGTGATGATCGAGCGGATTTCCCGGCTTGTCGAAGGTAACGTCTTCGGGCAATTGCACCGGCAAGTCCTTGTCGGGCACGGCAACCGCGCCGCATGTATCGCAATGGATCACGGGAACGGGGCAGCCCCAATAACGCTGCCGCGAAACGCCCCAATCGCGCAAGCGCCAGGTGGTTTCCGCCCTGCCCGATGCGGTTTTTTCAAGTTCTTGGCAGATGCGTTTTTTGGCCGATTCCACATCAAGCCCGTTGAGGAATTCGGAATTTATGATGACGCCGTCTTCGATATAAGGCAAATCGGCCGCAGACCCGTCTTTTGGTCCAACGACTTGGATGATGGGCAATTTATATTTGGTCGCGAATTCAAAATCCCGCTGGTCATGGGCGGGGCAGCCGAAAATCGCCCCCGTCCCGTAATCCATCACCACGAAATTCGCGGCATAGACGGGAAATTTTTTATCCCCCAGCAGCGGATGGGTGACGAACAATCCGGTATCGAAGCCCTTTTTTTCCGCCTGTTCCAGCGCCACTTCGGATGTGCCGATCTTGCCGCATTCCTTGACGAATTCGGCCAGGGCGGGGTTCGATTCCGCCAGATTTTCCACCAAGGGGTGATTGGGCGAAACGGCCAGGAACGACATACCGAATAAGGTGTCGGGGCGGGTGGTAAAGACCGTGACAGTGATCGGTGACAGTGACCGGTTGTTTTCTGATTTACACTGCTCACCGTCACTGGTCACTGTAAACTGAATCAATGCGCCCGTGGATTTGCCGATCCAATTTTCCTGCATCAGCCGCACTTTTTCCGGCCAGCCGGAAAGCCGGTCCAGCGCGCCGAGCAAATCGTCGGCATATTGGGTGATTTTTAAAAACCATTGGTTCAATTTGCGCCGCTCGACGGTTGCGCCGGAACGCCATCCCTTGCCGTCGACCACTTGTTCATTGGCAAGGACGGTGTTTTCGACGGGATCCCAATTCACCCAGGCGTCCTTGCGATAGGCTAATCCCTGTTGCCAGAATTGCAGGAACATTTTTTGTTCGTGCCTGTAATAATCGGGGGCGCAGGTCGCAACCTCTCTGCGCCAATCATAAGACAGCCCCATGGTTTTGAGCTGCCTTTTCATTTCGTCAATATTTTCATATGTCCATTTGGCGGGATGCACCTTGCGCTCGATCGCGGCGTTTTCGGCGGGCAGGCCGAACGCGTCCCAGCCCATCGGATGCAGCACGTTGAACCCTTGCATCATTTTGTGCCGCGCCACGACGTCGCCCAATGTGTAATTGCGCACATGGCCCATATGGATTTTTCCCGAAGGATAGGGAAACATTTCCAGGACGTAATATTTCGGTTTTGCGCCGCCTTCGGACACCTCAAAGCATTTTTTCTCGTCCCAAAGGCGCTGCCATTTGGATTCGGTTTCTTTGTGGTTATAGCGCGGGGTTTCTTGTGTCATTGTCCTGCCTTTGAATAAGAGCCAAGAATCTTAGGCAGAAACGCCTTGCGGCGCAAGCCCGTTGCTAGTGGCTTATTTTGAGAAAAGCTCATGGTGAGCCTGTCGAACCATGGGTTATTTACCGCCCATCCTTCGACAAGCTCAGGATGAGTTATTGTTTTGTAAAGTCAAAATGAGTCACTACCAGCCAGTTTGCGCGCCGGATTTGCCGGGTTATCGGTGGTTTCCCGCTTGGGGTATTGCGGCTTTCGCCACAAACTGCGCCGACAAAACATCACATTGCTTTTGCCCAGCGATCATCGCAGGTTCATTTGCAGGCTGCGGCATGGGCGGCAGCGCCGCGCCCCATTTGCGCGACAGGCAGGCGTCCATATCCCGGCGGATTTGATCGGGGTCTTTTTCCCCTGAAAATGGCGCGATCAGCTCTTCAAAGGTCAGTCCATGGCTGGGGTTTATGTCTTTATGGCACAGGCGGCGCCGGAAATCCTCGGCCAATTCAGGCTTTCCTTGCGCCGCTGCCTGCATAATGCTCAAAGGCTGCCAGGACGGGTGGGCGTCAAAAATTTTCGCGGCGATGGCATAGGCTTTTTCACAATTCTTGTGCGCCAGGTGCAAGCGGGCACATAATAATCCTTTTTGATATTCGCGGTCTTCCAAGCAACGGTGGTATATGCAGTCTTCCGTCTCGAAAAGACGGTTTGTCGCGATGGCGCAAAGCCCGCGCAAATAGACGGCAAGATATCTGCGATCATCGCAGCCTTTATGCATGCTCCAATCTTTTGCCGCTTGATAGGCGGCTTCTTTGTCGCCGCATAAAAACCGCGACGTGACAAGAAGTTCCATATGTTCCCAATCCCATTTCCCGCATTTTGTGGAAATATCCTCGGATTCGTCCCGCGCTTCCTTGAATTGTCCCAAATCCAGCAAGATATGCGTCCATAGGCGGCGCAACGCCATATCATCCGGCCTTAAGTCGCCTTGAAACAGGTCTTTCAATAAATCATAGGCTTTTTGCGGCAGGCGCGCTTTGCGGTAAATGCCGGCAAGAATGGCTTTCGAAATCAAATCATTGGGCTTTACCGCAAGGGCGGATTCAAGGCATTGTACCGCCTCCCCGAACCTTTCTTGCTTCGCCAAAGCGCGGCCAAGACAGGATAGGGCGATGTGATTGTCCGGCTCGAGAGAAATCACCTGGCGATAACAGGATTCGGCCTTCTGCCAGTTCCCGCGCCTGTTATAAAAATGGCCCATCTGCGTTAAGATGATGGGATCGTTCGGCATCAAAGAATCCATCAGCGCAAAGGCGTTTTCGGCGTTGCGGTAATCCCGCGCATTTTCAAAGATTCGGGCGATCATGCTAAGGTCTTTGCCCTTGTCGACATAAAGCGGCGCGGCAAAGACCATGGACCATAGGATTTTTAGGGCTTTTTCAGGATCTGCTTTCGCCGCTTCTTCCGCCGCTTTACAGGCTGTGGGAAGGCCGCGGCAATGGGCAACGATGTTTTGGGCGAAGGCATAATCTTCGGGCGCGGCGGCGGCAAGACCGCTTTCCATGATAGCTATGAATTTTCTCTCTTCAGATTCGCTTAGCATGCAGCCAACATACAAAATAAGCCCGGCAAATCAACAGCAAACGAACTTAAATTTTCATCCAGCCGCCGGAAAAGAAACTAATATAAATATTTCAATTGCTTAAGCGAATAAAACAGTCCTGGATAGAGATTTTCTTATCAGCTAAAATAAAGCAAATAAGAATTATAAGGCCAATATTCGGGAAAAACATGGGTATGAAAATAGAAAACGGGGTCATCGCCGAACCTGCCGCACCGGACCATGATGACGGTAAAAAAGACAAATGGGGCCGTCGGATAAAAAAATTCAGCTATTGGTTTGCAGGGATGGCGGCAGCGCTTGGAGTAATTTACGGCAATTACCGCTATAAGATATTGCCCCTAATCATGGGGCGGGATCTGCCCCCTGTCCCGGTTGTTCTCGACAATAGCGGCGCGTTGGATAAGCAATCCCCTGCCCTCGCCCAGCTATTGCGCCAGGAAATTTCCGCAAGCTTTGAAAATCAGCCGGTTTTGATTATTTGCCGCGATGCCTATGAAGACGGACCAAAAGGCTGGCAAGCGATTGCACGGGATATCCCCGCCGGCTGGTCGTATTTCGATTATTTTATATCCGGGAAAAACAGCGAAAACGGGATCGCCGGACGCATTGAATATATGGATGCGCATGTAAGGCGATATGAAAATTATTTGGGCGGTTCCGCGAATTTTGAAGGAACATCTTTCCAATATAGCCCGTCGCAATTTCCCGTGCTTTATCCGGATCATCAGCCGCCGGTGGTAATTTGGCTTGAGGATGTTTTCAATTCCCCTTCCGACAGGGCTCAAACCATCTATCACGAATTCGGTCATGCGCTTGCGGATTTGAACGGCATCGTGTTGACGGACGATCAAATTGAACCCCACGCCATAGTTTACGAAATACTGCGCGATATGCAGCTTGCGGCGCAGCAATATGGGCAAGACAGCGCGAATTTTGAACAGTCGGTTCAAGCGGCGCAGCAGCGGCGGCTGGATTGCGCCTTTGCCGAGTGGAAATTCCGGACCTGTCTCAGCGGCGATTCCGAGCGCAGCTATTATTGCGATCCGGCTTTATCCGCGCTTTTGCGAAACAACGCCGTTCTGGCGCGCGAAACCATAAGAGTTCATCAGGACGCGCCGCCAAGCGAAATGGCGCGCCTTGCGGCCGATCTTGTGAAAGAACATTTGGGCGATGTCGAAATGTTGCGCCAGGATTTAACGGCGATGGCGCCGTTGCAGCTTGCGATTCATGACCGCGCCGAGAAATTTGACGGCTACAGATTCGCTGTTGCGGTCTCCCTCGCCCGTATTTTGATGGGGCAAGAGCAATGGGATACCCAGCCGACCGAACGGCAGCGCGCCTATATGCAAGGGATTTGCGATGCGTTTTTGGATTGCAACTGGCGCGATTTTTCGCAAGGACTGGATCAGCTTGCGCAAATGCCGCTTTCCGGCCCGCAACAGATTGCCGAACTTCGCATGACTCCTGAAATGCAGGAGACCGTCAACGAGATGATCCGCCTGCACCAGCAATTCAGCAATAGTCCAAGCAAATAGGCGGCAAAATATTAGGTTGGCAAGATATCGGCGGCGATCAATCCCCCGCCGCGATGCGCAATTCGCGCGCGCGCAGCAGGATCGCTTCTTCGATGCGCCTTGCCACCGCTTCATCGACCGGCTGATCCATCCAGGCGCCGTTTTTCATCACTTGGCGGAATGCCGAAACCTTGATGCCGTCCGAGCGCAGCTCGCGCCCCAAAATATAAACCGTCAATTTGGCGCGTTCTTGTTCCGCCGCCTCGCCCTGTGCTTGCGGCGCGTACCAATCGGTGATGATCACGCCGCCGAACGGATCGGCCGATTGCAGCGGCATGAAAGAAACCGTATCCAAGCTGGCGCGCCACAAAAATCCGTTGACGCCGATGCCGCCGCCGCTATCGCCGTTCTGCGCGCTTTTGCCGCCGAACATCAGCCCGCCATCGCCGAAAATAGATTCGCTTTGCTCGTCGCGGGCTTTTTTATCGACCAGCGGGTTGGTATAGCCTTCGCCGATTTCGACGCCGCTGCATCCGGTAGTACCCAAAATCAGCCCAAAGGCCAGCAATACCATAAAAGACAAAAGAACGATTTTTTTGATCGGGGATGACATTTTTCCACTCGTTGTTAAGGTTTGAAAGTGCCGGTATGACCCGGCAGGACTGCGCAGGACTTTCTCTAAATCACAAAATTGCAACATTTTCAACCCTTTATATAATTTCCGGTCAAAAAATTTACCAAAATTAACAATAAAATTAACTATTTAGCCCCCTTCCCGCCTATGTGGCAGCAAAAACACGCGTATTTGCATTAGGCGGCAAAAAAACCATTTCCGGGCGTGACGGCGTGATAATTTATGATAGTTTGCAGCCAGTAAGACGGGCTGTCCCTGAATCTTATGACGCGCTGCGGTATTTCTTTCGCTTTACTATAAAGACATACCAAGGCTGTTGATATTTTTAGGGCAAGCCGTTTTTTTTAGGTGCTTTTTTTGATGGCAGCACCTCGGTAAGTCGGACTGGTCGGAAGCTAATCCGGAATATCGGGAAAATTGCCAAGCAGATAAGGCGAAACGCTTTGAAGGTCGTAAAACATTTTCAGGGCTCGTATTGTAGAAGTGTATTGGAGGAAATTAATGAAAAAGCTATTCTTAGGAACTATGGCAGTGATCGCCGCGATGTCTTTCGCAGCATCCGCCGTGGCCGCTGACCAGGGCGTAAAGCTCGGCCTGGGCGGTTACTACAAAGGCGCATTCGGCGCAATCGTCGATGATGATGACGATGCTACCCAGCCGCAAGCTCAAAACCGCCGCGACTACTCGCTGAAACAAGATGTTGAAATCTGGTTTGCAGGCGAAACCACTTTGGACAACGGCATCACCGTTGGCGCGCGCGTTGAACTCGAAGGCCAAACCACCGGCGACCAAATCGACGAAACCTGGATGTACTTCAAGGGTTCTTTCGGCGAATTGCGCGTTGGCGATGAAGACGATGCCCGTAAGATCAAGGCAGTCGTAGGCCCAATGGCATCGAAAGTGTTCAACCACAACGATCCAGACGGCACCATGTTGTCGTTCTCGAACAACCCATTGACCACCTTGGTATTCGCTAACAACACCGGCGGCGTGAACACCACGACCTACAATGTTGAAAACGATTCGACCAAGTTGATCTATATGACCCCAAGCTTCAACGGCTTCTCTTTGGCCGTGTCGTTTGCTCCTGACCAGTCCTCCGACAAGCAAAACATCGGCGGCGCGACGGATCCGGACAACAACGGCGGCAACTCCGAAGCTTTCTCGGTTGCAGCTGCTTATGACGGCAAATGGGACAACGTCAAGATCATGGCATCCATCGGCTACACCGGTTCGGACAACGAAACCGCGCTATCCGATGACGTCAATGCTTGGCAAGCCGGCTTGCTCTTGGGCTTCAACCAATTCGCGGTTGGCGGCTCTTACGGCAAGATCAGCGATGTCTTCGCGAACAACCAAGACGCCACTTCGTATGAACTCAGCGGTACCTACACCACTGGCCCATACACGATCGGCCTCGGCTGGGCGCATGGCGAATATGAATTGACCGCAACCCAAGAGCCAGAACTCGACAGCTTCATGCTGACCGGTTCTTACGCGATGGGCCCTGGCATCACCTTGGATGCTGGCGTGCAATTCGACGACTATGACAATGAAGGCGCAGTTGCTCCTGGTTCCGGTGTTACCGCAACCACGGACTACTCCTCGACCTCCATCATGGTTGGTTCGACCATCAAGTTCTAAGATTCATTCTTAGTACGGAATGGAAAGAGGCGGGATCACTCCCGCCTCTTTTTTATTATAGATGCCAGATATTATGTCCCGCTATAAAGCCATCCAAGCCCGTATCGAAAGATCGGCGCAATCCTGCGGCCGCTTGGCTAAAGATATCCGCCTGATCGCCGTGACCAAGGGCAGGGATGTCGCGTCGATTACGCCGCTTTTAGACGCGGGCCATCGGGATTTCGGCGAGAACCGGGTGCAAGAAGCCTTGCGTAAATGGCCTGCTTTGTTAAAGGATTATCCGGATGTGCGGCTGCATCTGATCGGGCCCTTGCAAAGCAACAAGGCCAAGGACGCCTTGGATATATTCACATCCATTCACAGCCTTGACCGCGAATCCTTGGCGCAAAAACTGGCGGCGGAAAAAAACGCCGCGCAAAAGGAATTTTTTATTCAGGTGAATATCGGGGCCGAGGCGCAAAAATCCGGCATCGCGGCGCAAAGGGCCGGGGGTTTTATCGCCGATTGCAAGGCGCTGGGGCTGAATATCGCGGGGCTGATGGCGATCCCGCCGCAGGGCAGGGACGCTTCGCCCTATTTCACCGCTTTGGCGGAGCTGGCGCGGCAAAATAATCTCGTCGGCTTGTCGATGGGCATGAGTTCCGATTTCGAATCCGCAATCCGCTGCGGCACAACGCATATAAGGGTGGGGACGGGGATATTCGGCTGACAGTCAACAGTGAGTTGTCAACTGCAGCTCAAGCCGCATCCGCGTCCAGCGAATATCCGGCCGAGCGGACGGTGCGGATAATGTCGGCGCCGCCATCCATGTTGATCGCCTTGCGCAGGCGGCGGATATGCACATCGACCGTGCGTACCTCGACATAAACGTTTTGGCCCCAAACGGCGTCCAGCAATTGCTCGCGGCTGAAAACGCGCTGCGGATTTTCCATGAAATGGCGCAGCAGGCGGAATTCTGTCGGGCCGAGATGGATGTCCTTGCCGCCGCGCTTGACGCGGAAAGTCGAGGTATCCAGCACGATATCGCGGAAGGTTAGGGTTTCCGCGCCGGCATTGGGGTTGCTGCGGCGCAGGACGGCGTGAATCCGCGCCACCACCTCGGTCGGGGAAAAAGGCTTGGTGATATAATCGTCGGCGCCGGAATTAAGCCCGCGCACCTTGTCGGCCTCTTCGCCCTTGGCGGTGATCATGATGATCGGGATGGATTTATAATCCGGCTCGCGGCGCAATTGCCGGCACACTTCTATGCCGGGGATCAGCGGCAGCATCCAGTCGAGGATAATCAAATCCGGCTTTTTTTCTTTGACCTGCAACAGCGCCTCTTCGCCGTCGAAAGCCAAATCCACGTCGAAATTATCCTGTTGCAAATTATAGCGCAGCAAAGTGGCGATGGCTTGGTCGTCTTCGACAATCAAGATGCGGTTTTTCATGATGCGTTTTTAACCGATGCCGGATCGGATTGCAAGTTCGCGGGTTTGGCCAGTGTGGCGATATGCTTGCCCTTGATCCAATAAACCAGTATTTCGGCGATATTGCCGGTGTGGTCGCCGATGCGTTCCAGATTGCGCGCCATAAACAGCAAATGGCTTCCCGTCTCGGGATCGAGCGAGCGGTCGTTGATTTGCGACAGGATATCGGAAAACAGCGAATGGTAAATCGCGTCGATCTGCGCGTCCTGCCGCCAGACCTTTTCCGCCAAAGCGCCGTTGCGGTTGCCAAGGCTGTCGAGCGCCTGGCTAAGCGACAATAAAGTCTGCCGCCCCATGCGCAGCAGCGAGGCGAGCAGCGGCCCCGACGCGTTGCGGTCGATCAAAAGCGAACGGGTCGCGATATTTTTGGCGTAATCGCCGATGCGTTCCAGATGCAGGCTGATTTTCGTGCTGCACAAAACCCCGCGCAAATCGTCGGCCATGGCGCTGTGCTGCAACAGAAATTGCAGGCATTGGTCGTTGACCTCTCGGTCCAGCTGGTTCAATTCCAGATCCGAATCCTTGAGCTGCTGCACCAAAACACGGTTGCCGCTTTCCAGAACCTCGAGCGCCATGCCGAGTTCGGATTCGGCATGGCCGCCGATTTCCGCCAGAAGCCGCAAGATATCCTCGAAATCGTTGATTTGCTTGCTCATAAAATCACCCGAAACGCCCGGTTATATAGCCGTGGGTGCGCGGATCGGAGGGCGCTGTGAATATTTTTTTGGTCGGGCCGAATTCGACGATCTCGCCCATATGGAAAAACGCGGTGTAATCCGATACCCGCGCCGCCTGCTGCATCGAATGGGTGACGATAACGATGCAATAATTCTGTTTCAATTCTTCGATCAACTCTTCAATCCTTGCGGTCGAAAGCGGATCCAGCGCCGAACAAGGCTCGTCCATCAAAATAACTTCGGGATTGACGGCGATGGCGCGGGCGATGCACAGCCTTTGCTGCTGCCCGCCCGAAAGGTTCGTTCCGCCGTCCTTCAATCTTGTTTTCACTTCTTTCCAAAGCCCGACGCGGCGCAAGCTGTCTTCGACGATGCCGTCAAGCTCGGCGGCGTTGCCGGCAAGGCCGTGGATGCGCGGGCCATAGGCGACATTGTCGTAAATGGATTTCGGGAACGGATTCGGTTTTTGGAACACCATGCCGATGCGGGCGCGCAGCTGGGTGACGTCCAGCGACGGATCGTAAATGCTTTCGCCGTCCAAAAGAATCGATCCGGTCACATCGCAGCCGGAAATAAGATCGTTCATCCGGTTCAGGCAGCGGATAAAGCTGGACTTGCCGCAACCCGATGGCCCGATCAAGGCGGTCACCTTGCGCGCCGCGATTTGCAGCGCGACGTTTTTCAAGGCTTGCTTGCTGCCATTGCCATAAGTCACGCTTAGGTTTTCGGTTTGCATTTTGGCGTCGCCCGCATCAAGCGCGGCCAGGTAAGATCCATCCGTCATTTCTACGGCCTTTAAGGGCGGCAAAGCGGGGGAGGGGGTTTTAAGGGCGGTTGCGCTTTCCATAATATGTTCCATTTTATTTGTCGTTATTCTAGGCAAGGTTCTTTTCAGAATTATGACGGGGTTACTTCTTTTCCGCCCGGTGACGCAGGTAAAAAGCCATTAAATTCATCAATACCAGAAAAACCAGCAATATTATGATCGCCGCTGCCGTTTTTTCCAAATACCCTTTTTCCGGGCTGTCTGCCCAAAGGAATATCTGCACCGGCAGGGCGGATGCGGCGCTTAACGGGCCTTGCGGCAGCACCGCGACAAAGGCGACCATGCCGATCATCAAAAGCGGCGCGGTTTCGCCCAAGGCGCGCGCCATGCCGATGATGCTTCCCGTCATGATTCCGGGAACGGCCTGGGGAAGCACATGGTGAAACGTCGCCTGCAACGGCGATGCGCCCAAGGCCAGCGCACCGTCGCGGATCGATGGCGGCACGGCGGATAAGGCGGATCGCGACGCGATGATGATGACCGGCAGGGTCATCAGACCCAAAACCAGCCCGCCCGCCAGCGGCGCCGAGCGCGGCAGACCGAAAAAGCCCAAAAATATCGCAAGCCCCAAAAGCCCGAATACGATCGAAGGAACCGAAGCCAAATTGTTGATGTTCATTTCGATAAAGCGGGTCAAGCGGCTTTTGGCTGCGAATTCTTCCAAATAAATCGCCGCCATGATCCCGACCGGCAGCGCGAAAAGAATCGTAATCAGCATCGTCCACAGCGATCCGATAAAGCTGCCGGCGATTCCGGCCAGCTCCGCCTCGCGCGAATCGGAAGATGTCATAAAATCCCAAGACCATTTTTTCTGCAACATGTTCTTTGCCGCCAATTCTTGGCCCCAGGCGGTTTGCGCGTCGTTCAGCCGCCTTTGGTCTTGTTCTATATCCTCGCCCCAGCCATATTTCATCGCCATATCAAGATCGCTTGATGCCGGAACCCAAAGATTTATCGTCTGTCCCAAAAGCGCCGGGTTTTCCGCAAGCATCCGCCGCAGAACATCGCTGCCGCCCCGGCTTAGCAATTCTTGCACGTCGTGCATTTGCACAGGATCGTTCTTATCGGCCTCAAGCTGCAGCGCAAGGCCCGCGATCAGCGGCGAAAGAAAATCGCCTTTGAGCAAATCCTCGATCTTGCCGCTTTGCGCGTAAAGCCCGTCGGCGTCGATCACGGCGGGATCAAGCTGCGCGGTTATCTGAATCCGGCTTTGCAAAAACGCATAGCGCGCCTGGAAACAGGTCATGCCGACCAAAAGGAATAAAATCGCGACCGCGAATAGAACCGCCGCCTTGCAATACAGCTGAAAACGCGCCTCGGCCCGCAGCCGGGATTGCAACAGCGCCGATTTCTGATGGGATGGATTATTCATAACGCTCCCGGAATTTGCGCGCCACATGCAGCGCGATGAAATTCAAGACCAATGTCAAAAAGAACAAAACCAAGCCCAAGGCAAAAGCCGCCAAGGTCGTGGTCGAGGCGAATTCC
>JACCDT010935695.1_pt1 | contig 33936 bp, 76 predicted proteins | sample 7446291 | NCBI WGS metagenome assembly JACCDT01 (sample SAMN15323446, study PRJNA562643) | freshwater metagenome | isolation source: river surface water | place: USA:Blue River Watershed | collected 2017-08-17
TGAATGATATGATTTGCGCGGCGGCACACGATGAGATTTTTTTAGGTATTGATCCCGAGGAACTAAGTAAGGTGATTACCGAAGAACAGGTTAGGGAATTGGTTATGTGTGGGGTGACGTATGATATTGACCACGATTGTTTGAAAATGTTTGTTTGAAAAATGAACACTTATATTTTCTTAATCAGAAACGTACACGATAAAACGGTACATTTTCATTACCGTTTTAGATCCCGGAAAAACCTCAAGGGGATTAGATCAGAATTACAACAACTAATCAAAGAATCGGGACAAAAAGAATATTTCTTATTCCGTGGACGCAAGTTTTTAACGTATCCAACGTTTTATTATTACGAGATTATTAGTTTAGCACAATTTGTTTCTTCTATTCCAACCCTAAAATAAAAATGAAAATTCGATTTTATCATTGGTGGGTTTATTCCTTGTTTCGGTGGTTTTGGAACCCAATTTTTAACTCAAATCCTCTTTTGACAGAGCATTTTGTTCGATGTATTATTAATTATGCGTCAAATCTACCAACAAAAATGGGTGATGATCTAAGAACGTTTGACAAATCGTTGGGGTTGGATTAAGATGTCTTTATAATTTGGGGGAACATTAATACCGAAGATAACGAGTATGGTTATGTGACGAAAGAAAACTTGGAGTTTGAATGACTATGAAGAAATTGAACAAATACATCATTATTATTAACGAAAATGTTTATGCGGTTAAGTCTCGGCTGAAACTGAATGCATTTAAAAAGGCTTTCTTTGCCGCGCAAGAGGACGCTTATACCAGAAACCTAAGTGAGATTCAATTCGACGGGATTTCTATTTATAACGACTTTGGTTGTCAAGACGACACGGATATTTATACGCTTGACCGGTATTTTCGGGTTCTTCAATTGAACACTTAATTTGAGTAAAATGAGAAAACTAACTGTAATCTATAACAAACGTTGGCAGTCGGGAAGCCATTGGCATTGCTTGACTAAAACCGAACGAATAGAAGTTGCCTCGAATCAACCGTTAATGCCTCAAGTAATCGCACTAGTCGGGTCAGAAGATATTTGTTTTATTTATAAGGGCTGGCCCGAGCACGTAGGAGAATAAAATATGACTAAATTTCTAGTTACTTATAACAATGGCGATACTGTAGTTATTTACGCTACAGATAAGATGTCGGTAATTAGAGGGGTTTATAATAGTATTTGTAATTTCGTGGTAAATATTGAATAATCTAAACTGTTTAAATCAAAAAAACTATGGGTAAAGGCGATAAACCAAGGAATTGTTTTAGCAAGTCATTTCGGACTAATTTTGATGAAATTGACTGGGGGAGGTACCGCACGATTGATGAGGTTTGTGGATTGCCCAAGGGGTCTTTCAAGAAACACTTGGAAGAAAAATCCAAGCAATTAGAAGAACAGGAAAAAGAACGGAATAGACGGATTAGGAAAGAATATGCTAGCAATTCTAATGGCGATGAAAGCGATGGAGAAGAAGATGTTTGAATTTCCAAAATATCTAGCTATTTATAAGCCGGATTTGTCTCGTCCACCGTTATGTTCTAACACTGTCGATAACCTTGTAAATCAAATGTTTACTATGAATAAGTTTACTATGAATAAGGTGTGGCAACCGAATTTGTGGCTTGTCATTCGCGACGGATCGGTTATAGTGGACTTAACGGTAGCAACAAATTATACTGAGGTTTTATTTAAATTATATGAAGTCTAAAGTCGTAGCAACAGAGCCAGAATTCCACCCTTATCCTAAATTAATGGTCGGGGTAGACAAGAGGATAGATGGGATGGTAGTTCTGTTTCAAAAGGAACGGATTGGGACGGTTATTCACGCCTCCAAGACAGAATACGCCTTGGGGTTTATCACCCATTTATGGAATATGGATGGATTTGTTGATTTTGATGGCAACGTCTGCTTGAGTAATAAATAACAATATGCAATCTATTTTAACGCCCGCTAATAAAGCCCATAGGGGTTTCCCCAAGTTAATGCAAGACCCGAGAACGGGCATGGTTGTTTTGTTTACAGAACCCGGGAGGGGTATGGTAGTTCATCGCGGTAATGGTTATTCAATCGGTGTGTACCTTGATGGGCAATGGAAGATGGGAGGATTCTTTGATTATACCGGAACCGTCACTTTGAGTAATTAATATGTCTACAATTAATAATCTTGTCCGGTCTTTCCGGGCTTTAGAGCGGGGGCGAGTCTATACGAAGGCGGTCCCCGGGTTGAAGTTTTCTTATCGTTTATGGTGGGAATATGATTTGACTCCCGACGTTGAAATTGTTAGTTATGAGTTTACGTCGGGTCTTGCCGCAATTTTAGGTAATACTAATATTGAGAATGAATTGATACAGTGGATTATTCATTCCCGTAATTTTGACGCTTTTGAGCGGCGAATCGTTGCATTTGACGAGCGAGCTACGGCATGGGGGCAGAGTCGAGGGGATAAGGATTTATTTTATCAGCAACAAAATCCCCTAATTCGGGTATATCCTAATGATGAAACTAGCCCGCCTTTGAATCTTTTGGGGCTTAGAAATAGGTTCCGGGGCTGGGTTTAGTAGATTAGTTCGATTAAGCATTAATTAGTAGGGAATAAGGGGTAAAAATTGAACAGGTTTTTAGAGCGAAATCAGACTCAAAAAAGACCCTAAAAATGAGTGAGATTTCTCTAAATAAATAGACCAAAAATACTCAACCAAGAATTTTGGTAAGTTGTTGTGGTTGTTTGATTTAAGTTATCTTGACAAAAAAATAGAATAGATTAGTAATAAGTAAGTAAGTAATAAGGAATAGAATGGATAAGAATAGAAGAAAGAATAGTGTTAGATGAGGGGGTATGATGGGTTGTTTGTGATTTTCTAGGGTTTTTCATTACAAAAATCCCCAAAAAGTGGAAAGAAACTATCCACATCTGGTCAAAAACTTACCACTTTACCTAAAAAATCCCTTTTCTTACTACCTAAAGAAAATAGACTAATCCAAAAAGTGTTTTAGGGGGGTAAAAACCAATAAAACATTGGCAAAAACGCAAATTTTTCTTTTTAACTTATACTCAAAAACAGAGAAATTTTGTTAAGAAAGATTAATTATGAACTCAAACGGTCCAAATAAGAGTAACCCCGGAACGGATTTTGGAAAATTGTGTATATGGGCGGGCCAGTGATAATCAGCGTAAAATAAGTGTTTTGATAGGTTCAAATTGTATTTACCCCTAGTAAAAAATCGTCTTTTACAAAAAATCTAAAGAAAAATAAAAACGTAACACAATCGTAACAATTCATAAAAACCCCAATGTTTTGATAGTTTTTGGAAACACTTGACTTTGCCCGCCCATTCTATAGACTAAACCCATGAAGAAGATTATTACCAAGCCGGAAAATACAATCAATTTGGAAAACGTAAACCCCTTGACGAGTCATTTCGGCGTAAAGACTACGCAAGGCAAAGGTTATCTCGCCCATAATGGAGAAAGATGGGGGATCGTACATGGGGGAAATTATCAATCTCGCGCACTAGAGGGGTATGGAGACAAGCGTAATGCCGTGTTCGCGGTTGATTTTATCAGGATTTTGATTAATAGCCTTAATTATGAAGTCTATCAATTCGACACTCCAAAGGAATTGTTTAACTGGGTTTTTGAATAATTAAAATGAAAAAAATCGTACTTACCCCGCCCGGCACGGTGATTTCCACCGCTCAAGTTACGTCAGATCACTATTATGGATTATATGGCCCGAATCGCGAAAAGAAGTATTTTATTTTTCGTCAGAATGGTAAATATGGAGTAATGACTCTTCATAATAATCCAATAAGCGTTGGCGAGGCTAGATTTGATTCACTCGCCAATCTACTAGAATGGTGGCTGAAAACATATCATCAAAGTGGGGCTTTTGAGTTTAATACTTCTAAAGAACTCCTAAACTGGCTGGCTAACTAATTATGCATATCATATTTCTTTATTTTTGGCTCGCGATTTGTTTTCTCATCTATGCGATTGGGGGCGACGTTTTGTGGGCAATGTGGAGTGATTTTGGGAATAAACAACCCCGAACTAAATTTCAACATGTTGTTAAAATCATATTGACTTGGCCCTCCATGCTGGTAAGCTACCTAAAGAACAAATTCTGGGAGTAAATATGAAAGAAGTAATCCAAAATAACTCGCAACATACGATTTTGGTTGATGATTTGCCCGGAAGCGGCTTTTATGGGGTGGCTGATCCCGGAGGATTAAAGGGATTTATTACGATCCTATCTAATCGCTATGCGGCCGTTATGGCTGGCTACGTGGAGTGTTTCACGTTATTTCCTAGTCTTAAACAAAGAGCCTTTCATAGCCAACTAATTAGAGAGGCTTTGAAACAAAATTACAAAATCTATCATTTCGAAACGTATAAAGAACTATATAAATGGCTAAGTGAATAAAAAAATATGAAAAGAAAAATTGCCAAGTCTGTTGACCGAGACATCGTATTATTGAACGACATTGATCCAAATACCAAATTTTACGGCGGGATTAATGTTCTCGGGAATCAAAAATTTTGTATTCAAATTCAAGAAAATAAACCTTCTGAGCGGTGTGCCTTTTTGTATTTTGATTATATTACGAAACATCCATCCGCAAGACTATCTTTTTTTATGCCATTTGCTTCTGTTAAGGAGGCGATTGATTTTTGTATGGAATCTCACATTCCAATTTTTGAATTCGATTCCGTTAAAGAACTTCTAGCTTGGGCCGCCGAATGAATATTACTTTTATTACAGCAGTAATTGGGATTGTTTTTTTGTGGGGGTTTTTGGGGTTTGGTTTGGTTGAATGGCTAACTGACGGTAATTACCACCGAAAGACAAAAACCCAAAAGGTAATCTGCGCCCTATTGACTTTGCCCCTATTTATCGCTAGTCTAATCAAGACGGTATTCAAGAAACTCTAAATAAAAACCAAAAAATAATATGATTAAGTTTACTGATGGGATGAAATTTAACCCCGACTTGTTTTATGGCGTAAGATTTTCACATGAGGGCCGTGGATTTATTACGCGTAGAGCATGGAAATCTGGGAATTTTTGTATTTTGGCTGTATCAGAGTTAAGTAATGGCAACGATTATCCCCAATTTGATTCTTACAGTTTCGAGAGCCTTATGCTTTCCATTCAATCTGCGGGGCTTGTGATTTATCAATTTGACACGTTTCTTGAACTCATGAATTGGGTTGGGGGATCTTCCCAGCCGAAGCAAGAAGCGAAGAAGGAAACCCCAAATAATACCCCCGATCTTCTAATTGCCGGGCTAAATAAGTATCTTGTTGGGGATTATGCTTCTGTTTTTCCCGTTGATTATGAAAAGGTAGGCGCGAATCATTATTTTAAATTTGTTACTCTCCAAGAGTCACAGCAATTTGAAGCAATGTTGAAGCGGCTGGCCGATATGGGCGTGTTGATGCAGGTTTATCCGCAGGAAACGGGCTGTTCAATCCACGCGAATTTCCCGACTGATTTTTGGACTACTTTTTTCAAGACAAACAATTTTAATCATGTGGCTGAAAAACTGTTGGTCGCCCGTTTTGGGGAACAGAAATTCCAAGCGTTGTGTCGGTTGACGGTCGCGGCGGAACAGTATCTGGACGTGGTGTTTACAAACTTTACCGTCGAAAAACCCAAACAGGCTTGACTATCCCAAACGTTTTGATAAAGTAGTGACAGATGAGGGGCGGTTGCCCCGAACAAAACATTAACGACAAAAACAGGAAAAAATATGAGCAAGTATGGAAGTAAGTTGGATGGAACGCCGAAGATGAAGCCGGGCCGCAAGCCCACGAAGGGCAAGACCCTTAATCTTCTTCCGACGTTCAACGAAACGGGCGAAATTGTTGGCGCGACGGTGCTTGGGCGCGGCAAGCCGACCCTCGACGTGATGAAGGCGCGGCGTAAGATTACCCTGCCGATTGGCGAAGATAATTATTCGTTTGCAACTCACGGTCCCGGCGAGCGTGACCCCGAGGACGAGGCGATTTATCAGGGGATGGTGGAAGATGCGAAGTATAAGGCCGAAGAGGCTGCGCGGGTGAAGGCCGCGGCGGCACTTCATCGGGCTGAAGAGGCGCGGAAGAAGGCGGAGCAGAAGTTGGCCGCGGTTAATTCCGCCCCGACTCCCGTTAGCTCGGAGGTAACGCTTCCTGCCGCGTCCGTTACGACCCCGACTGAGACGGTTACGGTGTAAATAAGAACAAATAATGTTTTGGCCCGGAAGTTTATTCTTCCGGGTTTTTTGTTATTTTGGGCTTATTTTGGCTAAATAATAATGTTTTTTGAGTAAATAATGACTCCAATTTCCTCAAATAATGCTTGATAACCGTCAAATAACCCTCTATTCTATCCAAACATGAGAGACAAAATCCATACTTTGAATGAAATCCGTCAGAAATGGATGGAATTGGCGCGGAATGTGAAGGATCGTTTCGGAAATAAAGTGAATTTGCCCGAACAAATTTATTATGTTGAAAATCGGTCTTTTTTAGCGCGGGTGTGGTCTAGCCCGCATCGGGTCGGAAGATTGGAAATAAATACTAAATGTTTGTTGCCCGAAAACTGGGATTATTTTATTTCACAAGTAATTCCCCACGAATTTTGTCATGCGTGGAATGCGGCGAAGGGGAATGATGATAGCCACGGCGAAGGCTGGAAGCTCTGTATGAGGCTGTTGGGAGTGTATCCTAGCCGCTGCGGGTCTTGGCCTTCCGATAAAAAGGTTGACGGAATGCGCCCGGTCTGTCATAGTAGGTCTCTCATTGATTTAAGTGATTATTGATTATGTATTGGATTTTTAGACATATTCATTTCCAAAATAGTAATCCACGAATTGAGGGGCCAATATGGTTTATGGCTCCGCAAATGGGGGTTTATGGACTTTCTTCTTATGATTATTTACAATACTGGGAGGTCGGTCAATTAATGGGAGGAAATTAAATATGACTCGTTATTTCATTCATAATAGATATGGTATTTTTAAGGATTGTTATTACGAGCAATGCCGATACGTTGTGACGGCGACTACGGGGCGGATTGAATTTTTATATGAAAACGGGAAGCGGGATGGCTATTCTAATTGGGATCTACAGGAAGTAGAAAATGCGTGTTTGGATGGCGATTGGCGTGAAGTAACGATCGAAGAATTGGCAAAGATGGGATTTGACATTCGGTAAGAAACTGGTAAATTGACAACCTATGAACGACAAGCCGCAAGCATTGATTGATTTGGAAACGGAACTTAATGGGGAATTTATGCCCAAGATGATCGGGCAATCTCACGTCAAGGCGCAGATTCGTCAGCGAATTCTGACTTTTATGCGCACGGGGGGGTCTTTGAATCCGATTCTTTTTGTTGCTCCTCGGGGCGGCGGCAAGACCCATGCGGTTCGCGGTATGGCCAAGCGTTTGCTTTCTTCCACTCGGGAGAAGCATAAGGAATTTGTGGAAATTAACGGCGCGACTCTCAAGAGCGTCGGGGCTTTTATTGACGTTGTTGGCAAGTATCTTGCTGGGCCGGATGGCGGAGCGCAAGAGGTAACGATTTTCATTGACGAGGTTCATGCTTGTGATGTAAAGGTTCGGAACTTTTTGCTTTCGTTTATTTCTCCCAATGCGGAGGGGCGATGCCGGGTGCTTCATAATGGACAAGAGTTTGAAGTGGATTATCGTTCCCTGTCTTTGATTATGGCGACGACGGACGCCCAAAAGCTGACCGAGGCTTTCAAGTCCCGCTGCAACGTGATTGCCATGAATACTTATTCCAAGTCTGAAATGAAGCAGATTTTGGATCAATATTTGGACGCAATGGCAAAGCGTCATGGCTTGGTCCGCCCCCACGTTACGGAATCCGTGGAAGAAGATTTGATTTCGATTTGTCGGCGTACGCCCCGGTTTGCAGTCAAGTACGCCGAAGATTTGGTCAATTTTTGTGCTAATGGATCGGTGGAGACGCTGGATCGCAAGGGGTTTTTAAAGTTTGTGAAAGACTATGATATCCATCCCTGTGGGCTGAATCGAAATGAATTGCGGGTTCTGGAAGCTTTGCAAACCAATGGAGCAATGACACTTAACGCTCTTTCCGCTTGCGTTGGGCTCGAAAAGAGCATGATCCAAAAGGATTGTGAAAATATCTTGCATGAACATGGATTGATTGTGATTGACGGCAAGCGGAGTATTACCGGCAAGGGGCGGACGGTGCTTGCGGGTTGGGAGTAAGCAAAAGAAGTCCTTGGGGTTAGGACAAAAAGCCCCGGGTTTACTCTTACTTCGATTTAAAATTTCGCTAATATTTCTTCGAATTTGTCTTTTTTACGTTTGAGAAAAACGGTTGCGTCTGCGTACATATATTTATACCACCAAGCGAAAGTCTTTTTACTTCTATAATGTACAGATAATATCCCTTGTTTTTGTCTTCGTTTATCTATAGAATGCGGTAAACAAATAAATATCTGACGTAGTGTTTCAATAAAAGATACAGATGAGACAAAACCTACAATTCTCCTATACCCTTTTGATTCAGACACCCATCCGTCTCCATCAAAATAGCCGCGAATAAAATGATGGAGTAAATTTTCCGGGACGCATGTAGGAAATTTCAATGTAAGACTTTTATTTTGTAGGCAACCCAAATTGTGTAAATCTTGACACATTTTAACGTTATAAACACATAAGCAAAATTGCCCTTGGCATTGATATTCTTTACTATTAATGATGGTTTTACGTGCTGGGATAAAATACAGGGATCGTTGTGTGTCCAAAACTACACAAAATTTCTCTAAGATTTCTTTATCCTGTTCTTGTAAAGCAATCGTAAATTTGCGACGATTAACGTATCCGTCTGCATATAATAAGCCTAAAAAATAAGCTTGATTTTCAGTAGTAATCGATTCAAAAAATTTATCATTAATAGAGTATTTAAGTATTTGACAAGGGGATTAACGGTGATAGATTAGTGCTACAACATTACTTACCATATACACTAAAATGAGAACTAAAGGAGCATTGGGCAAGGCGAAGTTTATCGGCGTTCCCCTTGCGAAACTGAATGAGATTTTTGGGACAGGGGCGACTATTTATGTCTCAATTGAACATCACGGGGCACAGTTTGGGGTGAATCGCAACACCCTGCCCCGGACGGCAACCGTGTTGCTGGGCGATAATTCCGCCCCCGCCGCGCCGGTTGTGGCGTCCATTCCCGCGCCCATTGTTTCGACTGAAATCACCCTGCCCGCGGAGGGTAAGCGCGCCCCGCAAGCGGAAGTGCTTTCCCCGAACTTGGACGACTTTTGACAAGGTAGAACATTTACAGTAACCTTGAATAGTAATAAACAACATGAACACTAAGAATAAGCGCGGGATTAAGTATCATCAATATATTAATACGGGGGTTGTAAACTAATGTTGACTCTTCTACTTTTGGCCGGGTTGGCTATTCTTTTGAAGAAGTAAACATATTGACAATCCAACAAATCGGTTTAGAATCTCAATAACATAAAACTATGATTAACGACACTGTGACGACTAACACAAACCAAACCCCCCGAAAGGATTCTGCCGGGGCGGCAATTAAGCGAGCCGAGGATCGGGGCTTTCGGGTGGAAGTCCAACATAACCGCCTGAATAATGCAGATTTTCGAGATATTCAGCGGGTTGTTCATTTGATTGAAAAGTCGGGAGGTACAGTTACCAAGGCTGTCGAACGCGACATTCTTTCGAACTATACTTATTCGGACGGTCCACCCTCCGATTATGCGCCCCGGGGCGGAAAAACGCTTGTTAAGATTTTTCTCAATGGAGAAAATGTGGGTTGGTTCGGCGAATCAATTTGTTCGATTGCGGATAATTTTAACCGGCGCGACGGGGTTAGGAAGGCTCTGCGCCGGGCACTACGGGAAGCCGCGGCGGCCAAAGCCGCTGTAAAGTAAACAAAGAGGGCGTAACCGAGGGAATCTTCTAAATTCTTATCCGTAATTGGAGTTGAAAATGTAGGTTCAAATCCTACCGCCTTTACCAGATTTTGATAGGAATAGTAGACTTATATTTATTTTAGAATTCCTATGCTATTATATGTGTATCTGTCTGTATGCGAAATTACAGACGATATACAGATCAACAAGTTATAGATGCGGCTAAAATAGTTAAAAGTATTGCTGGATTATTAAAGGCAATAGGTCTACGCCCGGTAGGTGGAAATTTCGCTCATGCAAAGTCTCTAATTCAGAAATTAAATATAGATACATCCCATTGGACCGGTCAGGGTTGGAATAAAGGTCAACAACAAAAAGACTGGAATGATTATTTGTCTTATAAATCATGTAAAAAACATTTAGTCAAACTATACAATTCTACTTGCCAAGGGTGCAAGAATGCGGTATGGTTAGATCAACCAATTCCTTTAGAAGTCCATCATATTGACGGGAATAAAACAAATAACAATTTTGAAAATTTGACACTTCTCTGTTGCAATTGTCATGCTTTGACTCCAGACTGGAGAGGTAAGAAAAATGCCCGCGTGGTGTAACGGGAGCCACGCCCCGCTTAAGACGGGGTGCCGCAAGGCGTACAGGTTCAAGTCCTGTCGCGGGTACCATTTTTATTGATTAATAATTTCGGGTTCACTCCCGAATCGGTCAAGGGAATTTCGGCAAAGAGAATTTACCTAATGGTTATTTCTCTTTATTACTTATCCAGCCCTGATAAGCCGAAAATGGGCAGATTTTCATTCAAGATTTAGGGTGATTCCCTAGAATAGTCGGCGAAGAAAGATTAACCTAACCCTTTCTTCCTCCCTATCCAACCCTGATAGGCCGCGGATGGGTCACTTTTCATTTGACAAACCGCTGGTAGCGGCTAGGATCTAGACACTGCGGGTTATCACTTCTGGTGAAGTTGATGGTCTCATAAGCCATTTAGACTGGTTCGATTCCAGTACCCGCAACCATTTTTTGGTAAAAAAAATAACGTAGATAGGTCTAAGCCGCAAGGCCGGTCCCGCCAATTTTAATAAAAACACTATGACCCCAACCGAAATCTACGCCAAAGAACAAGAGTTGTTTAATGCTACGCCCCTCGTTCAAGATCTTCGGGCCATGTATGAGGAAACCCAAAGACGAAAACAGAACGATTCGATGGAATATGCCCTTGAGATTGGGAAACGTTTGGTTAATGCTTTGAAACAATATAAAGGGGCAGATCGGCAAGTTAGTGTTCCATTTGACCCAAGAAAAGTGGATTATCTTGATTTGTTTCAATCTAGTTTGAAGAGAATTTTTCCTCAATTTATAGTTATTATTAAAGATCCTCCCCCCATCCACCTAGATGATGAGGATTCTTTCGACACTTTGGGACAAGTTATACTTAAATTTTAAATGAGTGCTTTAACTATTATTCTCCTCATCTTGGCCGCGGTAAGGTTTGACTATCAATTCTTGATAAATCATTAAAACCCAACAATATCTAAAACATGACCGCTCAAGAAGCCCGAAATTTAACTCATCAATCGAAACAAAATTGGAATAATATTGACTATTTAATCCGCAAAGCGGCGGAGAGTCGAGCCCGCTACATTGAATTGGAGGGAGATTTGTCATTTAAAATAAGCGTTACTGAGCATTATCAGAATCAGGGTTTTCATGTGGATAGCGTGGAGCGTTATTTTGATGGGCAGTATAATTGTAAGATTATTGTTAGTTGGTAATATCTTGACAATCCCGCCTAATCCTCTATTATCCACCCCATGAAGTTTCTCTTTTATCTCTCTCTTTGCACCGCCGCCGCGTTGGCCAAGCTTCCCGAAGCCGAGGCTAATAAGATTGTGGATGCGATTTATGTTATTGAAGGGGGAAACAATACGAAATACCCCTACGGGATCAGAAGCATCCCAATTAAGGGAAACACGGTAGAAGAAAAAAAGGCGTATGCCCGCCGCATTTGTTGGAATACCGTCCAAAATAATCACGACCGATGGATTAAGGCTGGACAGAAGGGGGAGTTCTTGGTTTACTTGGCGAATCGGTACTGTCCGGTCGGGGCGACAAATGACCCCGCGGGGCTGAATAATAATTGGTTGAAGAATTTGAAGTCGAAATTGAAGTAAATATGACTGCTATTGAAGCCCGCGATTTGTACGACAAGTTTACGCACCGAACTCAAATACAAAGAATTGATGACGCGATTAGGGTGGCCGCAGGACAAGGAGAACGGTTTCTTCGCGTTCCCGGTTTTGATTCTGTAACAGCCTCTTTGTTTAAAGAACATTACAAATCTCTTGGTTTTTTTGTGTCAAAGGTATTAGATTCGGCGGACCAGCGAGGGTCTTACGATACTTATAGTTTGGAAATTTGGTGGAAGCGTGATGAAGAAAACTAGCTCAAGATAACCGGTTTGTTTGGTTCGTGAAGTAGATCATGGGGCGCGACGCCCAAAAACCATTGACAGACTGTAAAAATCTGGTATGTTGATGGTAGTTCTTTTGTGTTAAAAATGGGATCGAAGCATTAAAGTGATGCTTTCGCCTTTTAAGCGAAGGAAGACGGGGCAGTACCGTCCGGTCCTACCATTTTCAAATATAGATATTGTAAATGCGAGTTATGCCGGAAAGCCAACGCGGACTATTGTAGATTAAAAAGACAAAGAAAAAAGCATAAGACAATTTGACAAGCCCGCCAGTTCTGCTAGAGTCTAAACATGGAAAGTGAACGAGTGACGAAGTTAGCCCACGATTTGGGGTGATAGGAAATATAAGGCTGCATGTTTTCGCTCTAAAAGCCAAAAATCTATCCATCCCTAGGTTAGAATCCTAGGCTTTCCACCAGTTTTACAAATCCATGAAATACTATCTAGAACGTTGGTCGGCGTTGGAGGGGAAGTTTGTTAAGTTTCCTTGTACATTGCATATTGCGAACGGGCGTTTTACAGTTTATCCGATTGATCGAAATTTTACTGCTATTGTTTTGGGTGATGGTGTGGCGCATAATTTAGACAAAATCGAGGGGACGGTTGTTAATTTGTTTATTGATGGTTCATGTGTTAGTTTAGAGGGATGTTTTGTGAATATCGACGGTAAATGGCATCAGGATGGCCTGTCATTCTTTTTCGAACCAACCCCTTGACATGCACAAAGCAACCTATACTATTAACGTTATGGAAAATTACAGACAATATAGATACTGGAGTGCGTTTAGTGAAAATGACCCCGTTGACGACATTCGCAACAAGCCGATTCTGCATCGGATTTCGTACCGGAGGCAAGTGAGATTGGCCCGGAAGAACCGCCGATGATTTTCTTTGGACGGAGAAAAATTTCGCCCAGCGGGAACTTGACAGTTGCCACCGTGGGTGCTAAAGTAACTGTCGAACGTTAAAGTGGGTTCGATTCCCATCCCGGAGATTAAGTTTCGAAGGGGGGGCCGGTAAGGATCGGAGTTCTGTTTTTCAATTTCTGAATGTCCCTGAAACGGGCAGGAGGCCGAAGTCACTGTTCTTGACCGAATAAACTAGGTTAGCGGAATTAACCGCCAGAAAACTTTTGACAGTCGCGAGCAAATAAACTAAGGTCTCCCCATGCGTAAGACAATTCCGGTCGAACTGGTTAAGGAAAAGGCAAATAAGTTTTTCCTCAATAGTGAAGATTCTTTGACGGAAGCGCGGCGGCATCTTCAAGGATTTGTCACGGACATTCTTATGGCGGCGGAACAATATAAGGGATTTAATTATTTGGATAAGGTTGAATCCGCCCCGGGGAAGAGTATTGGACGGGTTTATAACGAAGGGAAAAAGGGATATGACTATCCCGATGAAACGCGCATTAAGTTCTATTGACCCTTGACTTTTTCATCGAACGGTTTACTATCAAAAATATGGACGCTAACAAGGCCCGACAATTGCTTAAAGAAGCTCAAATCAAGTTCAGCTTTTGGGACAAAGAAATTGAAATGCGGGCAAAGCTTGGGCGTAATTTTCTTTTGATTGCCACTTGTGATAATACTATTCGGGACCATTATACGAAGAAGGGGTTTATGGTAGCCTATGTATCGATTTGTGGTCGAAATTATTTGGAAATCAAATGGTAAAATATGAGAAATCTATTCAAATTTATTATGGGGGCTTGGGTTGTGACGTTGTTGGTCTGGTTGACTGTTGTTGGCGGGCTGATTTTCACGGCGGTGCATTTCATTAAGAAGTTTTGGTAAGGTATTGACAAAAGGCAGGGAATCCGTTAGTCTGTTCTCACGTTAGGCGAACAAAAAAAATCTATGACTAAAGTTACGATGTTCCAAAGTGCGGACGGGGCAGTTCACAAGTCGAAGGAGGAGTGCGTCAAGCGTGACGCGCAAATCTCGATTAGTGCGCTGGTGGGCGGCAACCGAATTGACCCGGTTATTCGCGGCACGGTGCTTTCGGCAATCATGGAAAACGCCGATTTGATTGCTAAGATTGCTCGCTCCGCCCGCCCCAAGGCAACCCGGATCAAGCAAGCCTTGACAATCCCGGCCTGATAGCCTAGACTTTAGACTCTCTCACAAGAAGGCTGGTTTGGTGGCCCCCTATAAAACACCATTAAAAATCAACCGCAACATAATGAGTTAAGGAGCATAAATTATGTTTGTACTTCGATGTATTCTAGCTGGCCAGCCGTGATTGGCCCGCGGTTCTAAGGACGTAAAATGAAAAAAATATTTTATGATTGTATCCAATCCGTCGACTTAGACCGTGTAAAGTTTATTTTGTTCGCCCCGGATGAGAAGGCTCGCCCGGGGCTTTTTTCTTGACTTATGGGCAATTGAGTGTAATCTGAATGTATGCGACCAAAGATCCGTAAAAACTGGGGCGACTTAAAGCCCTACACCCGAAAGATTTCCAGCAAAAAGATTTACCGGCGCAATAAGTGGAAAAGATTGGATTGCGAGGAATAAATATGAAAATCACAATTGATTTGTCCCCGGCACAAGTTCTTATCTTGGAAGAAGTTGTAAAGACGAAAGTCCGGGATCCTATTTGTAAGGATTTGTTTGACAAAATTGCCGCGGCAATAGAAGATGCTGAATCAGAGCAATTGGAATAAAAGAAAAATGAAAGCCGATTTGTTGAATAAGTTGACGAAGCAGGGGTTCAAGATTTACCCCAAGGATGGCGGGCAATATCTGGTTTATTATAAGGGGAAAGAATTCGGAGTTTATACGGAGCGCGAATTGGTTGGGCTGTCCAACTCTTGGAATAAGCCCTTGACCAAGCCCCGGTTGACGTGTAAGAGTCCTCGGCCCGGGTGCCCCTGTTGTGACGCCCCTCGGGCAATCGTGAAAGACCTTGACAAGCGGGCCAAGCGGCGGCAAAATAAGAAGGTTGATTTGGAAAATTGAGATAAGTGTTGAATGATTGGCAAATAAAAAAGAAAACTATGTACCGCTTTATCTGGACCTTGCCCGCGCCCGTCAAGGGAACTACCTTTTATTTTCTTCAAATCAATGGGGATATTTCGTGCGAGACGTATGAGGGGTTTGTGGATTTCTTGACCGCCGAGGAAATTGGGCAGGAAATGGGCGGAAATTGACTGTTGACAACCGCAACAAAACCCTCTAATCTCATCCCAACAACCAATATGCCTATCCAAAAGATTAACAACCAATGTGGAAACCGGGCCAATCATCGGATTTTTGATTTGCGAAATCCCGGGGTACGAGCGGCGCGGCGGGCCGAACTGCGAACTCGTTACGAAAACCGAATCAACAATTACAGGGCGCTTCGCGACGAAGTTCTTGGCGGAAGGATCGATAATCCTTTGGATGAAATTCTTGGACCGGACGGCGAAAATGAAAACGCTCCGCCCCGACAAGCCAACCGGCGCAAGACCGATTCGGCGGGCGGACCCCGGCATGGGGATTTTTTTAACCACGATTCCATGCGTGGGCGGGTAGAGGGGCCGATGATTTCAATTGGCGAGAAGATCCGGGAAGATGAGGAATTCGCCCGCGTTTATGCTGCCGAAACCGCCGAGGCTAGGGCGTACGGGGCACGCCGTCAAGCGGAAAAGGCGAAGGAAATGGAGGGGGAAGCATGATTTTTCTCTTGTGTATTGTCGCGGCGGGCATTATTCTGAAAAAGTAATATGACACTAATTATTCGAACCAATAAGCGCAATCCATGGGCAGTCACAATTCGGGCGATTCCCACAAAGAAGTCTTGAGTTTGGCAAAACCCGTGATATTGTAATGCCATGAAATCGAAATAACCTAGCTGGCCAGCCGCGATTGGCCCGGTGACTCCGTAGTAAAAAATCAGTCCTTGATTATTACCTTTAAATTTTAAATCTGGTCTGAAAAAAAATACTATGAAAAACACCCGTTCCCCGCCCGGTTGATTGGATAATGTGGGAGATATGAAATAAAAAATCGTTTGGGGTAAGCGAAGAAAACCCCAGTTGACAAACGCTATCCGAAAAATAAAAATGAATTTTCTGCTAGCCATTATTATCTTTTGGGTGTATGGGTGGACGTGCTGGCAGATTTCTAAGACCATTTTTTCCTTGGTTGGGCTCTTAATTCGGGGAATAGGGCTGGAAATCAAAGAAATATCTTGCGGGCGGTTAGAATTGCGGCTATGGTAATGTTATGAAGATTGCGATTGTTTCAAGGGGTCGGTTGGGTTTGATTTCTTTCCATGAATACCTGAATTTGGATCGAAATCTGTGGCAGATGGAAGTGCTCCGGGGGCTGGTTTCTCAAGGGGCAAATTGGGATCAAAATCATGGCACGTCCGCGGTGGATGAATATCGGGTGGCGACAAGAGAAGATTTTGATTTGTTTCGCGTAAATTATTCGCCCGATTGGATGATTTCAAAAGAAAAGCGTTGACCGGCCGGGGTGTTTCCGTTAAAAAGAACCCATGAAATACGCGACCAATTTCGGCGAATTCCGGATTCAAACTCTGCGGGATCTTCCCATCGCCGAAGACATTTGTGACACCCCCGCAAATGTGGCGGAATATGTTCGCAAAAACGTCTTGACCAGCCCGCAGTTTGACCCGGACGTGGAAAATTTTTGGGTTATTTATTTGAACGCCCGGCGTCGCCCGATTGGTTTCGCGCTGGTTTCCAAGGGAACTTTGGATCAAACTTTAGTCCATGCCCGGGAAGTGTTTCGTCCGGCGATTGTCGCAAACGCTCATTCCGTCGTAGTTGGCCACAATCACCCCTCTGGCGACTCCACGCCCAGCGAAGCGGATATTCGCGTAACGCGGGAACTCATTCGGGCCGGTAAGCTGTTGAAGATCGAAGTTTTGGATCATGTTATTATGGGGGAAAAGTTTACGTCTTTGCGGAATTTGGGGCATTTTTTCGTTTAGTTCGGGGTTGACTGTTTGGGGGTTTTCTGACATATTCTAACCATGCAAACTGTTCAAGATTTAGAGGCGACGGTTCAAGAGGCGATGAAAGCGGCGGCGGACCGTTTGTGGGATAGCCCCAATTCTTTCAAGGCATATCTTGACTACCAGCGGGGTTTTTTCGATGGGGTTTGTTTCGTTAATAAGTGGAGCCCCAATCACAATTTTTATGTGAAATTGTGTAATGGGATCACGCCGGGGGATTGGGTCGATTTTTTGGGTTGACTATTGCGCAGAAAACCTTTATCTTCTAAGCCATGACAATTGAACAAGCTAAAAATCTGCGTTATGGGCAAGTCATTACCCATACCGAACGAAAAAATGCGGATGGAACCCCGTTACGGGCAAAGGTGAACGGCAAGCCCAAAACGTGGAAGACTCGCCCCGATGCGGTTCAAATTCCCGTGAAGCGAGGTCTTTACGAATTCGGGTACGTAGGCACAGAATCAGGAAATTCCCATTTGGGTTATTGGAATGTTTGATTTTTCTCTTGTTTTTCCTCGATAATCAATTATCCTCTTAAATATGCAATGGCACGAAATCAAAGCTTGGGCTGAAAATCGGGGGTTGGTTTTTCTTGACCATACTCATTTTTTGTGTTCCAAAATTCGGGGAAATAAACTCTTGAAAGAATTGGGCTTGATTGCCCCCCGGCGCGAGTTTGAAGTTTCTTTCGTCCTTGACGATAAAACGAAGGGATTTGTCAGGCATCCGCAAACCAACGATGAGGGAAAAGGTTGGGTAGTTTATTTTTATTCTTCTTTGTTGGATTAATTCTTGACTTCGGAAACCAAGCCCGTATCTTTCAAATATGCATAACGTACAATACGAAAACAAAGCCGCCTTTCATGAATGCCGTCGAATGATCCTGCCCGACCATACGGGAATCCATCCGTCAAGACCTTATTTTGTCCATATTATTCGGCGGGTTGACCAGATTAAGCCGCTGATTTTTGTTTTTGATGCGTTTGGGTGGGCGGTGGATGATTCCAAGACGATTAACGCGGCACGAAAAGAGGCGAAAAGGAGTTGACTGTTTGGTGAAACTCTGGCAATCTAAGCCCGTCGAAAGGAACAAAATGCCTACAAACGAACAAGAGTTGAAGGATTCGATCAGTCAAAATATGCGGCAATTTGCTGCCCGCTTGATTGATTCTCCAATTTCGTTTCGAACCCATGCGGATTGGAATTTTGGTTTTTATGTTGGGTTTTGTTCCGCAAAGAATTGGGAGGTTGACACGGCATTCTTGAAGCGGATTGACGGCCCGCAAAAGGATTGGGTTTGATTTTTTCTCAAAACAAAAGGTTGACAGGCCGGGCAAAATCTGTTAGGGTAATCGCATGAATTTCATAGATTATGGTTTGACTTGGGAGCAAGCGGAGAATACACTTCGTGAACTGAATCCCGATTGCTTGTCGGGTTTTCGGGAATATATGGAAGGAAAAACGACGGGATTGATGGAGGGGCAAACAATTGTTTTTTATGCAGATTTTGCTTTTTTTGTTGGTTCAATGGTGATGCAATTCAATTAAACGATTTTGTCAAGTTGAAGTACTAAGGATGGAAAGGGGGAGGTAAATGGCCCCCGTGGTAAGTCAAAGCCTTGACCCCACCAAAAACTTAGTTGCGGGTTGAACTCCCGCCCTCGAAAACAACTTGACACTTTTTCGAGAATAGGATAGCCTATTCTCACGGTCGGGGCAAACCGGGAATTGCCTCGGATGGGAACCCGAGAAAATCCCATATAGTAACGCTTGGGGTTAGCGCGGACGAATCAAGTTCAAAAAAGCCCCTCTTTTTTATTTGACGGGTGAGAGCGGTTGCGGTAAATTGATCCCAACAAAAGAAAAAAATGAATTATCCGACCACTATCTGCGAAATGTTGTCGATGCGGGAATGGGATTCCTTCATCAGCGATAAGCTGGGTAATAATCTTTTGTTGACGGATCCCGACCGGGCGAATAGGCTTCACAAAGCCGCCGAAAACGGGGCGGATGGATCGACTCATGCCGAACAGATCGAAGATTGGCGGGAATTTTTGTTTTTGGTTTTCTTGGGTGCCCGGGAAGAAAAGCAAGACTTGCTTTTTGCAATTGAGGATGAAATCGACGCCAAGGAAGAAGAACTTGACAAAAAGGGCGTTTTGGATAATGTCATCGGGTAATCCTTAACCATCAAAATCATGCTAGCTTTTACTTGTCTTTTCGTTTATCTTGGGGCGGTTGTGTTGCTGGTCGGGGCGGCGGTTTGGCGCTCGATTGATACGTGATTTTTTGCTTGCTTATTGGGTTGCGTTCAAATATAAATAACGTATGAACAGGTTCCAAATCACTTCTGTGTTGACCGGCCGGGCTTTGGGGGAATTCGTTTTGGACGAAAATTTGGTTGCCAAGGCGGAAGGGGATATCTATGCTTATCCGACCGGCGGGTTTGTCGCGGAAACCGTCCCGGGGTTGGAAAGCCTTGGCGCGGTGATTGTTACGGCGCTGCAAATTGATTGAAATTTTTCTTGCCGCTAGGGCAAGGATACGCTACAAAAAACCATGTTTCAAATTCGATATTCCGGCTATCACAACGGCCCCGAATTTCCCACCCTCGCGGCGGCAAAAAAGGAATTGAAACAAACAATTGACGAAGAAACGGCGCGTTGTCGTCGAAGGATGGGCCACGCCGTCAAGGTGAAAATCGACGGGGGCTACAAAATTACCATTGGCAAAGATGGGCCTTTGTGGATTAGTGGGGTGATTTACAAATCCTGATTTTTTTTGAAATGGATTTATGTTTTTGGTTGTTTTTGTGGTGATCATTATCGCAATAAAGGGCTTGACTCCCAAAGGATATTGATATAGGGTCAAATCATGAAAATTTTCTTGCGAGATAAGCGAACAAACAAGAGATTTCCGACAGTCGAATGTGATTCCGTCACAATCGAAAACGGGGTGCTCTGTTGGCACAATTCCAAGAATCAGGAAAGGGGATATATCGCCTCTTCGGAAAATCTGGAAATTTCCATTGAAAAAGACTGAAAAATCTCTTGTGTTTTCGAGACAATCGGGTAAATTCATCCCATGCAAATCATCGCCCGCACGGAAAACTCGGTTGAAATTGAAATCCCCGGCTCCGTTATTTGGACGGACGGCAAGACTTTTTCGGTTGCCCGAAATGGCGGGCGGTACGAAAACAAGCGTTGGGAAGAGTTGACGCTGGAAGAACAGGCGGCGATTGAAAAGGTGGATTTTGTTTTTCCCGGTTGACGGGTGGGACGGAATAAGGTAAAACTCTCATCTATGACAAAACAAGTGACTTGTCGATGCGGCAAAGTTTTTGAGGCGCGGATTGCGGATCTCAATCGGGGCTGGGGTAAATCTTGCTCTAAATCTTGTGCGGCTCGCAAAATGGGGGGCTGGCGCAAACCGGGCTACGACATACGCAAGAGGGGGTTTGCAATTATGTCGGGGGATGGCGGGAAAGTTGATTGATTTTTGACTTGTCCGGTCGGCTGAAATCTGTTCAATTGAACCTATGCAAATCCGATATTTTGTTTGCTGCCAATGCCAGCGGGGAATCGCGGTCAAGTGCGCCGCGCCAATGCCCGCCACCCTTCCCCAGCATCCCGCCGCGGGAGTCTGTATTGACGTAAAAAATCCCGATTGGAAGGGGGAGTTTGACCCTGCCATCCATACGGTTTGCGAAGGGTCGGGGGAATTGCCACAGATTGTTTGTTGAAGTTTTTGCTTGTATCCTTTGGGAATTCCTGCGATAAAAAGCCCATGAAAAACGCAATGCTCTGTGGACTCCGGGGAATCGAAATCGAAATGCCGGAAGAGGCCATCCGGGATTGCTCGGCGTCCGGTCCGGTGGATGATGCGGTGGAGTATTGGGGGCGAAAGATTCCCGCCCCTTCCATCTTGACCCGGGAACTTCAAATTACTATTCTGGCGGAAACGGGGGGCTGGCCCCGGGCCGAACTGGAAGCTATTGAATGGGCCGACGAACTTTGGGGCCGTTGTCTTTGGATTGCGGCTTGTAACTACAAGGAAGAAAATCGGGAAGAATTTGATTGATTTGTTTGTGCGGATGGAATAGATTGATTCCGTCGAAAGGATAAAAATGAATATTGTGAACTTGACCCCGCATTCCATTTCAATTCTGGACGAGAGCGGGGAGCCCCGGGTGATCCCCCCGTCAGGAAATATCGCCCGCGTCGCGATGGGGTGGAGGGAAGTCGTCCGCGAAAACGGAATTCAGTTTTTTCGCGCTGTCAAGGGGGAAGTGATGGGATTGCCCGCCCCTTGTTTTGATACTGTTTTTCTGGTTTCGGCAATGGTCCGGGAAGCGGTTCCCTCCCGGCCGGACGTGGTTTCTCCGGGGGATTTGGTTCGGGATAACAAGGGCAACCCCATCGGATGCAAGGGATTGGTAATGAATTGATTTTTTTGTTGTCGCCGCCGTTTTCTTTTGATACAAAAGCCCCATGCAATACAAATATCGAAGCTTCAATGTCGGCCAAACCCGGACGCTGCATCCCGCGAAGGGATGGGGCAATTGGTATGTGGGCGGCGTTGACCCCCGGGGCGGTGCCGGAGTGTTGGAATGGGCCTTTGACAAGGGCGACGCCGAGCAAGTCAAGGCTGAAATGAAACGGGCGGGCGGATTTCAGAATTTGGAAATTGGTTTTTGTGGCGAGGATGGGCAAATCCACACTGGAACAGCAATTGAATGATTTTTCTCTTGTTTTTTATCGTGGGGCTGGTAAAACAGCCTCCGATGAATGCAATTGAAATTCTCTCGGGTTTGGCCAAGGCAACCAATGGAACCCTGTTCACCGGGGCAACCCGGGCCAGTCTGAAAGTCAAGGGAGATTTTGCCTTTATTCTGGAAATTGAAAGGGAGATTGCCAAGGCTGGGCGGTTCACCCGGGCGGCTATCGGAGGGGAATGGATTTTTCATGTCTTTTTTAATTGACCGGAGGGGGCGGGAGCGATAGCCTTTCCCCGTCAAAAGAAACAAAGGACGAAAATGACGCCTGAAATCGCGGAAAAAAATATCGGGGGCCGGTTCACTTGCAACGGAAAGCGTTGCCAAATCACGGAATGGACAACGTTCAACGGAGAAATCCATTTCTTTTTTGTCTGCGGAGGGCTGTCCGGTTGGATTCACTGGGCGCTTTGCCCGGGGCGGGAATGGACGGAATAGTTTGTTTTTTTATTGCGTGGGGGTTGGCAATGGGCTAACCTCTGCGCATGGAAAATCTCTTGAATCAATTCGCGGGCAATCGAGTCGAGGTTTACGTCCGGGGAACCGGCTTTGCGCCCTATCTGGCGGGCGGGCTTGTGGTCCGGGATGGGGAGTTCGGAACGAAAGAGAATGACGGGGAATGGCTTCCCGTTTCTGGCGTGAGGGGGCTGGAATTTGCGGCGGATGGAAAATTAAAGCAAATTGTTGTTGCCCTTTAATGGGCGGGCTGGTAGGTTATTCCCAGCAAAGGAAAAACATGGAAAACGCAATTGAGTTTTTGGCGACAGTAACGCTTGGCGAAGTGTTCGACCCGGCCGATATGCCGGAAGAAATCGCCGCGATGGAAAACGCCCCGGAGGGTTGGAACGATGCGATCCCGGGATTGGAGGAAATGACGCGATGAAACTTGACAAAGCCCGGGCGGAAGCGGAAAGAGCGCGCCGGGACTACTGGGCCACCCGGCCGGAAAACGAAAAAGCCGCTTTTCGCCGATGGATGGAAGCGGAGGCGCGTTTGCGCAGTCTGGAAATGATGAAAAAGAACTAAACAAAAACCTTGTGCCCGGTTTGCCCTTCCGGTACAAAAAGGGCAGTCAAACAACCCGCCCGGAGCACGGGGCGAAAAACAAAGTGCAAAAAAAAGCCCGGTACGCCCCGGTAGAAAAAAAGGCTTGACTAGGGATTAAACCCGAAGGGTGGGGGACCGGGGGCTGCTTTTATTTTTTAACGTTAACGAAGAACCTGGGTATTTTATCACAGTCCAAAACAGAAAGTCAAGCCCAAAACAGAAAAAGAAAATTGAAAAGAAAGATTGCCAGCCGGGGGGCTTTTCCCTAAAGTGGGGGCAGCAAAGGAAACTCATGAAAATCACTGGTTCAAAAACTGTTTCGGAGATCGTCAAGGAATTTTGCCCCAATGGGGGCAAGTTTCGGGTGGAGATTACCGGGGAGGCAACGACGGTTGCCGGGTCGGAGGCGCGGCCTACCGTTAGGGTTGCGGCATCGGATTTTTTCCTCGCCCTTGCCGGGGCGGGAGCCGTGGGAGAGGCTTTGCTTGCCCGGGCCATGCGGGCGGCGGCGGACCGTGCCGGGGGGAAGGAATTGCCGGAAGCGGACCGAGAGGCGGCGGACCGCTTGAAATCGCGAGCGGAAGCAATGGGGGACGAATTCGCGGCGGCACTCCCCCCCGTTGTCCGCCCGGGAACTGTCCGGGTGACTGGCAAGGCAATCGACAAGGCGGGAGTGGCGGAGCATGGCGTGACTATCGCCAAGCCGGACCTTGAAATCACTTTTCAGGGGGGGAAGATTGTGGACGCCCGCACGCTGGCCTAAGCGGTAGGGGTTGGTTCGGGGTAAGCCAAAAACAAATCAAAAAACCCCTTGCCTTTTTAGACAGAAAAACCTATTCTCTTTCCCGTCGCAAGGAACTCCCCCCGGGCGACGCCAACAAAAACTTGGGGAGAATTTGAGGAAAAAACTATGGGCCACGGAATCATTGGTGCGCGTTCGTTTGTCAAGGGGATTGTGGGGCAAGGGAAGGATTGGCACGGGAAAACGATTGAACTCCCGCAATTGACCCGGGAAGAGTTTCCCGATTTCCAACCTCGCCCGGTGTCCTTTGATACGGGGGAGGAAATGCGCCCCCTGTCTATCGCTGGCAAGGTGTGGTCTGTTATGGCGGACGAAGACGGCCCCGTGGGGGTTCCCTTCTGTCCTGATACGTGCGATTTTTTGACCCCCCGGAAAGCTTGGGACTACATTCAGGAAGTTCTCGCGGGAACGGGATTCAAGGTGGAACGGCTGGGGCTTCTCTGGCATGGTTCCTTTTGGTTTCTCTCCGTTCGTCTTGAGGAACTGGCGGGGCTTTCCCGGAAGGGGGAATCGTTTCAATTGAACTTTTCGGGCAGCCTCGCCCACAAGTGCAAGGTGCAAGCGGAACTTTCCCATATCCGGGCCGTTTGCTGGAATACGATTTCGGCTTCCCGTGCGATGGGGCAAGTCTTGTTTGCGGTCAAACAGACCAAAAACTTCGCAACGCGGCTTGAAGCAACCAAGGCGGAGGTTGAAAAGGCCGTCGGCATGGCGGCGGTTTTCAATCGCGCCATGCAGGACGCGGAAAACAAGGCGTGCGACGAAAAGCAGGCCCGGGAAGTGTACGCGGGATTTCTCACGCTTCAATCCCCCCGCGGGAAGGAAATTTTCGCGGAAACCCTCACGGCGAAGGGGGCAGTCCGCGAGAATGCGGCGCGGAATACCGTTGACGAACTCGCCGGGCTTTATCGCAACGGGCTAGGCAACAACGGGCGCACCCGGGCGGACGTTCTGAATGGAGCAACGCAACTGTGGACCCGCGGAAGCGCCGGGTCGGAAAAGGACGTTGACACGTCGATTGAATCTGGCCTTTTCGGCGGGTGGGCGGACCGCAAGGCGGACTTCTGGCGGGTTGTCACTGACGACAAGGCATGGGAGGAAACGCGAGAGGCTGGGAAGGAAGCCTTGGCGATGAACTAAACCGCGCAAGTCAAGCCCGCTCTCCGAAAGGGGGGCGGTTTTTTTGTTGCTCCGATTCCCTGCAATTAGACTTGACAACGGCATCCCAAACTAGCCTTTCCGGGGGGCTAGTCTAAAGCGTTGTTTTCCAATAGCTTAGAACGAACCCCCCGCAATCACGCAGAAACACCCCGCCAAGGCGTCGCACCCCCTTCCGGCTACCCCTACACGGGGAAAATGCTATGTCGTTGTCATTCAAGGGGTTAAGTGGGTTGGCATGGTTTTTGTTGGTTCAACCTAGGGCAAGCTAGAGCGTTTTTCAGCCTATCCTCCCCCCTTGGAATGCACCCCATGAAAGAACTGTCCTGTCAAGAGAGAAGATTTAGTTTGTTGAAGTGGATTTGTTTTGTTGACTTGGCACGGGGTTTTGTGATAGAGCGCGGCCGGGTCGCCCTCCCGAAAAAAAGTATTGACGGACCCCCCTAGTTTATGGAATAATTCCCGATTGCCGACCGAGCCGCCAACCGGGGGGTGCCCCACTTCAAAATCATCACATCCCAAAACATAAAAATGCTAAAATGTATTGTTTTTCATTCCTTCTATAATCTATTCCCTCTCAAATCAACACCCTATTAAGCTGTTCTTTATTCTATTTACTCACTCCCGTCTTATATTATTTCCTTACTTCTGATATAGATAACAAAAATCTTCAATAAACAAAACAACCAACAATAATAATAAAAATGCTAAAATGTATTATCTTTCCTTCTTATTAACCTATCCTACAACCAAACACACACCCTAACATATCCTCTTTATCATTGATAACCTAATTCTAAAAAACAAAAAACGTTCTACGTGGAACAAAACAACTAGACAAAACCCGGCCTAGTGTGTATATTAGGATGCTAAAATGTATGAGACCACCTATTTATATTACTGCATTAAAAATGGCTAAAATCTTGGCCGCGGATCAGTCGGAAGACATTTATACCAAGGTTGGGGCCGTGGGTATTAGAAAAGACAAAACCCTAATCTTTGGATTTAATGGCCCGCCGCCAAAAATAGAAATAGACTGGACGAATAGAATAGAAAAAAATAAAAGAGTCATTCACGCAGAAACTAATTTATTAAGATATTGTAAGCCCGGGGAGATTCCGATTGTGGTTTGTACACATTCGCCATGTTTAAACTGTTTACCCCAATTAGCCGCTTATGGAGTTGAAACTATTTATTACGAAAAACTATATAATGATGACCCAGAAGTATTAAAAATAGCAAAAGAATTTAACATTCAAATAATACAAATCAATGAACATAATTCCATTTAAAATCCTTTTATCTCCATCTGTCCATATTTTGGAAAATCAGTTAACTCAACTTTCATCGGTTGCTAAAATGTATGATTTCTTGAATAAACATGTAGATAAACTCACCGCGACCTTTAAACCTGCCGAAGACGGAATCATTATTTTTATTGACACTAAATGAAAACATGTAAATATTGTAATGTTGATAAAGATATATTAGAATTTAATTATTCGAATAAAACATTAAACAAACATAAACCCTATTGTAAATCCTGCGAATCAGAATTAAACAAAAAAAGATATTTACAAACGCGGGCGGAACGCTTAGAATCTACTAAGACTTGGCAACAAGCTAACAAAGAAAAATATCTACAATACCAAAAAAAATACAATGAGTACCGAAAAACAAGACAACAAAATTAGACTAGGCGGGCTATGGCCGAAAGAAAATGAATATGGTAAATTTTACTCGGGTAAGTTATCCAAGAAAGCGTTAGAAGACGCCCGGGTAGACGATAATGGCGATATTCAAATCACCATTTTCAAAGTTAAAGAAAAGAAAACTGAAAATTCCCCCGGTTTTAACGTTTTTGCGTTTCGTCCCGATGGAGGGAAACCAAAACCAGTAACCAAGCCCGGCGCTAAATCTGCAAAAGCTCCTCAACAGGCGGTTGAGCCAGAGGAACCAGATGATGTAATTTAAGTTAACCCGGGGGCTTCGGCCCCCATTTTTTTTATGGAAAATATTATTTCTTTAACGGATCGCGAAATTAAAAAACTCAAACCGATTCCAATCGGAGAAAGATATATTGTTGGCGATTTAGTAAAATTAGATAACAATCAATTTATTAAATTATCTGCTGCCAGTAGGTTAGTAAATCATGTAAAGGAAACAGTAAGAGTAAATAATTTGGTCTTCCGGCAATGAAAAATAAAAAACGACGTTCTACAAGATTTATTGTTAAGGAAAAGGATTTATCTAGAAAGAATATTTGGGGTCACGCCCTTGGTAATGTAGTAACAATAGACAAAAACTTAAATATTGAAGATTATATTTCTACTTTGATTCATGAATGTTTGCACGTTTTGGGACCATTCCTATCAGAAGAAACGGTAGAGGAGTGGGGTGAAGATTTAAAGGACGTTTTACTTGACAAACTAGAAGATAAGAAGTATATTAAACGATATGAATGACTCAGAGGGTTATAGGCTTTTAGAAAAAGAATTTACTTCCCGGGGATACAACTTTAAGTGGATTGAAAACTTAAAAGACGGTTGGAAGATATATCAAAAAACCAGCGTTAGAACTGGCGAATCTAAATGGGAATTAATTCGGCCCATTAAAAACGAAGAAACAAATTTCGGCGGTAATTTATCTCCTAAGCGGTGGAGTTATCCCGGAGACGCGGCGTTTGGCAAATTGGGATTCGATTGTATTTCCTTAGCTCGCGCCAGAGAAGTACACGCGAATATCATTGCGGATAAAACTATTAAAACAGAACCGCAAAATATCAAATTACAGGCCCCAAAAAATAAAGTTTTTACAATCACGGATTTATGTGATTTAAACCCCGAATTATCGCGAACAGAAATCTACGCTAAAATTAATGATTTAATGGCTAAAAAACAAGTCGCATGTTTGGGGCAGAGCAAAGAAAAAGGTAAAGGTAAAAAACCATATTTATACAAACTATTATGAATCATATGTCAATTAATGAACGCCTTGCTTATTTAGCAGGAATATTAGATGGAGAGGGAAGTTTATATATTTCCAAGTCTAAAGATAAACGTTACACGGCCGGAATTAAAATTTCCATGAATGATAAAGAATCTTTAGAATTATTCCAAAAAACATTCGGCGGTAATATCATTCGTGGAACTAAAAAAATAGATAAAGTAACAGGTAAACATTACGCGCCCGCGTGGGTTTTACAATATCGCGGTCAAAACGACATACTTAATATCATTAAAAGCCTTTATCCGTTTTTACAAATTAAACAACCCCAAGCAGAGATATTATGGCAATTTATTGCATTAAAACCTAATTGGTATCTTACTAAGTTTCAATTACATGGATTATATAACAATTTGTATATTAAATCTCGTAAAATAAAAAAACAAAATTGGCAAAAAGTTACTCAGCCCCAAAAATAGAATAACTAATTTTACAGTTTTGTGTTAGGTCGTCAATATCTACCCCTTTCAAATTAAGATTGGGGTAGTTTTCGTATTTATTGAAAGATTCGCAATACACGCACACTTGGTCGTCTTTGTTTAACATTAGCTCCCCGGCAATAACCTTAGTAATAAATTGAGTTAATTTGGCGGCGGCATAAATTTGGGGCGTGGCGGTTGCTCCAATAACCAGTAATAGGTTATCAACAAACCCGTTATAACTAGCGTGATCTACAAGTTTATCTAATTTACTGCCAAATTGTCTAATATCTTCATCTGATTCAAAAATCGCAAAATTCCAATCCAAAAATTCGGGGACAGTATGGGAACGATACAAAGACATACCGTTTATACCAAAATTCATACGAAAATTGTCGGGGATATTTTCTAATGGCAATAATTGTTTTGTAGAGATTAGCTCAGACGTTGCTGCTCGTAAGATGTCCTTTTTGTCTTTCTCATTGGCTGACAGAAAATTACTAAACACTCCTCCATTAAGCAAACTATCACTTGTAGAAATAAACGAAAATAATTGTAATTCGGCCTTATTAATGTCTCTATTATTTTTAACAAAGACGGAATTTAATTTAAAATCAAAGTAGGGCATATTATACAATACACTTGATTATCCGTGTAAATTACATTAGCATAAGTATATGGCAAAAGATAAATCAGCCCGCAAAGACAAATCTCCGAAAGTTCCGCAAGGGGAAAAGATTAAAGATGGTTTCCATATTGAAATTCCCGAGTGGACAGACAAACAGAAACAAATAATTAATGCAATTTTAGATAAAAATACTCGTATTGTGTTTATTAATGGCCCCGCCGGAACTGGGAAGGCTCAACCTTTAGACAGTAAAATTTTGACTCCAAGGGGATGGGTATTAATGCAAGATATAAAAATTGGAGATAAAGTTTTTGCGGCTAATGGAGACGTGTGTAGCGTGAATGGGATATACCCACAAGGAGAAAAAGATATTTATGAAGTAGTATTCTCTGATGGTTCTCGCACCAAATGTTGTGACGAGCATTTGTGGGCAACTCAAAATTATAAAGAAAGAAATCATAAAAAACAAAAAGAACTACCTTCTATAAATAACAAACGTCGTCGGATTGGGTTTCGCGACCCACTTCCCCCGCAAATTCGGTCGTTGGCAGAAATAAAAAACAATTTAACTATAACCGCTGGGGGTATCAATAAGGCCAATTATTCTATTGATTTAGTCGAACCTTTAAATTTTATAGAAAATCAACATTATATACATCCCTATGCGATGGGAGTCTTAATTGGGGACGGGTGTTTCCGCCATAGTATTTCATTTACGTCTATAGACAAAGATATTATAGATAAAATGAAAATATTATTACCACAAGGATTAAAATTAGTTACGCCTAATAATTCAATATCATTTTTCGTTAGAAAAATCCATCAATCACGGAAACCCGGTTTTGTTGAAAACCCCTATAAAGAAGAAATAAAAAGGTTGGGTTTATTTAACCGTTTATCATATGAAAAATTTATTCCTAAAGAATATTTATTCGATAGTTTATCCAATAGAATTGAATTATTACGCGGTTTAATGGATACGGATGGGACAACAAACGGAATTTACCATTCATATTCTACGGTGTCGCCGCAATTAGTTAAGGACGTTGTGTTTCTTACGCAGTCTTTAGGCGGAACTGCTATTGTCAGCCCCCCACAAATTAGTTTTTACACATACAACGGTGAGAAACGGCGAGGAAGAGATTCTTATAAAATAAGTATAAAACTTCCAAACGAAATCAATCCATTTTTCTTAAAACGTAAGGCGGAAAAGGTCATTCCGCACACGAAATATTTCCCAATTAGATATTTCAAAAAAGTAAATTACGTTGGCAAGGCATTAGCTCAATGTATTTCAATCGATCATCCTAGTCATTTATACGTAACGGATGACTGTATCGTAACGCATAATACTTATATCGCTTTGTATGCCGCATTAGAATTATTGCGGAATAAACGAGCTTCTAAAATTACATATGTTCGGACCGCCGTAGAAAGCGCGGAAAAGAGTATAGGATTTTTGCCCGGAGAAGCGGATGATAAGATTGCCCCTTATGCCCGGCCGTTGTTAGATAAATTAGAAGAATTTTTGCAAAAACCTACTATTGAATATCTTACACAAAAGGGATTTATAGGAGTTGATTTAATTAACTTTTTACGGGGAGCGAGTCTTAATGTACAAGTGCTAGTTGGCGACGAATTTCAAAACGCCAATTTTAAAGAAATTACTACAGTTTTAACTCGACTGGGTAAATATTCTAAATTTATTATATGCGGCGATACCATGCAGTCTGATATTAATGGTAAATCTGGGTTTTTTAAGATGTTGAACGTCTTTAACGACGAAGAATCTAAAAAGAATGGAATCCATGTATTTAACTTAGATAAATCTGATATTATGAGGTCAGAAGAATTAAAATTTATCTTAGAGAAAATTGAACAAGCCCAATAAGTGTATTTATAAAATATGGCTTTAAGTAATTCCTTTTCTAGTGGTGACGCCGGACTTAACAAATCCAATTCTTATGAATTTAATCAATTTGGATTTAATCCGGTTTCTAATTCGGCGTTAACTGGCGATCCAGTGATTAATAAACGGATTGATTATTGGGTCTATGGCGCTGGCACTGGGACCGCGAACCAATCTTCCTCGGAATATCACACTTGGTATAATAGTGGCGGATATGATTTATTAGAGGTATGGATGGTTGGTGGCGGCGGTGGTGGCGGTGGCGGTAATATTGGTTCTATTACCGGCTACCCTCCTACCATTTTAGGTGGCGGCGGAGGTGGGGCCGGAGGTTTAAGCTATTATCGGGTTATAAATCCTACCGGAGACATTGATTTTGAAATCGGCCGCGGTGGGTTACCGGATCAAGCTGGATCTACTACAAGAGCGTATTATCATTATGGATATATGTTTGCTAACGCTGGAAATAAAGGTATTGCGGGCTATAATTACGCGTCATTCATGGGTACGCATACTAACACAGAATCCAAGGGTTCTTTTGAACGGGGGCAAATTTCAAATGCATTAGTTATTACTAATACTTCGGGTTATATCGTTAGTGGGTCTAATCGTAAACAATATGGTCCGGGAGCAGGCGGTTATGGTTATTCCCATATTACAGGTGGGACATTTGTCGCGGCTTCTACGTTAATTACTAATAACTGGATGGATACGGCCGGATTTACAGCGGGAAGCGCAAGTGGTGTGCTTCCTAATTTAAGATTCCTAAACGGCGGGAATATTTTAAGTTCCATTTTAGTGGGCGGAAATGGTGGCGCGGGTGGCGCGTCTCGCGGATCTAGAGGCGGTAATGGTGGATTCCCCGGGGGTGGAGGCGGTGGTGGAGCAATGGAATGGGCTGGAACGGGGACATATACCGAGGGTGGCACTGGCGCTAATGGTTGCGTTGTTGTTATCGGATATAAATTTTAATTTATGAAGAAATTATTATCATTAATGTTGGCTTCGATATTATTCGCAGGATGCGCGACAAAAGTATCAAATAGCCAAATCGACGAGTCCCGGGTTCGACAAGTGGCATTGGTAGCGGAATTAGCCGCGTATAATGGAACTAAAATCTATTTAATAGATCATCCAGATAAGCGGAAAGTTTTTGAAAATGTTCACGCTAATCTAAATACCTTACTAGCAGAGGACCAGATAGCATTGGATAAATTTTTAACTATTGTTCGAACCTTGCCAATCAAAGAACTTCAATCAGAAAAAGGGCAATTAATAGTTGATAATGCTGTTATATTATTTACTGCTTATAGTCAAGATGTCATTAAGTTAGATCAATTAGAGCAAGTGAAAAAATTAAAACCTTTGGTTGAGTCTGTTAAAAATGGTATAGAAAAAGCCCTCAAGTAAAATAAAGCATCATTATGAAAGGAAACCAATATTAACTTGTTGGTTTCTTTTGTTTTTGGTAGTATATAATATGAATAAGTTTTGTACTCAATGTGGGAACCCGTATCCAGCCGCGGCGGTTCCTAATTTTTGTGCCCAATGTGGGCAGGCGTTAAAAGTGTCAAAGGTGATAACAAAACCAATAACCACTACGGCGGAACAACTTAATGACCCATTAGAAAATTTGGGTCAAGCGTCGGCATCTATTCAAGTATTTGGGCCAGTAAAACGTAAATTTGGCGATGTTGCTTTTGAAGAAAAATCAAATACGTCGGCTAGACAACCAGAATATTCACCGGACGAAACGATGAATAGATTTAAACAAACCGCGAAACCTATTGATTTAGATGTTGATTCTGATGAATAATTTAGACTTTAACGAATGGTATCCCACAATAATCGCTGCAATCCGTAAACGTAAATCTAAATGGTATAAAAAAATAGCTTGGATGGATTTTGACGATATTGAAATGATGATTGTGACCCATATTCACAATAAATGGATGTTGTATAACGGTAAATATCCTTTTATTAATTGGGTAAATAGAATTATTACTAATCAATTACGTAATATTTTGCGTAATCATACAAAAAACGTTTTATCTACTCATGCTTTAGCCGACGGTTATAGTGTCAAAAAGAATGAAGAAATAGATTTTCTTATTACATTAAATCATTTAAAACGTTTATTAAGTGAATTATTAAATGAAAAAGAAATGTATATTTTTGTTACTGCCTTTTTAGATAAAACTTCTGATGAGACTGGAGTTACATTATTTAATGAAAAATTTGGAATGAATATTAGTATTAAAAAGTACAAATCGTGGAAGTTTTCCTTGCACCAAAAAATTAGAGTATTGATATTGAATAAAACTATAGACATTTATACTGGCTAATATGAATTTCGAAGATCCATCTTTAAATCCCGCAATTAATATCGTCAATGATAAAATCGTTTTAACGACCGAACAGCAAAATTTAATTATTGAAACGTGGAATAACCGGGTAGTTAACCCTCCCTCTATTGAGGAGTTGACGGAAATTATATTCCAACGGAAATATGACGCTAGAAGTCGCCCGGCATTAGCTATCCGTAAATTTATTAAAGATGCCAGTTTAATCGTTAAAGAGCCGGAAGTAAAAAAAGAAATTGTTTTGTCCGATGCTCATAAAGAATTTATTGTCAACAATGTTGATATGGGGGCGGTTGCTTTAAGTAGATCTATATTTAACGATCAATCTTTGACCGCGTTGAACCGCGAAACGAAACTGGTTATTGACTATTTAAAAAGCATCGACCCGAAGATTATCAATAAATCA
>JACCDT010497936.1_pt1 | contig 33926 bp, 28 predicted proteins | sample 7446291 | NCBI WGS metagenome assembly JACCDT01 (sample SAMN15323446, study PRJNA562643) | freshwater metagenome | isolation source: river surface water | place: USA:Blue River Watershed | collected 2017-08-17
CATCCTAAAAGATATGTGCAAGTCTCTGTCTTCGGCAAAAAAGACAAGACCGGTCCACTGATGCAAGCACTCCCGGATTCAGCCAAACAATAATGCATATGCAATTGAAGCGTGCGTATTTGATCATGTTGATGGCAACATTGTCTTTTCTTTTTTCTAAAGGACAGGTTGTCAATTATACAGACAGCACGAAGAAAGACTCAACCAAATTCATCAAAATTCTTGCTGCAGATACATTCAGAAGAATCAAACAGGATAGCACAGGCGATTTAAATCTGCTGATTGGACATGTACAGATGAAACAGGAAAACACACTGTTTTATTGTGACAGCGCAGTTCAAAACATCCGAACCAATACCATTGAAGCCTTTGGGAACATTCACATAAACGACGGTGATACCGTTCATGTATATTCCCAATACCTCAAATATTTGGGCAATACCAAAATTGCGGACTTGAACGAAAAAGTAAAGCTCACGGATGGAAAAGCAACGCTTACAACGGAATCTCTTCAGTATGATGTGAATGCCAAAATCGGCACTTATTTAAACAACGGTAAACTGGTCAACAAACAAACCACACTGACCAGCAAGGAGGGATATTATTATGCAGACACCAAAGAAGTTTACTTTCAGAAAAATGTGAAAGTGGTAGACCCTGCATTCACCATGCACACAGACACCCTGTTGTACAATACCAACAGCGAGATAGCCAGTTTTTTATCCCCCACCTTAATCTATGATTCAACTTCAAGCATAAGAACCAGATCCGGATTCTATGATATGAAAAAAGAGATAGGAAGTTTTCAGAAACGTCCCGTCATCAAGGACAGCAACCAAACCATCATTGCTGATGTGATAGATTTTGATCAAAAAACCGGTGAGGGACTTGCAAAGGGGAATATGCTCTATCAGGATACTTCCAATGGGATCAGTATTGTAGCGGGACAAGCAAATTTCAACAAAGAAAAAAAGATTGTCAAGGCATATCGGTTTCCATTGATGGTCATCAGCCAGGACAATGATACACTCTATATTTCATCAGATACGCTGTATTCTGCGTTGATAAAAAGAGACACATCGAACAAGGCTAACAAAGACTCCGTTCGATTTTTCTCTGCATACCACCATGTTAAAATCTTCAGCGACTCCCTGCAGGGAAAGAGTGACAGTCTCTACTATTCTGCAGCTGATTCTATTTTTAGATTTTTTAAAGACCCTGCTCTCTGGGCAAGAGAAAGTCAGATTACCGGAGATACCATTTTATTGAAAACAAAAAATAAAAAAGCTGATTCGGTATTGATACTTGACAATGCTTTTTCTGTCAACATGACCAAAGAAGGCCTGTTCAATCAATTGAGAGGCAATAACATGACCGGTTCGTTTGTAGAAGGTGAAATTGATTTTCTCAGAGCCAAAGGAAACAGTGAAAGTGTTTATTATCTGCAGGATGAAGAAGACAGCTCTTACATGGGCTTGAACTATGCCATGGCAGATGCAATTGGCATGAAATTCAAAAACAAGGAACTGAAAAGAATATCTTGGATCAATGCAGTCAAAGGTATCACCTACCCTATGGATAAAATTCCTGCTGACAAAAAAACATTGAAAAATTTCAAGTGGCTTGAAGCAGAGAAACCCAAAAGTTTATCTGACCTCATCTCATCCCCTATTAAAAAATAACCCTATGCTGATAGCGATTTTTATCATCGGATACCTATTGATAGCGCTTGAAGAGCTTACACATATCAGCAAATCAGCCATTGCGCTCATCACTGGCGTGGGATGCTGGACAGTATTGTATCTCATGCATGGGGGCGATCATTTGGGGCATGAACTCATCAATCATCTGGGTGAAGTATCTGGTATTTTGTTCTTTTTAATTGGTGCCATGACAATTGTGGAACTGATAGATGCACACGATGGATTCAACATCATCGTCAACAGCATCAAAACCAGAAATAAAAAAGCGCTGGCACTTGTGATTGTGCTGCTGTCCTTTTTTCTCTCTGCAATACTGGACAACCTCACCACGACCATTGTCCTGATCAGCATTTTGCTTAAAATCATCCAGGATCCCAAAGAAAAAATAATTTATGCCTCTCTCGTTGTCGTCTCAGCAAATGCAGGAGGTGTATGGAGTCCCATTGGAGATGTGACGACTACGATGCTGTGGATGGGCAATCAGATAACAACAGCCAATATCATCAAAAGCACATTCATTGCCAGTTTGGTCTCAGTCATTGTTCCATTTGCTGCGCTCTCTTTTCAGTTAAAAGGCTCCGTTCCAACCATATCATCACAACATGAAAACAACAATCATGGATCTCGCTATGCAACCGTGTTTTTCTTCGCAGGAATTGCTGCACTGTTGTTTGTGCCTGTGTTCAAGTCCATCACCGGACTCCCCCCCTTTATGGGAATGCTGCTGGCCATGGGTCTGATTTGGCTCTTGTCTGAATTGATAGACAGAAGAAAAGATGAAGAGGAGAAACAACTCACTTCCATCAATCATGTGTTAAAAAAAATTGACACACCCAGCATCTTGTTTTTTCTTGGCATCTTGCTGGCGGTAAGTGCACTCTCAACCGCAGGATACCTCAATATATTTTCAAATACGCTATCAGCATATACAAAGAGTCTCAACAACATTACCATGATACTTGGTATATCCTCTGCAGTGGTAGACAATGTACCACTGATGGCAGCAGCACAGAACATGTATGACTTGACAACTTATCCTACGGATCATCCTTTTTGGCTGATGCTTGCTTATACTACAGGTACAGGAGGAAGCTTATTGATCATTGGATCTGCAGCTGGAGTAGCTGCGATGGGGCTCACCAAAATCAGCTTTGGTTGGTATCTGAAAAATGTAAGCTTGTGGGTACTGCTTGGCTATCTGGCAGGTTGGCTTTTGTTGTCAATGACCCTTGGCAGCTAGATATCGTTCAGCATCGATTGCAGCCATGCACCCGCTACCTGCAGCAGTAATGGCTTGTCTGTAATTTTTGTCCTGTACATCTCCACATGCAAAGACACCTGCGATGTTTGTTTTGGAAGTACCTGGTGTTGTCTTGATGTATCCGGCATCATCCATGTCGATAAAGCCTTTGAAAATATCTGAATTGGGCTGGTGTCCAATGGCAACAAAGAATCCTGAGATGGGGATTTCAGACGCAACACCCGTTTGATTGTTCTTGATTCGAACCGCTTCTACCCTGTCTTTTCCCAATATTTCATCTGTATCCGTATTCCAATATATTTTGATGTTGGGAGTATTCTTCACTCTTTCCTGCATCACCTTTGAAGCGCGCATTTCACCCCTGCGGATGAACATGTGAACAGTCGAGCATAATTTACTCAGGTAATGGGCTTCTTCTGCTGCAGTATCACCTGCACCAACGATGGCTACTTCCTTTCCTTTGAAAAAGAATCCATCGCATACTGCGCAGGCACTCACACCAAATCCATTCAACCTTTGTTCGCTTTCCAGTCCCAACCATTTTGCAGAAGCTCCGGTAGCAATGATCACCGTATCAGCATGCATTTCCTTCTCCTCGTCGATCCACACTTTGTGTATATCACCTGAAAAATCAACTTTTGTAGCGAGTCCGTATCGAATATCCGCGCCCATGCGCTTGGCTTGCTTTTCAAAATCAACCATCATATCCGGACCTTGTACGCCATCCGGATATCCTGGATAGTTCTCAACTTCTGTTGTGATGGTAAGCTGTCCTCCGGGTTGAATACCCTGGTAAAGCACTGGTTGCAGGTTGGCGCGGGAAGCATAGATCGCAGCTGTATAGCCAGCTGGTCCGGATCCAATAATCAAACAACTCACTTTTTCAATAGCAGACATGGTGCAATTTTTATTGTCTGCAAAAATACATATTTCAGTTTAGAGTTTCGGGATGATCACAGTTCGGTATTGTGCAGCATATCCACCAAAATATCCCAATCCGTTGTTGGATATATTGGATTTGATGACAATGGGACTCGAGAAGGGATTCCCCACACTTTGAAAAGAAAATTCATAGGTGCGCCAGAATTCGTAGGTGTTCTTGTCAATCTGACACAGCTTAAGTGTAACCGTATCGCCTCGTTTGTAGTATGCCAGTGAATCAACGAATTGAGCGTTTTTATCAAACCCTTTGTCCAGTGGAATGGTGTAAGATTTTCCATCGATGATATCATCGTCAAAAACACTGGTGAATCCAGGCAGAAATGGTCCGCTGTTGACCCTTGTAAAATACCGGATGTAGTCACCCAGTCCAGGCTTATCTGTGGCAGTCAGCATGATTCTGGAGGCCTTGGGATCTTCCGAGAAAGGCAACTTTTCCCACCACATTGAATCGATCCGTCTGGTGATTTCCGGAATGGTGGTTGTAGATGTATATGCATCTGAACCTACCTGTATTTTAAGGTTGTAGGTGGTTTTTAATTTGCCGACGAACAGACTTCCTCTTGGAGTTGTGTAGTAGATAATTTTATTGCCTGATGTATCGGTAACGGTTTCTTCTACGAGTTTTACTTCTTGCATGCCATCGGAAATGGTCACCACCGCATTGCTCACAAAAGAGGCAGATAGAATTTCAGGTTTTATTTTACTGAAGTAGTCAATGCTTTTTGAAAGAAATACGACGGGTGGTCTGTCGTTTTCGATGCTCGCATCAACCACCAGTCTGTTTTCGCTGGGATCCAACTTTAAGTCAATATCTTTTTCACAAGAGAAAAAAGCAATACAGCAAATTAACAATCCTGCAATCCTCATGCTGTTATAACAAACAAGTCTGCAATGAGTTTAAAAAAAGCCCCGCAATTTGTGCGGGGCTGTCTGTAGCTTATTAACCTAAGTATGCTTTCAGCGCGTTGCTGTAGCGCGCCTTTTGTAGTCGTTTGATGGCTCTCTCTTTGATTTGACGGATGCGCTCTTTGGTCAAATCATATTTTTGTCCAATTTGTTCAATTGTTACGCCGTTTTCTCCGTCCAATCCAAAATAGGCGTTTACAATTTCCGCTTCTCTGGGACTGAGTGACTTGAGTACACGTCTGATTTCAGCGCGAAGAGAATCTTTCATCACATCATCATCCGTATCGTCGCTTCCTTCCAGCAAATCGCCCATGGCAACATCTTCTGCCTCGTGTACCGGAGCATCCAATGAAGTGTGGCGGGTATTGCTTTGGAAAATATTGTTGATTTCTGTTTCACTCATTTCAAGAATTTCAGCAAGTTCCTCTGTAGAAGGCTCACGCTCATGTTCTTGCTCGAATGCCATGTATGCCTTGTTGGCTTTGTTGTAAGTACCAATTTTATTTTGGGGCAAACGCACCAACCTTCCTTGCTCGGCCAATGCCTGCAGGATAGATTGTCTGATCCACCATACAGCATAAGAAATGAATTTGAAACCCTTTGTTTCATCGAAGCGCTGAGCAGCTTTGATCAAACCAAGGTTTCCTTCATTGATCAGATCACTTAAAGACAATCCCTGATGCTGGTACTGTTTGGCAACAGAAACCACGAAACGGAGGTTGGCTTGCACGAGCTTGTCCAACGAACGCTGATCGTTCATTTTGATGCGTTGTGCGAGAATGGTTTCCTCTTCGGGAGTGATCATGGAAATTTTCGAAATTTCCTGAAGATATTTTTCAACCGCCTGGGAATCTCGGTTGGTAATCTGTGTAGCTATTTTTAATTGCCTCATATTCGTGTTTAGGGGGATGCTTACAAAAATAAAATTCCTTTTCCAGAAAAAACCGTGGTCAGGGAAAAAACAACCAAAATTTATGAAAATCAAGTAAATATGTGAATCAAAAGTTGAAAAATCGGGGGATTTTAAGGTCCTCATGGGTTAATTTCGCAACATGACCATCGACCTCAGATCGGATACGGTAACCAAACCCACTCCCGGGATGCTCGAAGCCATGAGCAGCGCCCCTGTTGGGGACGATGTTTTCGGTGAAGATCCCACCATCAATTTACTGGAGGAGAAAGCCGCAGACATGTTTGGGATGGAAAGAGCCATTTTTTGTCCCAGTGGCACCATGACCAACCAAATTGGCATCAAATGCCATACCCAACCCGGGGATGAGGTGATTTGCGATGAACTCTCACATGTATACCAATACGAAGGAGGTGGAATTGCATTCAACGCAGGGGCATCTGTAAGATTGCTGCAAGGTGACAGGGGCAGGATCAACAAAGACCTGATTCAATCAGCGATCAATAATCCGGATGATGTACACAAACCGATTTCACGACTCGTGGTGGTTGAAAATACAGCCAACAGAGGTGGCGGAAGCTGTTATGAAATGAAGGACCTGCTTGAAATGAGCGAGACGTGCAAATCACTTGGACTCTCCTACCATTTGGACGGTGCCAGGCTCTTCAATGCCATTGTTGCTAAGGCACAGTCTACTCGCGATTACGGAAAAATATTTGACAGCATATCCATCTGCCTGAGCAAAGGCTTGGGTGCACCAGTGGGTAGCCTCTTGCTGGGAAAAAATGATTTCATCAAAAAAGCAAAAAGGATAAGAAAAGTATTCGGCGGAGGCATGCGTCAGGCTGGAAGTCTCGCTGCTGCAGGATTGTATGCATTGGACCATCACATTGATCGACTTTCCGAAGATCATCAACATGCGAAATCCATCGAAAAAATCCTCTCTCAACAATCTTTCATCAGAGATATTTTTCCAGTCGAAACAAATATCGTGATCGCAGAGTGTGATCCATCTTTCAACCTGAAAAATTTCATCGATAAGATGAGGGATCAAGGTGTATTGTTTTTCTCCATTTCACCTACCCGTTTCAGAATGGTCACCCACCTTGATGTCAACAGCCAAATGATTGACGCATTGTCAGAAAAAATTAAACTCGCTTTATAATGTTGTTCCCCGCAATCAATCCCACAAGTACCCGAGCCTGGAAAAAATTGGAAGCACATGCAGAAAAAATGAAGCAGGTGCACATGAGGGATTTGTTCAAGAGCGATGCAGACCGCTTTACATCGTTTTCCATTGAAGAAAAAGACATCCTCTTCGATTATTCCAAAAACATCGTCACCAAGGAAACCATTGATCTGCTCATTGAGCTGGCAGATGAAAGTAAATTAAAGGATGCCATCACCGGCATGTTCAATGGAGAGAAAATCAATCAAACCGAAGGAAGAGCTGTACTGCACACTGCCCTCAGAAATTTTTCAGGTGATCCGGTAATGACGGACGGCGAGGATGTCATGCCCAAGGTCAGCAAGGTGCTGGCGCAAATGAAGGATATATGTCAAAGGGTGCACAGCGGCGAATGGAAAGGATATACAGGAAAGAAAATCAAGCATATTGTCAACATCGGCATTGGCGGAAGCGATTTGGGTCCAGTGATGGTAACCGAGGCCTTGAAACCCTACTGGGTGAAGGACATACAGGTACATTTTGTATCCAATGTTGATGGTACGCATATTGCTGAATGTCTGAAAGTTATAGAGGCTGACTCAACTTTATTTTTAGTTGCTTCCAAGACCTTTACCACCCAGGAGACCATGACCAATGCACATACTGCAAGATCCTGGTTCTTGGAAAGAGCCGGTGATGAGCGTCACATAGCCAAACATTTTGTGGCTTTGTCAACCAATGAAAAAGCGGTCACCCAGTTTGGCATTGCAAAGGAGAACATGTTTGAATTCTGGGATTGGGTAGGCGGCAGGTACAGCCTGTGGAGCGCGATTGGCTTATCTATTGCTCTGACCATTGGATACGAAAATTTTGAATCCCTCTTGAAAGGTGCTTTTGAAATGGACAAGCATTTTAGTCAAAAGCCATATGATAAAAACATACCTGTGATCATGGCCCTGTTAGGCATTTGGTATGTCAATTTCTTTGGAGCGGCATCCGAGGCCATTCTACCCTATGATCAATACATGCACCGTTTTGCAGCCTATTTTCAACAAGGAAATATGGAGAGCAACGGGAAAAGTGTTGACAGAAAGGGTGAGCGACTTTCATACAGCAGCGGACCTGTCATCTGGGGTGAGCCAGGCACCAATGGGCAGCATGCTTTTTACCAACTGATTCATCAGGGAACTTTGCTTATTCCCTGTGATTTCATCGCACCTGCTCAGTCACACAATCCCCTGGGGGACCATCACCCGAAACTGCTTTCCAACTTTTTTGCCCAAACCGAGGCGTTGATGAATGGAAAAACTGCAGAGGAAGCTGAAAAGGAATTGTCTCATTTGGATACAGAGGAGAGAAAAAAGCTCTTGCCCTTCAAGGTTTTTGAGGGCAACAAACCCACCAATTCAGTGTTGGCAAAACAGATAGACCCTTTTACACTGGGAATGCTGGTTGCTGCTTACGAACACAAGATTTTTGTTCAAGGGGTGATCTGGAATATTTTCAGTTTCGATCAGTGGGGAGTGGAACTAGGCAAACAGTTGGCAAACAAAATATTGCCTGAACTCCAAGATGCAGAAAAAACAACAGGCCATGATAGTTCTACCAATGGCCTGATCAATCAGTATAAAAGTTGGAAATAATCGATTACCACTTGTCTACCTGCTCTCCTGCCCCATTGTCGCCTTCAGAGACATCGCCTCTTGGTTCAGCAGGTGCAGAGGATGGTGCTTCTTCGGAGCTGGCTGGTGCATTGTAATGTCCGCCCTCTCCATTTTCTTCATCATACTCATGGTTGAATGCATCGAAATCAAAATCAGGCATCAATTCGGTTTTGACATGATCGACTGCCTCGTTCAATGCTTTTAAGAATTTATTGAAGTCTTCTTTGTATAAGAAAATCTTATGCCTGTCGTATCCATCATCGTTGAAACGCTTTCTGCTTTCAGTGATGGTAAGGTAGTAATCATTGCCCCTCGTGGTTCTTACATCAAAAAAATAGGTCCTTCTTTTTCCTGCCCTGATTCTCTTGCTGTACACACTGTCCATTTTCTTTTCGTTGTTGTCGTACGCCACAATCTTAAGTTTTGGTTTTGGTTAATTTGTTCTCAAACAAAGATAAAATTGTTTTTGAATTGTCAAAATTTAGTTGATTTTTTTGAAAATTCAATAAAATACCGAGTTTTTTTAAACCTGATCAGGCCTTTCACTTACCTGTTGATGGCGATAAAGGGCTCTGTAATAGCCCTCCTGTTCAAGCAGTTCAACATGTGTCCCTTGCTGAACAATCTGACCATCCTGCATGACAATGATCTGATCGAAAGGAATGGATTGGATGATACGATGGGTGATAAAAATGGAAGTCTTGCCTGCTAAATACGTTGCAAGATTCTCTGAAATTTGCTGCTCAGTTTGGGTGTCAACCGCACTGAGGCAATCATCAAAAATGTACAAATCGGCCGACTTAGACAATGCCCTAGCAATGGAGATGCGCTGTTTTTGTCCACCCGACAGGGTAACTCCCCGCTCTCCGATGGTTGTTTGGTATCCCTCTGATAGTTTTCCAATTTCCACATCAATCATAGCAGCTTTGGCTGCAGCCTCAATACCAATAACACTAGAATCCTCTGCACCAAATGCAATATTTTTTTCAATGCTGTCACTGAAGAGGAATACATCCTGTGGCACATAACTGACCAAGCCCCTCAATGAGTTGATGTCTACAATTTGAATATCGTCTCCATTGATGAGTATTTTTCCATTGTTGACATCATACATGCGCAATATCAATTGCGCAATGCTGGTCTTGCCGCAACCAGTTTTCCCAACAATGGCAATCTTTTCACCTTTCCGAATGGATAAGTTGAATGCCTTCACAGCATGGATACCGGTGTGCTCGTATGTGAAGTCAACTGCTCTGAATTGCAGCTCGCTGATTTCGGTGATCTTTTTTGCATCAACTGCATTTTCTATACCTGGACGAATTTGCAAGAACTCATTCAAACGCTTTTGCGAAGCGGCAGCACGTTGAATATTGGAAACCACCCATCCAATGGCAGAGACGGGGAAGGTCAACATATTGATGTATACCACAAACTCTGCAATGGTACCAGCACTGATTTTATGTTCCAATTGATATACACTTCCAATGTAGATCGTAAGCAATGTGCTCAAGCCGATCAACAAACCAATTACAGGAAAATACACAGCTTCAACAGTTGAGAGTGAGAGTCCACTTTTTCTGTACTGCTCGCTTTTATCATTGAAATGTTTCCAGGTATGGATTTCCTGAAAAAAAGATTTAATCACCCTGATTCCTGAATAAGATTCTTGAGCGATGGTCGTAAGCTCACTCAACTGCGATTGAATGGATTCACTTTTTTTGATGATGTAAGTATTCACAAAATACATGGCAACCGCCAGCAAGGGCAAGGGAGCCAACACATAGGTAGAGAGCAATGGGTCTTTTGAAAACATATAAAACAGACTGAATCCAATCAGCACCAGAAGATTCACCAGATACATCAGCGCCGGACCTGTATACATTCTTACTCGGGAAACATCTTCCGACATCCTGCTCATGAGATCCCCAGTAGCATGTACCTTGTAAAAGAGGGCATCCAATTGCTGGTAATGAGCATATACCTCATTTTTTTGGTCAAATTCAATATGCCGACTCATTACAATGATTGTCTGACGCATCAAAAACATAAAAAATCCGCGCAACAACGCAAAGGAAAGCAGCAACAACCCGGCAAAAAGAATCAGCGTTCCAAATGAAAAAGCCTGCGCACGCATCCACTGTATGGCCATGGCTACAGTTGGATCGAAAAATTCTTTTGCTTCACGTGCAACATTGGGATTCACCGCATGTTGTACCTCATCCACCACAAATCCTGTTAACTGAGGCGCCAGGATGCCAAAATAATTGGAGGTCATCACAAAAAGGATGCCCAGGGAAAACCTCCACCTGTACTTCCAGAAATACTTATTTAAATGTTTCAGATGTTTCATAAACTAAAAAACCCCGCTATACGGGGTTTTCTCGAGCGGAGAGAGAGGGATTCGAACCCCCGGACCTGTGACAGTCAACGGTTTTCAAGACCGCCGCATTCGACCGCTCTGCCATCTCTCCGCCGCAAATGTAGTTCAAAATTTTTAATTTTTAGAGCTCCCTTCTATCTTAAATACCCAAGCATGATCACATGGTAATTTCGTTGGCCAATTCAAGGTCAGCGTCCCTTCCTTCATGTCATGCTGATGTGAAATGGATTTTTTGACGCCCAACATTTTAATTTTCGAACCAGGACTCACTTGTATATTTTTCAAGACAACGGGTTGATCAGATTTTTTGACAACAATGGCATAGATGTATTTTCCATCCTTGCTGACGGTATACTTTATATTGTCGCCTTCTTTGTATTTTTTCAAACTCTTCGTTGCATAGATCGCTTCGCCGTTGATGTTCAACCAATTTCCCATGTCCTTTAATCTGTCAACCGAAGCTGCAGGTATCAATCCTTCCGCTGTTGGTCCTACGTTCAACAAATAATTTCCTCCCTTGGCAGCAATGTCAATCAAATTGTGAATCAATGTTTCACTCGATTTCCAATTGTTGTCATTTTTTTTGAACCCCCACGTATCGTTCATCGTCATGCAACTCTCCCAGTCGGTATCGGATGTTCCTTCCAAAATCTCCTGCTCTGGAGTTCCAAAATCTCCCGCTGCATCCTGGTACTTGTTCATTCCCTGCATGCCCGCTCTTCCCTTACCTACGCGGTTGTTGATGATAAGATCCGGCTTCAGACTTCTCAAATAATTATATAAATCTCTCCCCTGATCTTCTGTCCACTCTGGTATCCACTCGCCATCAAACCACAAAACCGCAGGATCGTATTTCTGAATCAGTTCCTTGAGTTGAGGTTTTAAATACTCTTCTCTGTACTTGGCAAAGTTGGGATTGGCAGTCTGCTGATGGGTATAGTCTTTCTTGCTTTCAGCATCCGGTTGATGCCAGTCCATGATGGAATGATAAAAACACATTTTGATGCCTGCTTCTTTGCAAGCATCAGAGAGTTCTTTGAGGATATCTCTTTTAAACGGTGATGCATCCATGATGTCATAATCGGTAACCTTGCTGTCCCATATGCAAAAACCATCGTGGTGTTTGGATGTGATGACGATGTACTTGATACCGGCCTTTTTGGCAATGTTGACCCATTCTTTGGCATTGAATTCAACAGGATTGAATTGTTTTACAAATTTTTCATATTCTGGAATGGAAATGTTTGCACTGTGCATGATCCATTCTCCGATGCGTCCATATTCCTTCCCGTTGTATGATCCGGCCGGGACCGCATATGCTCCCCAATGAATGAACATGCCAAAAGTTGCATCACGCCACCAGTCCATTCGAACATCGCGATCCTGTTTGGATTCATTGAGAAAGTTTTGCTGGGCATCTGCATTCAAGAGCAGCAAAGAAAATAGCAGCGTAAATAACATTTTCATGGTGACAAGTTTATGTTTTAAAGATCTGATTTTTTATAGAACCCGACTTCACTCAATGCAATACAGACAGGCGAGGCGTTGACCCTTAACCTGACCTTCTTTGCAGTGACCGGATTGTCCAAGTAGATGATTCTTGCTGCGCCTACGGATGTAGCTTCAGCAATTTTCTTCCACTGGTTGTTCTCGAATACCTCCACCTGGAAAGACTCGATGCGCTGTCCAAGAGGAATGAATTCTCTCAAACGAATCAGATCAAATTGAATGTTTTCTTTCCATGAAAATTCAACGACAGGAGTATGAAAATCATCGCCAGATGCCCAATACGTATTGTGGCTTCCATCCACTAATTTTTGTACACCAAAATTCTTTCCTCTGGTTTCTTTGGAGGTGATGGTTGCAGTCGTTGCAAGATTATTTTTAAACGACGCATCTACGAGTTTCCCAAATCCCTTCAATGAAGCAATATCCTCTTCAGCAAGCAAGCCGAGCGGATTGGGTGCAATACCCAAATCCAATGCTGCACCCCTGCCTACACTTTTCAGATAGAGGTCAAACAATTGTTCGGGTGACTTCACTTTGTCTTTTTCATCGGGATGATAAAACCAACCCTTTCGGAGCGGCACATCGCATTCAGCGGGCACCCAGTTGTTGCCATTTCTTGTTCCAAATGGATTTTGCTTGTCATCCAATTGTCCGGGTACTGTTTTGCTCTCACCTTCTGCAGGAACGGGTGTAAAAGTTGCCCAAGAGGTCTCTGCAGCAAATCCGCGTTCATTTCCTACCCAACGAACATCCCAACCGATGTCACTGAAAATATTTGCATTGGGTTGCATCTTTCTGGTGATGGCCCATGTGGAATCCCATCCATAATAAGTGGATCGGTCAATTTTTTTGGTGGTTCTTGCGCCGCCATAATATCCATCGCCTCCATTGGCTCCATCGTGCCATGACATAAACAGTTCGCCATAGTTGGAATACAATTCGCGCAATTGATTTCTGTAAATTTCAACATAGGCCTCCGTGCCGTAGAGGGGATTGTTTCTGTCCCACGGAGAACAATAGACGCCAAACTTCATGTTTAATTTTCGGCATGCCTGCTCAAATTCTTTCACCATATCTCCTTTGCCGTTTCTGAATGGAGAAAGCGAAATATTGTATGGGGTGGTTTTGGTAGGCCAAAGTGCAAACCCGTCATGGTGCTTGGCAACAAGGATCACCGCTTTGAGTCCGCCTGCTTTCATGGCCCCCACTATTTTTTCCGCATCGAATTGTGCAGGATTGAAAATTTTCGGATCTGCATCACCATAACCCCATTCTTTGTTTTCAAAAGTCGTGGGCGTAAAATGAATCAATCCATAAACATCTGTTTCGTGCCATTTGAGCTGCCTGGGTGCAGGAACTGCCCCATATGGTTTGGGTGCAGGTTGCGCGATGGAGAAAACAGCCAACAGCAATAATCCATGTACAATAATCAGTTTTTTCATCGATTGATTTTTTGAACGTGATTGATGAGTGTCCCGATATGATCGATTGTTATTTCAACGCGGTCATTTACCTGCAATGTGAATGCATCTGGTGGAACAATACCCGTACCGGTCATCAACATCACCCCTTTTGAAAAAGTTGTTTCCAACAATAGGAAGTCAGCCAACTCCTGCAGCGAACGTTTCATTTTTGACAAAGATGTTTCTCCTGAAAAAATCAATTGCTCATCTCTGAATATTTTCAATTGGATGAGGGATTGAGCGTCCAGTGGATTTTCAGCAACCAGCAAACAGGGTCCCAATGCAGCACTTCGATCATACACTTTTGCCTGGGCAAGGTACAGCGGATTTTCACCTTCAATGCTTCTGGAACTCATGTCATTTCCAACGGTATACCCTTCGATGGTGCCAGCACTGGAAACAAATAAAGTCAGCTCGGGTTCTGGAACATCCCAGGAAGAATCTCTTCTGATATGAACAACAGATTGGTTGCCTGCGACCCGATGAGGCAGAGACTTGAAAAAGAGCTCCGGCCTTTTGGCATCATATACTTTGTCATAAAAACTTCCACCACCGCTTTGTGCTGATTCCTTTTCTCTTGCCTCTTTGCTGCGCAGGTATGTTACACCGGCTGCCCATAATTCCTGGGTACCCATGGGAGGATCCCATTCACCCTGTGCGTCGATTGAATCAATGCGATTGCAATCCAAAAGATGTTTCAAAAGATATTGATACAAATACGGGCGATTGACCAATGCATCCCAATCCATTTGAGATGCGTAAAAAACATCTTGACGTTCAATGTAAACCTGATCGCCTTTTTTGTAAAGTTTCATGATTAAATATATTTAATTAATATATCTTTTCAGCGCTAAAATTTTATGGTTTAATTTAAATTACAAAAGATAAAAATCAAAATGGCAAAAGCAAACTTCGAATTGGTGAGTCCATACGTGATCATCACGGGTGGGGCCAGTGGCATTGGACTCTCCATGGTCAAGATTTTTCACGACCAAGGTGCCATTGTAGATGTATTCGACATGCAGAAACCTTCGGCAGAGACATTGAATCAATTGTCTATAAATGACGAGACGGTTCAGTTTCATGAAGTGGACATCACCCATGCCAAAGCCGTCAGAGAATTGGTTTCACTGATTTCTATCAAAAGAGGCATTGGCATTCTGATCAACAATGCAGGCATTGCGCATATTGGCAATGCCATGAACACATCTGAAGATGATTTTCAGAAAATTTTCAATGTCAATGTTAAGGGCGCATTCAATTGCATGCAAGCGGTTCTTCCCTTCATGGAAGAAATGGGACAGGGATTGATCATCAACATGGCATCCATTGCTGCTACCATTGGAATACCCGATCGCTTCGCATACAGCATGAGCAAGGGAGCAATCGTATCCATGACACTCAGCGTAGCAAAAGATTTTATCAAAAAAGGTATTCGCTGCAACTGTATTTCACCTGCCCGAGTTCATACTCCGTTCGTAGATGGTTTTATCAGCAAACATTATCTCGGCAAGGAAGAAGAAATGTTTGCAAAGCTCTCCGCAAGTCAGCCTATTGGTAGAATGGCAACTCCGGATGAAATTGCACAACTCGCCTTTTATCTCTGCAGCAAGCAAGCATCCTTCATTACAGGCACAGACATACCCATTGATGGCGGATTTACAAGATTAAACAATTGATGATATGAAAATATTCAGGTACGACAGATCAGGATCAGTAGGATTGGGAATGATCGATCAGCAGGGTAAAAAAATTGACATCTCAGGGTATTACAACGATTTCAACAGAAATTTTTTTGAACTCGGAGGCACATCGCACCTTTCTGAGTGGATCATTCTTCATGCGAATGAGTGTGAGGAGATCAAAAATGACATTCAATACCTTCCTTGCATTGCAGATCCATCCAAAATTATTTGCGTGGGACTCAACTATGCAAAACACGCTCGAGAGAGCAATATGGAAATTCCCAAAGAACCTGTTCTCTTTTTCAAAAGTACAACTGCCATATGCGGACCCAATGATCCGGTCATCATTCCAAAGAATTCATTCAAAACGGATTGGGAAGTTGAATTGGCCATCGTGATTGGCAAAAAAGCCAGCTACGTTTCAGAAGCAGATGCCATGAACTTCATTGCAGGCTATTGCCTGCACAACGACTACAGCGAACGAGCATTTCAATTGGAGAGAGGCGGACAATGGGTGAAGGGAAAAAGCTGCGATCATTTTGCGCCGCTGGGTCCCTACTTTGTTTCAAAAGATGAAATAAAAAATCCAAATAACCTCCATTTGTGGTTGGATGTAAATGGAAAAAGGATGCAAGACTCCAATACATCAGACATGATTTATCAGGTGCCGTTTTTGGTGCACTATATCTCGCAGTTCATGACATTGCTTCCAGGAGATATCATCAGCACAGGGACTCCGGAAGGTGTTGGCATGGGCCAAAAACCCACGCCTCAATATTTGAAACCGGGCGATACTATTCATTTGGGCATTGAAGGATTGGGAGAACAAATCCAAACAGCAATCGCACATGCGGATTGATGCACACCAGCATTTTTGGAGGTACCATCCCCATACACATGGATGGATCAATGATGAGATGGCAGTCATCAGGAAAGATTTTCTTCCAGAAGACCTTTTGCCCATGCTTAAAACACATCAGATAGACGGATGCATTGCGGTCCAAGCTGACGAAAGCAGAGCCGAAAATGAAATGCTGCTTTCATTGGCTGAACAGTACCCATTCATCAAAGGAGTTGTTGGCTGGGCAGATTTGCAATCTGCCAAATTCAATGAAGAAATCGAATCTTATTTGCATCTCAACAAACTCGTTGGCTTCAGATGTATCATGCAGGGAAAAGAGGATAAGCTGTACCTGAAAAACGACACTTTCATTCAAAACGTTGCCTTGCTTGCAAAAGTGAATTACACATACGACTTGTTGATTTATCATGATCAACTTCCAAGTCTCATTCAATTTGTTGAACAATTGCCTGACAACAAACTCATACTTGACCACATCGGCAAACCGAATATCCGACAACATGACTTTCGTTCATGGAAAGAAAACATCATAGAAATCGCCCAACATCCACATATCTATTGTAAATTAAGCGGAATGATTACCGAGGCAGATTACAAACAATGGAAATACGAGGACATTCTACCCTACATGGATGCCGTTGGTGAGGCCTTTGGAATTGACAGAATTTGTTTCGGATCGGACTGGCCCGTTTGTCTCGTTGCAGGCAGCTATGAACGCATGATACACGTTGCAGAAAAATGGTCGTCGCAGTTGTCAGCAAATGAACGTGAAAAGATTTTTGGAATGAATACCATCAAATTTTACAATCTCTGATATGGATCTAGGTTTAAAAGATAAAGTTATTCTTGTAACAGGCGGAGCCAAAGGCATTGGCGAGGGCATCACCAAATTGCTGGCAAAGGAAGGTGCATTTCCAGTCATCATAGGAAGAAATGAAAAGGACAATCAATCACTGATAGAGGAAATAGGCACAGGCTTTCAAGTAAAGGCCGAGCTGAGCAATCCCCAGGAATGTAAAAATGCAGTTGATAAAATATTGCAAGTATTCAAAAGAATAGATGGTGTCATCAACAATGCCGGCATCAATGATGGCATATCATTGGAACATGGAACCTACGAGGGTTTTATGCAGTCTTTGCACAACAATGTCGTTCATTATTACCTGATTGTGCAAGCGGCGCTGCCTGCACTGATTGAATCCAGAGGATCCATCGTAAACATCAGTTCAAAGGTGGCTGAAACGGGACAAGGCGGAACTTCGGGATATGCTGCAGCCAACGGAGCCAGAAATGCACTGACCAGAGAATGGGCAGTTGAACTGTTGAAATATGGGATTCGCGTGAATGCAGTCATTGTTGCTGAATGTTACACACCTCTGTATGACAAGTGGATCAAAACGCTGGAACATCCAGATGAAACACTTAAAAAAATTACTGCAAGAATTCCATTGGAAAAAAGAATGACAACAGCAGAGGAAATTGCAAATACTGCCTTGTTTCTCCTTTCAGAAAAATCATCTCATACAACAGGTCAGCTGATTCATGTAGACGGAGGGTATGTTCACCTCGACAGAGCTGCGCTTGCGTAAAATAGGAATATGAATAAAACACAAAACCATTACCGACTACCCTTTATACTTGTATCTAGCTTATTTTTTCTATGGGGCATTGCAAACAACCTGAACGGAATCCTGATTCCCCATCTCAGAAAAGCATTGCAACTGACCAATATGCAGTCCACTTTCGTCGATACTGCTGTTTATCTCGCCTATTTTTCTGCAGCCATTCCAGCAGGAATGATTTTGAAAAAATTCGGGTATAAAAAAGGAATCATCACAGGACTGATTGTGTTCAGCATCGGAGCCTTCATGTTTATTCCTGCCGCAAACATGAGAGCATACAATATTTTTCTATTGGGACTTTTCATCATCGGCTGCGGTTTGACCATCCTTGAAACCGCTGCATATCCATATGCGTCCAAACTGGGTGATCCCGCAACAGCAACATCAAGACTAACGCTGGCACAATCTTTCAACGGTCTGGCGGTATTCATCGCGCCTGTCATCGGCACAATTTTTATACTCTCAGGAAAAGAATTCAGCACTGAGGAACTTGCAGCCATGTCTGAGGCTGATCAATTATCTTACCTGACAACTGAAGCAGCTTCCGTGAAAATGCCCTACCTCTCTTTGGGAATTTTCCTTTTGGCCATCGCAGTGTTGTTTTTGGTGAATAATTTTCCCGAGCTGAAAGAAGATGAAGGCGGTGAAGACGAGGGAAGTCTCGCGAGTGCCCTCCAACACAAACACCTTGTTTGGGCTGTGATTGCACAGTTCTTCTATGTGGGTGCACAGGTATGTGTGACGAGTTTTTTTATCCGGGCGGCCATTGCAGGAGGAGGCGTTGATGAGAAAACAGCAGGCTATTATTTAAGTGTGTATGGAATATTGTTCATGGTGGGACGTTTTGCAGGCTCAGCGATCATGCGGGTGGTTGCACCCAATAAATTATTATCCATGTATGCCGTCATGTGCATAGCATTGAGCATTGTTGCCATCAAAACAGATGGGCAATATGTTGTCTTGGCACTTGGCGGACTCGGATTTTTCATGTCCATCATGTTTCCGACTATTTTTTCACTCGGCATTGCCGGACTCAAATCGAATACCAAACCTGCATCCTCATTGCTTGTGATGTCTATCATCGGCGGTGCAATATTTCCCGTTATCATGGGCAATATCATTGACCGATTTGGAGACGATATTCAAATAGGATATGTTGTTCCCATGATTTGCTATGCATTTGTTCTTTATTTTGGCATCAAAGGATATAAACCATCTAACGCGGCATGAAAACATTCTGTCTTGCACTCGATTTAAAAAATGATCCTGCATTGATTAATGCGTATGAGCAGCATCATCAAAAGGTTTGGCCTGAAATTGAATCATCCATCAAAGAAAGCGGAATTGTGTCCATGAAAATATACAGAACAGGCAATCGACTTTTCATGATCATTCATGCAAATGATCAATTCAGTTTTGATAAGAAAAATGAAATGGACAAGAACAACCCCATCGTTGAAAAATGGGAAACATTGATGGATCAGTACCAGCTAAGATTGCCCTGGGCAGCTCCTGGTGTTAAATGGGTATTGATGGATGAGATTTTTTCGCTGGATTAATTAAATCCCCCGTGACCGGCATACAATTTAACTGGTCCCTCTAATTTGAGCTCCAATACTGTCATGTAAGGATCTAGTTCAGATCTTGGAACATCCACAAACACCAATCCAGGAACCGGACTCCAAGATATCTTGCCAACGACCTTGTGAGGCAGTGAGGTTTCCCTACCCACAACTTTGATATCCTTTATTTTATTCACCAATCCTTTGATCATGATAGGTCCGCTTGTTTGCGCCTGCAAGAACAAGTAGAGAGATGTTGAATCTTTTGAGATGGTTGTGGGTCCGTAAAAGTGTCCTTTTGGAATGCCAGCAAGTGTGCCGAAAACAGCGCGATCATGCTTTCTGTTCCATTTCCCCAATTCGGTAAGCACATCTCTTTGCTCTTTGGGAATGGTGCCGTCTTCTCTGGGGCCGATATCCAACAATAAATTACCGCCATTCCCGATCACATCTGCGAAAAGGGTGATGATTTCATTCGGTTTTTTCCAATTGGTATCCCTGAATTGAAATCCCCAGTTGTTGTTGATGGTCATGCACAATTCCCACCAACTGTATGCAGGCTTTGTTACGGGAATATTTTGTTCAGGTGTCACATAATCGCCATATCCTGCGAGCCTGCCATTGATAATGGCATTGGGATTTTTGGCAAGAATATTATTCCTGACTTTAACACTCTCCCACTCCTCTGCATTGTGTTCCCAGTCGCCATCAAACCAAAAAAGATCTGGATTGTACAGTGCAGAAATTTCCTGGATCTGGGATTGAAAGAATTGCTGAAATTGTTTCCATTTGGCTGGCTGGTCTTTCAGTTTATATCTTATAGAATCTTTTTTGAATTGATCATAATCATTTCTGCTCCAGTCAATCAAAGAGAAATAGGTCCCAACTTTCAATTGACGTTCACGCAATGCTGAAAACAAGGGAGCCAGCAGGTCTCTCTTGGCTGGAGTATTCTTTACCACATTGAAATGATCCTGTTTGGAGTCCCACAATGCCACTCCATCATGGTGCTTGGTTGTCATGACAGCATATTTCGCACCTGATTGTTGAATCAGATCTGCCCAATCAGATGGATTGTATTTACTGGCAGTAAACCCATCCATTTGTTTCATGTAATCATCATAAGCAATGAGCTTGTTGTAGAAACTCCAACTTTCATCGACTCCTTTCACTGCATAAATTCCCCAATGAATGAATATGCCAAGCTTGGCATCCTGAAACCATTGCATTTTAGGCCGAATGCTTTCTGCTGGAATCTTTTCCTGTGCAAAGATGTGTTGTGATATCAGCAGCGCTGAAACAAAAAATAGCTTGATAGATTTCATATGGAGACAATTGAACCTGTATCGTAAATCTATGAAGATTTGGATGTTTCTTGAACCGGTTCGGGCTTTTTCTTTACAGCCACCAAATCTTCGTAATTGACCTGCAAGGGCATGGATCCCAGTGTGACATAGGCTTTTTTACCTCTGACCTCACTCAATACTGCAATCTTATTGTTTTGCTTCATCATTACATGATCACCCACTGCGGGTTTTTTTGCAAGCAACATATAGTTGCTGTCGATTTTCTTTTTAGCCTTTTCCTTTACCTGTTTTTCTTTTTGGTTGAACAATAGTGCCTGCAGGTTTTTGATCAATTGCTTTTTGTCATCTTCCGCATCCATTCGCTTCCAATCAAACACCACCTGTTTGAGCTTTCGTTCCATGTCTTTCAAGTAGACAAGTTTATCGGCAGCAATCTTATTTTGCTCTTTCAAGAGCTCGACCTGCTGCTGGTGTTTCTCCCTGTTCAGCTCTTCGTGTAATTTCTTTTTCTGCCATTCATTTTCTTTGATGAGCTTTTGGAGCTCTTTTTCTTTGGACTCCAACTTTCGAAGCTCTTGTTCCGTTTTATTCAGGAGTTTATCCAGTGTAAAATGATGTTCATCTACCAATGATTTGGCCCTGTCAATCAAATGCGCAGACAGTCCGATTCTTTCCGCAATTGAAAAAGTATAAGAGCTGCCAGGTTTGCCAATGTTCAATTTGTATTCCGGCAACAGATGTTTTTCATCAAATGCCATGGCTCCATTTACAATACCCGTTGTTTTACTGGCCATTACCTTGAGATTGAGGTAATGGGTAGTTGCGATTCCGAATGCATGTTTCTTCAATAATTGCTCGAGAAACACTTCTGCGAATGCACCACCAAGACTCGGATCGCTTCCGCTTCCCAATTCATCAATAAAAAACAGGGTTCTGCCGTTGGCTTCCTCCATGAAATATTTCATGTTTTTGAGATGCGCACTGTATGTACTCAATTCAAATTCGATGCTTTGGGTGTCACCAATATGAATCATCAATTGTTTGAAAATGCCAAAGGTTGATTCAGGATGGGCAGGCACCAATAAACCGGATTGAACCATGAGCTGCAGGAGTCCGGTGGTTTTGAGACAAACCGTCTTTCCCCCCGCATTTGGTCCGGATATGACCAGAATTCTTTGTTTGTCATTCAGATTCAAATCAAGCGGTACTACTTTTTTTCCGCTCTTTTTGTGATAGATCAACAGCAGCGGATGGGTTGCTTTGACCAATTTTACTTCTGCATTTTCCGTGACGTGTGGAAGATGCGCATCCATCATTTGAGCCAGTTTGGCTTTGGATCTGACAAAGTCGTATTCGCCCAAAATTTCCATGTATTGCTTCAGCAGTGGCGCATGTACAGAAAGTTGGGCAGTGAGTTGCTTGAGGATTTTATATTCCTCATCCCGCTCATCATTTTCAAGTGAATAAATGTCGTTGTTGATATCAATCGTTTCCTCCGGTTCTATGAATGATGTGCGCCTGGAATCACTCTCCCCGTGCAAAATACCTTTGACGATGCGTTTGTGTTCTGCATAAATGGCGAGCACCCGGCGGCCATTCAGAAAAGATTCTTCAATATCTGCTATGTATCCAGCTTTTTGAAGTTTGCTCAAAATGCGCTCAAAACTCCGTCTTTGCTCATTTCTCTTTTTGTAGAGCCGCATCCTGATGCTGGAAAGTTCATCGGATGCAGTATCCAAGACCCGCGCATCGTCACCTATGATTTTTTGGATGGATAGAGCAATTGACTTCTCAACATGTGTAGCAGCGAGTATGGCATACAAGGAGGAGTATCGGTCGATTCGCTCATCATCAAACCATCTGAAAATGCTTTCAATATTTTCTGCCAGGCTTTTGAACTGCAAAAAAACCTCCCCTGTAAGAACTGCTCCTGCTATGGACAAAAGCTTTATTTCTCTTTGCAAATTGAAAGCAGTTCCATGCTGAAATGTCTGACCCATGGCAAGCAGCTGCAAATACTGATAGGTCTGCCGCAGCTCTGTTTCAATGAATTCTTTCTTGGTATGAATCCTCAATCCTTCAGCCTTTTCCTTTCCGATGAGCGTCTGGGTCTGCTCTACCAGCAAGGCCTTGATTTTATCAAATTCCAGTTGTATAGGGGCTGATTCAGGATAGAACCTCATGTTAAATGAAATCTAATTTCCCTGCAAAAGTACAGCTAATTTAACAGGTATCCTTTTTAGAATTAACTTCGTACAGCTCAACTTTATCAGCATATGAAAAGAATAAGCATTGCACTTACATGTCTGGTTTTCATGTTCACAGCATGTGCACAGGCAGATAAAAAAAAGATGGAACAACCATCAAAAAAAATCAACTCAAAATCTATGAATACAGAGAAAATCACTTTGGGATCTGGATGTTTTTGGTGTACCGAGGCCATTTACGAGCAAGTAAAAGGCGTTGTGAAAGTAACCAGTGGCTACTGCAATGGGCATGTTGAAAACCCAACTTATGAAGAGGTATGCGAGAAAACTACCGGGCATACAGAAGCTTGTGAAATTGAATTTGATCCACTTCAGGTGACAGTTGATGAATTGCTTGAAATATTCTGGCAGGTTCATGACCCCACTACATTGAACAGGCAAGGCAACGATGTTGGTCCACAGTACAGAAGTGCCGTCTTCTTCCACAATGAACACCAAAGAGAAAGAGCAGAGTACTATAAAAAGAAATTGGATGAAAGTGGCGCGTATGCTGCAAAAATTGTAACCGCCATCGAACCCATCAAGAATTTTTACTCTGCAGAAAAATATCACCAGGATTATTACAAAGACAACAGCAGTCAGCCTTACTGCTACTTTGTAATCAGACCTAAACTTGAGAAATTTGAAAAAGTTTTCAAGGATAAATTAAAAACGAAATAATTCATCATGCCTGCTTCCAGAATTGGTCTGCTCTTCTCTTCACTATTTTTTTTGTCAATCACACATGCGCAATCCAGCAATGGAGATAAGAAATTCACCCATGCTGATTCACTCAGAGGAAGTTTGAGCAAGGCCAGAACATGGTGGGATGTGCAACACTACAGCATCCTTGTTGAACCTGATTATGCACAAAAAACCATCTCAGGAAAAGTTGACATCCAATTCAGGGCCATTGCAGCACACGATACCATGCAAATTGATTTGCAGGCACCCATGCAACTCAATAAAGCTTATTTGGGGGATGAACCTTTGCATTATTTCAGGGAAGGCAACGCTTATTTTATCGTACTCAAGCAATCCCTCAAGACCGGCACCGAAGCAACACTTGCATTGTCATTCAGCGGGAAAGTGAGAGAAGCCATCAGGCCGCCATGGGATGGTGGATGGATTTTTTCAACAGATAAAAAAGGCAATCCGTGGATGAGTGTCGCCTGCCAGGGATTGGGTGCAAGTGTCTGGTATCCCTGCAAAGATCATCAAAGTGATGAACCCGACAGAGGTGCTTTGCTCAGGATTTCCGTACCCGATACGTTGATGGCCATTGGGAATGGCAGACTGAAAGGAAAACAGCAATACAAGAAGGGTTGGACTGTCTACGATTGGGAAGTGAAAAATCCTATCAATAACTACAATATCATCCCATACATTGGCAAATATGCGCATTTCAATGAAAGCTATGCCGGTGAAAAAGGGAAACTGGACTGTGACTATTGGGTGCTAGAGGATGAACTGGAAAAAGCAAAAGAACAATTCAAGCAAGTGCCCCTTATGCTAAAAGCTTTCGAACACTGGTTTGGTGCTTATCCATTTTATGAAGACGGATTTAAACTTGTGCAATCCCCACACCTTGGCATGGAACACCAAAGTGCAGTCGCCTATGGCAATGGATTCCAAAACGGATACCGAGGCAGAGATTTGTCGGGGTCGGGCTGGGGACTCAAATGGGACTTTATCATCGTGCATGAAAGTGGACACGAGTGGTTTGGAAACAATATCACTTCAAATGATTTGGCCGACATGTGGCTCCACGAAAGCTTTACCAACTACAGTGAAACATTGTTTACAGATTTTCATTTCGGTACTGCTGCCGGCAATGCATATGTACAAGGTACAAGGGCCTTGATCCGCAATGATGCTCCCATTATCGCAACATACAATGTCAATGATCAGGGATCGGGTGATATGTATTACAAAGGAGGGAATTTGGTTCATATCATTCGTCAATTGTTCAAATCTGATGAAAAGTTCAGGGCTGCATTGAGGGAATTGAACAAAACGTTTTATCACAAAACAGTCAACACCAAAGAGGTGGAATCATTTTTCAGTACCAAAACCGGACTGAATCTTTCACCGGTATTTGATCAGTATTTGAGAAATACCTCCATCCCCACACTGGAAATCAAAAAGGGGAAAAAAGAAATCATGTACCGATGGAAGGACTGCATTCCAAGCTTCAATATGCCAGTCCGCTTGATGTCTGACAAGGAGTCAAAATGGATTTATCCAACAAGCAGTTGGAAAACATTGAAAACTTCGGCAGACTACAGCAAGCTAACAGTTGATAAAAATTTTTATGTAGGATTGCACAAATCCTCCTGATCAATCAGCCGCCCTGATTCTTCCAGCCTTTACAAATCTCCTTTGCCAATAGGGCTCATCCAAATCACTGATGATGACACCATTTGAAGTGGATGCATGTACAAATTTGTTGTTATTGATATAGAGTCCCACGTGTGAAATTCCCCCAGAAGTATTGAAAAAAACCAGATCCCCCTCCTGCAATTGACTTCTATCAATGTCAGAACAGAAAGCAGCCTGTTCTCTCGAAGTGCGCGGCAGCTGAACAGCGAAGGCATCGCTTGCCAATCCTTGCACAAAAGCAGAACAATCAATTCCCTCCTTGGATGTTCCTCCAATACGATATGGAACAGCATACCACTGATGGATGTATTCCACCAATTTCTTGTTGGTGAGTTTCTCTACTTCGATGTCCAACAAAACCGAATACCTGAAAAAATAATTTGGAAGAAATTCAATTCCAGGTAAATCATTTAAATAATTGGTTGAAGGCGCATCTTCGATGAATTTGATAGCGGCTTCAGCCACATAGTGGCTTTTTTTACCCGGATTCAATACCAAGGCGATGTCATCGAAATAGGGAGAAGTTTTTTGGACTTTCTTGGCTCCCGGGATGGGCTTGAACAGGGCACAGGAGGAAAACAGTGATGCAATGAGGCCCCCTATCAACAGGTTGTGCCCAATCGGCATGACCAAAGTTTTTTTCACGCTTGAAATGTGGAAAATACTCCTTCCCATTTACTGTTTTATTTGCGAAATTCGAATTTCGCTTATGTCACGTTTTTCCCACCTGCATGTACATACCCAATATTCTTTGCTCGATGGAGCAGCCAGCATTGGCGCTTTGTACAAAAAGGCAATGGATGACGGGATGCCAGGACTTGCCATTTCTGATCATGGAAACATGTTTGGTGTGTTCCAATTTGTTGCAGAAGCATACAAGCACAAAGTCAACCCCGAAGACAAAAATAGCCCTTTGAAGGTAAAACCCATCGTGGGTTGTGAATTTTATATTACGGAAAACAGGCACAGAAAAACTTTTTCAAAAGAAGAGAAAGATCCCAGGCACCATCAGATTCTCTTGGCAAAAAACGAGATCGGATATAGGAATCTGGTGAAGCTGACATCATTGGGATATATCGAGGGACTCTACAGCAAATATCCGCGGATAGACAAGGAGCTTATTCACAAATACCACGAGGGACTCATTGCAACTACATGCTGTCTTGGTGCATTGGTTCCCCAAACCATCATGAGGAAGGGAGAAGAAGAAGGAGAAAATGAATTCAAATGGTGGCTCAATATTTTTCAGGATGATTATTATGTTGAATTGCAGCGGCATGGAATGGAAGAACAGGAAAAGGTCAACAAAACCCTGTTGAAATTCGCCAAAAAATACAACGTAAAAGTCATTGCATCAAACGATTCACATTATGTGGACCAATCCGACTTCAACGCACATGATATTTTGCTTTGCATCAATACAGGTGAAAAAGTTTCCACACCTGCAGCCAGAGAATTTACAGATGATGATGCAAGTTTCAGAAACAAAAGGTTTGCATTTCCCAATGATCAGTTCTATTTTAAAACAACTGATGAAATGTCAAAAGTATTTGGTGATCTGGAGGAAGCGATTGACAACACCAATGAAATTGTAGAAAAGGTTGATGTATTAGATCTCAAGCGCGATATTCTTCTACCCCATTTTGTTGTCCCCAATAAATTCAAATCACAAGATGAATACCTGGAGCACATCACCCGGGAAGGCGCACAAAAAAGATATGAAATCCTGACACCTGAAATAGAGGAACGCATTGCATTTGAACTGTTCACCATCAGAACCATGGGTTTTGCTGGATATTTTCTGATCGTTTCCGATTTCATCAAAGCAGGTCGCGATTTGGGTGTATTTATTGGTCCGGGCAGAGGTTCCGCTGCCGGCAGCGTGGTTGCCTATTGCATTGGCATTACCAATATCGATCCGATCAAATACAATCTGCTGTTTGAGCGTTTTTTGAATCCAGACAGAAAATCCATGCCGGATATCGATACTGACTTTGACGATGAGGGAAGACAGAAAGTGATTGATTATGTGGTTGACAAATATGGCAAAAATCAGGTTGCCCAGATCATCACCTATGGCACCATGGCTGCAAAGATGAGCATCAAGGATGTGGCCAGAACATTGGATCTGCCCTTGCCGGAAAGCAATGCATTGGCAAAGCTCGTCCCAGAGAAGCCCGGCATATCCCTGAAAAGATTGCTGCATGCACCATTGAATGGCGAGAAAAGTCTTGCAGAAAAAGAAGGATTGAATCCTGATGAGATTGAGAACTCCAAAAAGTTAAGAGAGATTTATGAGGACGGAGATATCAGAGGAAAAGTTTTGCACGAAGCAGAGATCTTGGAAGGATCCGTCAGAAATACCGGCATTCATGCTGCCGGCATCATCATTGCTCCCAAAGATCTGACAGAACTCTTGCCAGTTTGCACGGCCAAGGATTCTCCCATGTGGGTTACACAAATTGAAGGAAGTGTAATTGAAGAAGCTGGTGTTATCAAAATGGACTTCCTTGGATTGAAGACTTTGAATATCATCAAGACCTCTTTGCAGTTGATAAAAATGAACCATGGCATAGAGATCGATATTGATAAAATTCCTTTGGATGATGAAAAAACATTCAAGCTCTATCAAAAAGGAGAAACCATTGGAACATTTCAGTTTGAGAGTCCGGGTATGCAAAAATACCTCCGCGATCTGAAGCCTGATAAATTCGAGGACTTGATTGCGATGAATGCATTGTATCGCCCGGGTCCGCTTGAATACATACCCAACTTCATCAACAGAAAACATGGCCGCGAGGAAATTTCGTACGACTTGCCAGCCATGCAAGAATATCTGGAAGAGACATATGGCATCACCGTATACCAGGAGCAGGTAATGTTGCTGGCACAGAAACTCGCCGGATTCAGCAAAGGAGATGCAGATGTACTGCGCAAGGCAATGGGTAAAAAGCAGAAGTCCGTATTGGATAAAATGAAGCCTCAGTTCATCGGCAAAGCAGCAGAGAAGGGATATCCAGAGGACAAGCTTCAAAAAATCTGGACCGATTGGGAAGCTTTTGCTCAATATGCATTCAATAAATCACACAGCACCTGTTATGCATTCATCGCGTATCAAACTGCTTATTTGAAAGCACGTTACCCTTCAGAATACATGGCCGCCGTGTTGAACCATGCAGGCTCAATAGAAAAAATTACATTTTTCATGGAGGAATGCAAGCGAATGGGATTGAATGTGCTTGGTCCAGATATCAATGAATCACTCCAAAGCTTTGCAGTCAATCAAAAGGGAGAAATCCGCATTGGGCTCGGTGGACTCAAAGGCGTAGGTGAGGCGGCAGTGGAATCAATCATTGCTGAAAGACAGAAAAACGGAATGTATCCATCAATATTTGATCTTGTTAAAAGAGTCAATCAGCGAACAGTTAACAAGAAATCATTGGAGAGTCTTGCGATGTCAGGTGCATTTGATTGTTTCAGCTCCATGCACAGGGCACAATATTTCCATCAACCTGAGGGTGATACATCGAATGGATTGGAAAAAATCATACGCTTTGGAAACATCTGGCAAAGCCAATCCACTTCCAATCAACATACATTGTTTGGAGACCTTTCCATGGTGCAGGAAATTCCCTCCCCAAAAATTCCAGATTGTGCTCCTTGGTCGCTCACGGAATTATTGGACAAAGAGAAAGAAGTAACAGGGATGTTTCTGAGTGGTCATCCACTTGATCATTATAAATTTGAACTGAAACACTACGGAATTTGTCCAATACTGGATTTCAATGAATTCAAGGAAGGGATCGAACTGCAAAAGAGTCCAACGCAACCTTTGAAACTCGCCGGACTTGTAACATCTTCTCAGCATAAAATTTCAAGAGCAGGCAAGAAATACGGCAGTCTGACCATTGAAGATTTCAGTGGAAAGGTAGAACTCACCCTTTTTGGTGATCAATATGTGAAATTCTCCAACTATTTCAATGCCGGCACCTGCATACATGTGAAAGGGAGTTTTGAAAAATGGGAGAGCAGGAATGAATGGAACTTCAGGGTTTCGGAAATATGCCTCCTGGAAACCATAAAAAAAGCCTTTACCAAGCAGGTCCAAATAACTTTACAGGCAGGGGCCATCAATGAGGGGCATATTGAGTTCTTCAAAAAGAATATGAAGAAAAATCCGGGCAGATCAAGACTGAAACTGGTGATGGTTGACCAAGTTGAAAAACTGATCGTGCAGATGCGCACCACAGAAAAAGGGTTTGAGATGAATGACGAAATGGCTGATTTTTTGGAAAACAATCCCCTGATCGAGGTACAAGTTGACGCAGTTTGAGCAGAAATAAGACATTTATGAAAATATAAAAATTGGAATTAATTTTGCACTCTCAGATATATTCATCACCCTCAATAATTATACATGGCAAAGGAATTTACAGACAGCAATTTTCAGGCAGAAGTTTTGGATTCAGATAAGTTAACGATGATCGATTTTTGGGCAGAATGGTGTGGTCCATGCCGTGCCATTGGTCCGGTTATAGAAGAACTTTCCAAAGAGTGGGAAGGAAAAGTCAACGTAGGAAAAGTGAATGTTGACCACAATCCGCAGTTGTCCATGAATTACGGGATCACTTCAATTCCTGCCATTCTCTTCATCAAAAATGGTCAAGTAGTTGACAAATTGGTTGGTGCTCAGCCAAAAGGAAATTTTGTGAGGAAGATTGAATCCCATCTATAAGCACGAATTTCATTACATTTGAAACCGCCTGTACAGGCGGTTTTTTATTTTATATGGCAACCATCAGAAAACAAAGCATTTACTCATCCTTGTTCATATACGCGGGGTTTGTTTTCGGTGCCATCAACGTCCTTTATTTTTTCCCAAAATATTTCACACCAGAACAGTTTGGACTGACCAGGATCCTGATGGACATTGCGTTGATCTTTTCAACATTGTGTACAGCCGGTATGATGCCGATTGCATTCAAATTCAGTCCGTTTTACAAACACCATCTTCCAAGACCGAAGAATGACCTGTTTACATTAACTTTTTTGGTAGCCATCATCACCTGCATTTTGCTGCTGTTTGCACTCCCCTATTTTGAACCCGTCATCGTAAGAAAATTCGGCTATCGCTCCCCCTTGCTGGTTGATTACATTGACTGGATATTCCCCATGACTGTCGGATTGGTTATTTTTTCTCTCTTGGAAGCCTATGCGTGGGTGATATCAAAAAATGTTGTTTCGAATTTTTTGAAAGAATTCCTGTACAGAATACTTGTCACTGTCCTGATTATGTTCTGGGTGTTTAAATGGATTCAGCAATTTAAAACCTTCATCGCATGGTATGCAATGCTATACGTCATATTGATTCTGGCACTGGGATGGATTGTATATAAATCAAGATATTTCAGCATCACCTTTACCAGAAGCAAGCTGACAAAAAAATATGCCCCCATGATGATCAAATTCGGGAGTGCATATTTTCTGAGTGCAGTATTGAACATACTCGCCAAGACCAATGATACGCTGATCATAGCCTCTCAATCAAGTGGTGGACTCAAAGATGCTGCCATCTTTACCATTGCCACTTACCTGATCACATTGATGGATGTGCCTCAGCGAAGCATGGTCTCTTCTGCGACTGTACAAATTGCTGAAGCCTGGAAAACAAAAGACTTGTCAAAACTTGACAGGCTTTATAAAAAAACAGCTCTGACACTCCTGATTACCGCCTTGGGCATCATGGGCTTGGTACTGATCAATGCCCCATTGATCGTTCAGTACCTTGGTGAGACATACGCAGGACTTCCCCTGCTGATGATTATTCTTGGAGCTGGCAAACTGATTGAATTGGGCACGGGACTCAATGCGCAAATCCTTCAGCTGTCAAAACACTGGAGAGTTGACCTCTTTACCAATATGTTTTTTGTAGGCATCTCCATCGTCCTCAATTATTTTCTCACAAAATCATTCGGACTTCTCGGTACGGCATATGGCAGTGTAATCGCAATCATCCTGTTCAACCTGATCAGATTCATTTACATAAAAAAGCTCCTGCATCTGCAGCCATTTTCATCCAATAATTTGAAGGCCATATTGATTGCAATTGCATGGGGACTGCTTTGTTATGCAATACCCATTGAAAAATCTGCATTGATTGGTTATGCCCTGAAGTCAATATTGTTCTTTGGCGGATTCAGTTTCACCATCTTGAAAATGAATCTGTCTCCTGATATAACAGATTTGTTTAATCAGCTAAAAAATAAAATTTTACACAGCAGGTAGAACAAATGTGATGATATACCTAAATCAATTATCTTACCGATCAAATTGACATCCATGAATTTTCAGTGGGAAAACCTCAGTCGCGGACTATTGGGCATGTTGTTTCTCGTAGGACTCTGTTATATATTGAGCAACAACAGAAAGGCCATCAATTGGAGACTGGTGTCAATGGGGATCATTGCACAAATTGCTTTTGCAATTGGTGTGCTCTCGCAAGGCAAATACAATTTCTTCAGAATACTCATCCAGTGGCTCTCGGATCAATTCGTGCAAGTCATCAATCTTGCCCACAAAGGAATTGAATTCATGTTTGGCAACCTCGCCGACGCAGGGGGAAGCTGGGGATATACTTTTGCGATTCAGGCACTGCCCAATATCATATTTTTTGCAGCCCTCTCTGCACTCTTCTATTACCTTGGAATTTTGCAGAAAGTCGTTTACTTCTTCGCACTGCTGCTCAGTAAATTGAAAGTTTCCGGAGCAGAAAGTGTTTCCACCGCTGCGAATATATTCCTGGGACAAACCGAAGCACCTTTGATGGTAAGACCCTTCCTTGAAAAAATGAACAGAAGTGAAATCATGTGCATCATGGTGGGAGGAATGGCCAATACTGCAGGATCTGTACTCGCTGCTTACGTAGGGTTTTTGGGAGGCAACGATATTGCACAACAACATTATTTTGCTTTGCACCTGCTCAGTCAATCCATTATGAGCGCGCCTGCTGCCATTGTATGCTCAAAAATTTTATTCCCCCAAACAGAAAAGATTGATGAAAAAATAGTGTTGACAAAAGAAAAATTTGGTGAGAACGCCTTGGATGCCATTTCATTGGGAACCACCGATGGATTGAAATTGGCAGTAAACGTTGGGGCGATTTTAATTGTATTTACTGCCCTGATGTATGTATTGAATTGGGTGCTCGGTTCATTCGGATACTATCTCGGATTGAACGATTGGATCAAAAGTTTTTCCAGCGGCCGATATGACTCGCTTTCATTTCAGATGATCTTGGGTTACCTTTTCTCCCCCATTGCATGGCTGATTGGAGTAACCCAGCAAGACATGGTGTACGTTGGACAATTATTGGGAGAAAAGACCATCATCAACGAATTCCAGGCCTATATCACATTTGGCAAAATGAAAGCGGAAGGAGTCATCACCGATCCTCGCTCTATCCTCATAACCACTTATGCATTGTGCGGATTCGCGAATATCGCTTCCATCGGAATACAAATTGGCGGTATCAGTCAACTTGCGCCCAACCAAAGAAAAAACCTCACAGAACTGGGTTTCAGGGCATTGATCGGAGGAACCATTGCCTGTTTGATGTGTGCGTGTATCGCAGGCGCACTGGGCTAAACATGATTTAGGCAGGACAGCAATTCAGTCGTAATTTTGCAAAAAATATGACCATGGACAGTGATTTGAGTTTGTTGAAGTTGACCTCCCCTCATTTATCAGATATCTTACATAAAGTTGAGCAAGAAGAAAGAATAACTCCACAAGAAGGACTTTTCTTATTCGAAAATGCCACGTTGGCCGAGCTGGGTGCCATGGCAAACTTCATCAGAGAAAAAAAACACGGAGACACCACCTACTTCAACAGAAATTTTCACATAGAGCCAACCAATGTTTGTGTTTTCTCATGTAAGTTCTGTTCTTATTCACGTTTGTATGCACACAGAGAAGAAGGATGGGAGCTGAGTATTGATCAAATGCTGGAGAAAGTAAAATCATATGACGGTCAACCGATCACCGAAGTGCATATTGTTGGTGGCGTTCATCCAAAAATGGACATCTATTTTTTTGAGGAGCTGATCAAAGAAATAAAAGCGCATCGTCCGGACTTGCATATCAAGGGCTTCACGGCAGTTGAACTGGACTATATGTTCAGGAAAGCGAAATTGAGCAGACTGGAAGGAATGAAAGTCCTGCACAATGCTGGACTCGACTCTTTACCAGGCGGAGGTGCAGAAATTTTTGATCCAGAAATACGTAATCAAATTTGTGCCGACAAAGTTGATGCTGATGGATGGCTGGATATACATGCAACTGCGCATCAGTTAGGC